>Ga0209987_10000135_pt1 | contig 34116 bp, 44 predicted proteins | sample N074metaG_FD_182134 | JGI IMG/M metagenome (GOLD analysis project Ga0209987, IMG submission 182134) | Deep subsurface microbial communities from Kermadec Trench to uncover new lineages of life (NeLLi) - N074 metaG (SPAdes) (version 2) | ecosystem: Environmental > Aquatic > Marine > Ocean trench...
AGGGCTGTTTGAAAAAACCAATCCAACTTAATGAACTTTTAACTGCAATTACTAGCTGAGGACTTTTTCTAACTTTGTCTGGATTAGATCAATTCTCATCCTTCCCAAAAAATAATTAAAAATCTAGTTTTCATTTTTCTTGTTACTTCCCACCTTATTCCACCAGGAGTTTACAAATTATTTTAAAAGTAAGAGAGATTATTGTATATTGTGTTCAAGTGCTTAAAATGTAACATGAAGTTTAATGATGAAAAAAGACTTGAAAGGCATTCTAATACACACACAAAAAGAGAGCTAAAGGGTCGCAAACAAAAAGAGAGTAGATTGCCTGATTTTGATAAACCAGACTTTTCACAGGTAATGTGAAACCCTTCCCAAAAAATATTTCAAATGTCTTTAAGGGGAACTGAACAATGTGAGCAGTAAATTACCTTTTAGATAGTTAGTACCCAATCAACCACATATTAATTTAAATTTAGTAAGTGGAAATTTGTGATTAACCAATTTTCATTATTTTTGTGACAGCAACAATTTTTTCCCAAATAGTTATTAAGTGTACGAGGATGAAAAACGGATGAGTTAAAGATAAAATGAATTATAATGCTATTTCACTAGTTATAATTTTGATTTTTGGATTTGCATCTGTATCTATTTCGTCTCCTTTCAGTGCATTTGCCGAAGAAGAAAATTTCATATGTTCAGATGGGAAGATCTTGGTTTATAGAGTAAATTCAGACAAATATGCCTGTGTCAATCCTTCTACAGCTGATAAATGGTATTCCCAAGGAATTTCTGAACCCGTAGAGCAAATCAAATCGTTTGATTCTGAAGCAGAACCACAAATTCCTATAATAGAAGAATTTGTAGTTCCTCAAGAGCAAGTTGTGTTTGAAAACGGTTCTTATCAATTAGTTATGGTTGCAGAAAACGTTTACAGTTTTGGTGACACGATGGGTTCTTTTTCATTGGTTATGGTAACAGATGAAGGAGTTATTATTGGAGATCCTGTAAATCAGGGTCATTCAGTGGCTATGCTTGAAGCAATTAGATCAGTAACTGATCAACCAATCAAATATGTAATTTACAGTCATAATCACTGGGATCATACTAGTGGAGGACAAGTTTTCAAAGATGAGGGAGCAACTATCCTAAGTCATATAGATGCAAGAGAGTGGCTTTTAGAGAATCCAAATCCAAATGTAGTAGTAGCTGACGAAGTTTGGGAAGGAAATTTTAAGGAAATTAGTCTAAGCGATAAAACTTTGGAGCTTCATCACTTTGGAGCAAGTCATGGTGAAGGAATGACAGTTTTTTATCTTCCTGAAGAAAAAATTGTTTTCGTAGTTGATATTGTAACTCCTAAAAGACTTGCATTTACAATAATGCCTGACTTTTCTCCTAAAGATTGGGAAATAACTTTGATTGAAGTAGAAAAACTTGATTTTGATACTGCCATGTTTGGTCATAAACGAGCATATGGTCCTGCATCAGAGGTAACAGAGATTAGAGAATATTTACAAGACTTACGAGCTGAGATCTTTAGTATGATGCAAGAAGGTGTTAACCCAATGATGATTCCATCAACAATAGAGTTGCCCAAATACCAAGGATGGCAATTCTATAATGAATGGTTAGAAATGAATGCATGGCGTATATTTTTGGAACCATTCATGGGTTGGTAATAAAACACAATTCTGATCCTTCCCTAAAAAATAATTTCAAATTTTATTTTTCCTTTTCCTTGTAACATAAACCACAAGTGCAGCAATTACGCCAAACGCTAGCAATTTTGCTAAAGACTCTAACAAAAATCTGTTAATGTCTGAAAATCCGTCATCTCCATACCACTGTATTACTGCCTGCACATCATAAGGTCTAATCTCAAAATAGCCTTCTGGTGGAAATTCTGCCACGTCCTCAATCATTATGGATTTTCCAACTGGAATTCCTTCTGAATCATAATCCCATCCTGACATTTCAGAGTCTAGTGGTACGTGAGCTAATCCCAAAGAATGGCCAATCTCATGTCGCAGGGTTTCTACAGCATAGGGGTCTATTGAGTTTACATAGTATGAGGGTACTGGAATCTTCCACAATTGGCCATCGATTATTTTTTCTTCATAAACGTAAACTAACTCTAGATAAAATATTGTAATATCTGAAATCCCATATGGATACAAGTCAGTATACCCTGCATACTCGAATTTATCTACAGTTGGAGGTTCCCGCTCAAATCTAATTGTAATATCACAATCAATATCAAACAAAGCTGTTTGCTGATCCTCAATTGAAATTGCTCTAAAGCCAAATGCCCAGTTCTGTGGATTGCCTGTATAGTCTGTAAGTTTTTTCTCCCAGTCTTTTACTGCCATTTTTGCTTTATTTACTAGTATTTGATTTGCTTGAGGTAAATTAGAATCTGAAAACTCTAAAGTGCAAACAATTGGGTTTTGAGTTACTCTGTGATTAATTTCATCGTAATAGTACTGTGCAAATATTTCTTGAAGGGTAAATGGTGTTATTAAAAGTAATAAAAAAAGAATGATGAATATTTTCATTGCTTTATGATGTTATGTGAAAAAATTAAGTGTGTTGAATAAGTAGATAATTCATCCTTCCCAAAAAATAATTTCAACCTCATAAGAGGAACCATAACGTTGGTTCAGTTCCATAACTATCAATTATTTTATTAAAAATAGAGACGAGTCTGTTACGACTCGCTACAAAAGTCTAGTTTTCATTTCTTCTCATCTTGTATCCAATTGCATCAAATATGCCAATATCTGAGACCAAAAATACCTAAAGTTCTGGAAATATCATAGCTTTGAGAATGGTAATCTCCCAGGATTAATTTCACTTAGTGTTGATGTAATTTTGATAAATTCTTTTAAACTGGTCAACAGAGTACCTTCGTGACAAAAAGGAATCGAAAGAAAAAATCCTCTGGAAATTCTAAAACTAAATTCATAATGCTTGGAATAATTGGAGCAATAATTATTGGAGGAATTTCTTTTGTTGCAATGAATCCTGATTCTCTAACTGTTGAAAATTCCCAGAATAATCAATTATCTCTTTACACACAAAGCGGTTCTCCCATACTTGGTTCTCCTTCTGCTCCAGTAACAATTGTAGAATTTGGAGACTATCAATGTCCATTTTGTCAGAGGTGGAATACTAATACAAAACCCCCAATTGTTGAAAATTTTATTGAAACTGGAAAAGCCAAGCTAGTCTTTGTTGATCTTGCAATAATTGGGCGTGATTCTCTTAAAGCGCATGCAGGCAGCTATTGTGCAGACGAGCAAGGACTGTACTGGAAATATCATGATTACATGTATGCCAATCAAGGACATGAGAATGACGGATGGGCGAATTTAAAGAATCTCAAATCACTAGTATCAGGTATTAATGGTCTTGACGCAGACTTGTTTGCTCAATGTCTTGATTCTGGAAAATATGAGAATAGAGTAAATGATAACACAAAAATTGCTAAACAGTCAGGTGCTCGTTCTACTCCCTCCTTTATCATAATTGGACCTGCTGGAAATTCAGTGAGCATAACTGGAGCTCAACCATATAGTGTCTTTCAGCAAGCCATAGAGGATATGCTAACCTGATCAAACATTATTCAAGGTCCCAAAAAATAATTTCAAATCACAAACATAGCTTATTTTAGTATAAGACAACTTTTGAATTAGCTGATGATTAAAGAAGCTATGTCTGAAACATGATGAGTTTGCCGAATTATGAAGCATTTTAATTCTCTAAATTGAACAAAACTCTACATATCAGACCAGGCTGATTGAATTATTGGAAAAATCAACAAATATTTTGGCCAAAGCGAAAAAGTTTGCAAGGGAAAAACACAAAAATCAAAAAAGGAAAGATGGTGTTACTTCTTATTATGACCATTTAGAGGGGGTGGTAAATAGATTAAAAAATTTAGGAATTTCAAACCAAGATATTTTAAGTGCAGCATGGCTTCATGATACAATAGAAGACACAGATACTACTTTTGATGAAATTAATGAAATATTTGGAAATATAATTTCTGTTCTGGTCCTATCGTTAACTAAGGATTCCAAGTTACCTAGAAAAGATAGAGAACTTCAATATTTACAGCAATTGAAAAATTCTACAATTGAAACTAAAATAATAAAATTTTGTGATATTTCAGGTAATCTAAAAGATATATCAAATGCACCAATATCAAAAACTCAAAAAAACAAGCAAGTGAAAAAATTATTTCGTTATCTAAGAGTTATAAAAAAAGAAATGTCAGAAAATAAATCGGATTATCCAAGAATGCAAGAACTGGTTGTAGGCATAAATGCTGTCGGCTCTAAATTCAAACAAAGACCAGTTATAATTTGAAATTAACAGGTTTTCTTGATCTAATATAAAATTTAAAAAAATTTTATTTTATTAAATTTTGTATTTTATAAGCTGGTTTGCTTGCCCAATAATTTTCCAGAATATTCAATAATGTACAAGGCATTAAATAGAAAAATTCAAAAAATATGAAATAAAAAAGCAACCCCTCAAGATTAAGCATTCAAAATATAGTTCAGTCTAGTATTAAAAAAACAAAGAGATAGATAGAATCAAAATCTCTTTCCAGAAAAATTTTTTAAGGAAATTATTTGATGTAAAATTATACTTCCATGCTTGTTTTAAGAAGATTTTTCCTAACTAAAATAGGAATTTTGTAAAATGCTCCCAAAGCCAATGCATCTGAAGCACGATAATTTCTCAAAACCACATCTTTTTTACCTGTAAAGTAAAGATTTGCACGCAAAACTTGACCGCTTTCATAAATTTTTACTTTAACCAAGAGTAGTTCACTCTCTTCACAAATCTCTTCAATCATTTTATAAATTGAAGGAATAAAATCGTTAGATGTTTCAGAAAAGCTAGAAATGTGTTTCGCTACTTCTCCCGAAAATGCCCTCATGTGGAATTCTTTTCCATCAGTTGTTTTAAGAACAACCATGCCTTCAACTGCATACGGATCTACAAATCCAATATAATCAATCTTCACTGATTCATAATCTGGTTCTTGTTCTTGACGAATATCCATTGTATTATCTAAGGTTGCAATTTTATACTTATAAACACTCATAAAATTATGTGTTTACAATCATGTTTACTCTAATTTTCCAACCTTTTTTGATTCTTTGATAATAATTGGATTCATACTAGTATTCGGAGGGTTTTTCAATTCTCATTTTTCCAAAAAATAATTTCTCATACAGTAAGAACTTTGATAATTTATTCAAGTTTCAAATAGATATTCAAGCGAAAATTCAGTTTATTTAGTTTCACTTTTCTTCAGGTTCTTTTGCCTTATCCCTGACACTTTTCATTATACAGAACTTGCGTAATGTGTTCAGTATGCCCATGAGGTTTCTAAGTACTGATTGGACTTAAGCCTATTGAAAAACAAAAAGAATTTAGGAACTGTCACTAGTTTTTCTTACAATTGTCACTGGTTGGTATTTTCTTGGTTTTTCTTTTTGTGGTGTTTGTATAAAGTATGAATACCAAATCCCATGAAAACTAATCCAATAATTTGAAAATACCATTCACTTCCCATTACAAGTAACCAGGATCCCACGATGAGCTGAAGTATTCCCCATGCTGGATGGTTTATAATTTTGTGACTGCCACTTGATTTTTGGGGTTTTTTGGATTCTTTAGATTCTACATTACATTTACAATTTGGGCAATATCTAAGATTTGAACTAATTTTACTCCCGCATTCCGTGCAGGTTAATTCATCATCCATAATTTTTGAAATGTTGTAAGAACTTAAGCTTATTGAAAAACAAAAAGATCTGTAAATTTATTTGAAGAATTGGTATTTAGTTCTCTTTTAAAAAATAACCAAAGAATGGTCATCAGTCCCTTTTTCAGGCGTAAACGTGCCTAGAATTATCGTTTGAAGTGTCTACACCTTAAAGACCAATTAGTTTTTTTCAAATAAGAATGTGAATTTTTCAAAAGATCAACATAGATACACCCCAAATTATTTAAAATGAACAATAAATGATAGCTTAATGTCGACCAATCCTGAAAAGGCTGTATCATACATACTTACTAAATCAGTATCAGAACATATGGACAAGGATGTACTGTTATTAAATCAAAATACACAGACTAGAGATGCGACAAGAATGCTTCAGCGTTATGAAACAGATGACATTATTGTAACTGATGAAAATAGGAATCCTATTGGAATTGTAACTGATCATGATATTTTAAGAAAAGTTAGTGATGTCACAGTTTACGCAGAAGCCACCACATTAAAGGATGTAATGACTAGGCCATTAATTGTAATTTTTGAAAAAGCAACCTTACAAGATGCACTACATAAAATGCGAGATAACAGTATTAGAAAATTACCTGTTCTTAATAAAAAAAATCAAGTTGTGGGCATCATCTTTCAAACAACTATTGCAAATGCCATAAGAAATGCAAGTACAAAACCAGCACGCCTTCTAAGCCCTCCCATCAAAGCAATATTAGGAAATTTAGGTTTCGTTTTACAATTCGCAGGAGTTTTGCTTCTGGTTCCTGCCATCGTAGCAACACTACTAGCAGAGACAGACATTGCCACAGGAATCTATCTCAATACAACCTTATTGCTTGCAACTGGATTTTTCCTTAATTCATATGGAGAAAAGTCAAGCCTGAATCTTAGGCAAGCATCCATTCTAGTGTTTTCCAGTCTGTTCTTATTGATCCTCTTTGGAACGACACCGTATTTTTATGTCTTATCGTCTGATTTGTCTCCTGTAGAGGCATTTTCCAATGCTTTTTTTTCAAGTGCTTCTGGATTTACCACAGGAGGAATTTCTTTGTTTGATGAACCTGAGAACCTACCTCAAAGTTTCACTTTCTACCGAAGCTTCACCCAACTAGTAGGAGGGATGAGTTTCATCTATCTTGTAATTACTGCATTTTATCCCGAATCAAAACTTCGATCTATGAGAGGTTTTATTTCTGGTAGAACGTTACACATGAGAGAACTGTTTGGTACAATTACAGTAATTTTTGCGTTGTATATTGTAATAGTCGCGTTACTATTGTGGGTTTTTAATGAAAGAAACCTAATGGATAATTTTTCATTAGCTATGAGTACATTAGCTACTGGAGGTTTTCTGCCATCTTCAACAATTTTAGATGATCTTCTTTGGCAGGAGGAAATAGTTTTGATGGGTGCAATGATTCTTGGTGCATTGCCGTTTACGTTTCACTATGGGTTCGTAAGAAAAAAATTCCTGTCTCCAAAACTTGGAAAAGAAGTACTAGTATATTTTGCAATCTTAACTGGTGCAACATTGTTGTTTATGGGAATTAGTGGATTCAATCCTTTAGATAGTGCATTTTATTCCGTATCTGCTAGTACTACAGCTGGTCTTCAACAAGAAAGTTTATCCGAATTAAATGCAGGAGCGCATGGAATTTTGGTTTTGTTAATGTTTATTGGAGGATGCGGGTTTTCAACTGCTGGCGGTATAAAAATATTTAGACTTTTTCATTTGAAAAATTTTGTAAATATATTACGTAAACCAAAACGTGAGAAGTTGTCTAGTGAAACAAAAAAAGAAATTTATTCCACACTGATAATACTGGCTTTATTTCCAATAATTACTCTCATTACTGCAGGACATTTAGCTGCAATAGAGGATGTTAGTTTTGAGAACGCATTTTTTGAATCAGCAGGGGTAATAACAACAGGAGGGCTTTCAGCAGGAGTAATTGATTTCGATACCGATCCGGCAACAAAGATTGGTCTAGGATTCCTGATGATTTTTGGAAGACTGGAAATTATTGCAATTATCTATATTTTTGTTCCTAAATTAATCTAAATTATACTGAAAAAATAAAGATAGAATTTAATGCAATAGAGATAGAATCAACCCAATGGAAAAAAATTCTGTAAGGAGTATTAAAAATGGTAGAAAATTAATGATCATAGGGTTTGTATCTATAGTAATTTTATTTTTAATTTATTCAAGATATCAAGATCCTGAGTTAATCACACCGGCTGCGTTTGATTCAATTCAAAGAATAGCAATTGGATTTTATATTATATTGCTGGCATGCTTTGGTGCAATTACATACGGCCTTTATATTTTTCATAGAGAGAAAGTACTACGAAAAGAAAAAGATCTTTTTACAATAATTGCTCTTACTACTTGGAATTCTAAATCAAGAAAAATCTTTCTTGTAACGTTTGTCTGTTATGGTATTTTCTTTTCCCTAATTTCTGGAACCCTGATTTATCAGCCAGAAGTAACTTTCTCATTCCATTATGGTGCAACAATTCCCTCTGGATTTGTGGCACCTTGCTGTGGTGAACCAGGATACATGCCAAAAATTATTGTGTATCTAACAGAACATATTGGTCTTCAAATTATTCCCATAAATCTTGTCTTACAAGTTATAGTATCTTATCTTGTTGGTCTAAACACCGCTATTGCAGTAAGTGCTTTTACAATCTCAAGGAAAGAGAGAGGGATGAGCACGATTGGGTCAGCGACTGGTTTGTTTATCGCATGCCCTACTTGTGCAGGTACTTTCTTGTCTGTTTTTGTGGGTACTGCAAGCGGAATTGCATTAACTGTCGCATTGACCCAGCTGCAAACGCTATTCATTGCAATTGCTATTCCAATTTTACTTATTACGCCATTTGTTATGGCTAAAAAATTACGAAATGCTGATGGTAGTTGTAAAATAGGTCCTACTCTATGAATTTTTTTATTTCAGGAATTTTGTAATTCCCAATATCAAATCCATCTCTTCGTAAATATTTCAAGGTTAGTTTGTAAATTAGCTCATCGTGATCGACTTGATTCAAAATTTCAGTCCAAAGGATTTTCCCTTTTTGATCAATTTGTTTTCTGAAATCAGGATTCATAGATTCAGCAATTTCTCGGCATTGATCAAATGTCTTTCCATTCTTGTAAGCCCTTGTTCTTCGATCGCAGCTTTCCATAAATTCTATAATTGCAAATTGTAAATAAACTTAAATGAAGAAATACAAAATTTTGAAAAAATCACTTCAATAAAATATTAGAAACAATATCAATCATCATGGGAATTAGAACAATTTCTGATTACGTAGAATTTTTCATTAATCTAGATATGGGGAATTCTGTATCTTTTTTGAGTTTTGTAAACAATGAAAAATTTGTTTTAAAACATAAATTACAAAATAAAGAAATCAAAAAAGAGTCTATTTTAGAAGGATTAAAAATACTAGATGAATTAACTTCAGAAATACAATCAACTGGAGAAAAAATGGTTTTAGAGAAATATTCTGTTGTTAAAAATTAAATTGAACTTAGAAATTTGAAAATAATATAATTTATAATTGATTTATTTTATCTAACACAATTTTAAATATTTCATCGTTATCTAATAGAATATAAGGCAAGTTATTTTCTTCGCATGCTTGTCCACTTTCCGTATCCCTTGTGACTAAAATCATATCATTTTCCCGTGCATAGTTAATGACAGAATAATCAGTACGTAATTTTTTTCCTCCAGCCCGTAGTTTTTTTACGCTATACGCATCAAATCCCATTTGCTGAAGTTTTTCATCCCATCCATCATCCATTTCATCAATCAAAATTTTTGGTTTAGGCATCAAGAATGATTAAAAAAAAATCAATATTAGTGTAAAGCTTTGACAAAAAATTGCATAATAAAATACTCTTGAATTTTGTCAGATTGATAAAAGCTTTTTAATTTCTAAACTCTAAAGAGCTGCAGTTATTTTTTTAATGCGCGTTATTATTCGTATTTTTGTATCTATTGGCATCTCTGGCTCCATTGTAAAGTACAAAGTATTGCGTTTGGCATACACTACCATTTGTGTTACTTTTTCTCTTTCTACATGCACATATCGAACTTTTCCTAAGGATTTGTCAAATTCTTTTCTCATGGCTCTTCTTTGAGTAACCTGTTTGCAGAAATGTTCTTCCTCTTTTTGGGATTTAAGAGATTTTTTACCACTCTTCATTATTGCCTCACGTATGTTACCTCTAGAGTCTATAATTGCTGCAAACCTCATTTTTGGATCTAAATTTATGATATCTTCAACAATATTTAGTAAATCAATCTTTTTTACTGCCAATAATAAAAATACAAATTTACTAAATATAATCTATTGAAATCGTTATATCAAAATAAAAATAAATTAGTTTACAAGATTAATAATTTAGAACTTTATGTTAATCTTTGATTTTTGAATGAAGATTATACTAGTAATGGCAACACCTAAAACTATTATAGATAAAACTCCAAATTCAGGTATTATTTTGGTTCCAACAATGGTAAGTGTCTTGGAGTTATCAGATAGTTCTATTTCAATAGTATTTACATCATTGCCTGGAATATATTCAAAATTAAGATTTTTTTTATCATTCACGAAAATAACATAGGGACCTTCGATGAGTTCTGGAGGCAGCAACATCATTAGATTTTGATCAATAGATTTAGTATCACTAAGCAGCTGAAAAGTAATTGATTTTTGTTCTTCATTTATTCTAGCATTAGATATAATTCCACTATACTGGTAATCCACATTAAATGATGTAAGACCATCACCCACATCCTTTCCTAGGTCTGAAACAATCTTGTAGCCAACATCTGTTACCGTAACTACTCCTACCATCCATGGATGAATAAAGCAATAATACGGATATCGTCCTTTTTCAGTAAATGTGAATTTATAAAATTCTCCTGGGGCTAAATCAGTCACACCAAAAATACCGTCTGCTCCATCTTCAACAGTCCCCGACTCGACAGCATGTATTACTTGACCACCATTTTTCCAGACGATTGTATCACCTACTAAAATTGTTATATCCCCACTTGCGGCACCTGTTTTTTCATTTTGCCAAAAATATGGCGCAACAGGACTTGAAGATCCTGATGGCATATTAATATCATAAGTGGTTGCATACACATTCTCAAAAAGTTGAATTGAAATTAATACTCCTATGATTAAAACAAAATAAAATTTATTCATACAACGTCTAACGTGATTTTATTAAAATTGTTTTCTGTTTTTGTCTTAAACACTAATAACAACATAAGAAAATTTTTCAGGCAATAAAATATTGGAGTTTATTAGGTGCTCAAGAAGTAATCAAGGCATGAAAGCTGGCCCAGCTATGACCATCCCTGGAATAATTATGATAATCTGTGGTTTGATATTGTTTTATTCAATTCAGAGTGATCCAAATTTAGACCAATCACTGCGTTTAGTAAAGCATGGCGGAACCTTTGTGGGTTTAATGGGTATAGGTGTTATGACGGCTGGAATTTTACTTTACTTGATAGAAAGAGAGCAACCACCAATTCAAGAAGATTTTGATGTGGGATGAATATTTAAAAAGATCCTCCATTACAAATAGAAAAGAACATGGTTTTCTTTGTAAAAAGAAGAAACTATTAATACGGAAATTTCTAAAAAAAATTCAGAAATTATAATAATGTAAAAATCAAACCATAAAAATTGTCTAATAAAATTTGGTTAGGAGCCATCTATCTAAAAGAAGAGGGAGGTTATGAAATTATTTTAAGATCCTTATTTCACTACAAAAAAAGACTAATGACACTAGATAAGAGTCCAGAAATAAAAGATTCGGCAGGCATGTTTGGAGAAATTTTACGGCAAGCCGCAATGAAAACAATACCAAAAATTAATGAAATCATTCGAAAAATTCAACAGAGTCTTCCTGAAACTAAATTAGTTAACACATTAAATGATAATATTCCATTTTTAGAAAAAGCTCTTACATCTTATGAAACAGATATTCAAAAGGCCCAAGATACGGGTCATGAATATTATCTTAATTTAGTTGGGGATTTAGCAGCGATAAAAAATGATTTGGTGTTAATTAAAATAGCAAGATCAAAGATAAAAGAATTCGAATAAGGCTTTAAAATCTACAGTCCTTGCAAATACCAATTCAAATAAGGGCTAAGATTTTTGCAAAGTTTTTTCTTTTCACTTTCATTTGGAGTATCAGAAATTGTCATCAATTTTCCTTTGAGGTAATTTCGAGTAATCTGGCTTTGAAATTTAATTTGAATTTGATTCAAAATTTCTAAAATATCTTCAGAAGAGGTTTCTTCAAAATTTTTAAGGATTTGTTTTACTTTTTCTTCCAATGACAATATCTCTTTTAGAAATTAAATTCATTTTTATTATTTTAGATTTTTCTGTTTAACTGACAACATCCTCATCGTCCCAAGTAAGGCGGAATTTTCCAACTACTCTGAAGAGATTAAGTTTTCCCCCTTTTTTGAATTCTAAACGGTATGAAATTTGGGATGTAGCCATTATTTCTAGAGATACATTGTCTTGGATTGTTTCAAAAGTGATAGGACTGGTAGAGATTTGCTTCCATTCATTTGGCTCAAAATCGATATATAGTTTAGTGTATAATAATCCCATTTCAATCACTGTAAAACCTACCAAAATAAAAACCACGGTTGATGAAGACGATAAACCACATGGAATGACAAATTTGTGATGCTAATTTTCCTAAAATATAGCTTAACCTAATTTCAAATAAATTTGTTCATCTAAAAATATCACTACTTATTGACATAAAGTATAATCAATACTACGTATCCTTTTTTAATCATAATTTGTAAATAAAAGTTAGAGAAGTAGGACGATCTTTTGATTGATCTTATGACCATTCATCATGTGAACCTACTTCCCGACCTACAGCGGAGATAATTACTAATTGGCTAAAAGGATTACCAATATTTTGTTCATTTTTTAAGAAATTTTTTAAAAATTAATGAAAAACATCGTCATCTGGTTGTTGTAAAAATTCACTGAATTCTGAATTGAGGACCATTTTATAGCAGGTTACAATATCTTCTTTTTTAATATGGGAGATATTTTCAATATCTTCAAGCGTTACTTTTTGGGGAATGTGTTGAGAAATCGCATATACACATACTGCAGATATTAAAAAAGGGGATTCATATCTAAATGGATTCTTATCTAAAAGATTCTGGTGGAGGTTTTGAGCTTCAATAATATTTCTTTTATGGATTCCCAACTCACAGCGAAATTCTTCATAAATTGCTTGCACTTTTTTATCAATCAACATATTAATTTTTTTTAAATAACTTATCAACTGATGATTGTTCAAAAGATACACATTTTACTTTAAATCCAATTTGGTAAATTTTCAATTTCAAAAGAACAAAAGATCGTATTAAAGAGAATTTTATCCAAAAAAAACATAAAAGGGTTAGTTCAGACTTGAGTTTCCCCTCTGGGTCTGAACCGCTGTCAGAGTTTAAGACCAAAAACGCTAGTTGTTTGGTGACAACTCTATTTTGACTTTTTTATGTATAGAGTATACGGAAAAATCAATATTAAGAATTTGTTTGTTTAGAAAGATGCACAAATCTTTGTAAAGTTGGAAATTTGGGTTTCAGAAATTTGAAATTTATTCCTTGTCGATAAACTCGCTAAGTCCAGGTGGTTCTGGCGCTAAGCCTTTTCTCTTTCTGATATCGGCAATAGCTGTTGCAAACATAGATTTTGGAACTTCAGACCATGCTTTGAAGGATGTATTCCAAGTAGCCCTCCCTTGAGTTTGACCTCTCATGTCATCAGATAAAGTAAAAGTCTCAGAAGCTGGAATCTCACCAATAATTATACTGCTTGCACCCTTTTGTTGCATATCAAGTACTTTTCCTCGTTTTCCAGAAATAACGGTTGCAACATTTCCCACCAGATCAGTTGGAACTCTGACTTCGATGGCAAGCATTGGTTCAAGTATTGTAGTTCCTGCTGTAAGAACAGCCCCCATACATGCACGCCTTGATGCAGGTCCTAATTGAGATAATCCTCGGTGAGCCGTATCTTCATGAGGAACAAAATGAGTAAATGTGAATTTACAATCTCTCATCTGTTCTCTGCACAATGGACCCTCTTTCATAACATCCTCAAATCCAGAATTAATTGAATCAGTGGATTCGTGAACAAACTGAACACCTTTAGTTCCATTTATTAGAACATTTCCACGGGAATCAAACTTCATTACCCTCTTGATAGTATCATTATCCCATCCTTCTTTCTTTAAAAGATCTGCAACTACTGTCTTATCTTTCAATTCGCTTATTTCTCCAGTTCTGAGCATTTGTGCGATGTTTGGTTCTATAGGTTCCACTTTCATGAAAATTTTATTGTGCCTGTTTGGGGATTTTGCCATAACTGCTTCACAGCTTCCCTTTACAGTCTCTCTGTAATTGATGAGTGGTTCAGATGTTATAATCTCAATTTTTGTATCTTGGATACGGTGTACAGCTACATCAAGGTGAAGAACCCCCATTCCGGCAATAATTGTTTCACCGCTTTCTTCGTCAATTTTTACAACTAAATTAGGATCCTCAATCGTAAGTTGTCTTAGAGTGTCTACCAATTTAGGTAAATCTTTGGGATGTTTTGGCTCAATTGCAATTTGAACTACTGGCTCTGAAATGTATTTGACTCCTTCAAACAGTGGCGTTTCTTTGATTGATGAGAGGGTGTTACCAGCTCTTGCTTCGATTAATCCAAGTAATGCAGGAATATTTCCAGCACCAAGTTCTCCGACTTGTTCTCTTTGATTTCCCATGAAAAAGTTTACAGATTGAATTCGTCCTTCTCTTTTTGCATCGATAATATGGATAGTTTGTCCATCTTTGATTGTTCCAGAGAACAATCTACCAATTGCAACAGGACCTGCAGCTTGATCCAGTACCATGTTTACAACCATCATAATAGTTGGTCCATCGTCACTGCATGCTAAAAGTGCCTTGCCTATATCAGAATCAAGGTCGCCTTTCCAAATTTTAGGAATTCTGTATTTTTGAGCAACATGTGGAGGAGGATGATGTTTAACTACCATTCCCAAAACGGCTTCAGCCAATGGAGCCTTTTCCACTAATTCATCAACTTTTTCGTTCTGGTATGCGTCAATGACATCTTTGAATGAGATCCCTTTTTCTTTCATTAGGTCTACATTAATTGCCCATCGGTCTTTCGCAGAACCAAATGTAACACTAGAGTCCTGAATAGAAACCTTCCATTTTTCTTTGTATTCGGGTTCACCATAAGTTTCTATAAGTTGATTAAAGTTAGAAACTAGAGCCGCAAGAGTTTCTTGCATTTTCTCAGGAGTCAATCTTAGCTCTTTGATGAGCCTGTCTACTTTGTTGATGAAAAGAACTGGTTTAACCCTTTCATCTAGTGCCATCCTTGTAACTGTCTCAGTCTGAGTCATTATGCCCTCTACGGCATCACAAACGACTACAGCACCATCAATTGCTCTAAGACTTCTAATTACTCTACCACTAAAGTCTACATGTCCCGGAGTATCAATCATGTTAATGACATATTCAGCGTCTTTTTGAGTAAAGTGTAAAGTTACATTTGCCTGATAGATTGTAATTCCTCTTGCTTGCTCTTCCTTATCAAAATCCATTGCCAAAGCTTTTCCAGCAGCAGATGGAGCTATAATTCCAGAATAAGCCAACAAACTGTCACTCATTGTTGTTTTGCCATGATCAACGTGAGCAATAACACCAAAGTTTCGAATTTGATCTTTATTTTTTATAATCTTTAAGACTTCAATTGTTGACTTGTATTTTACCATATTCGAAAAACCTAGATGCTCAGCTATTAAATCTTGTGAGAAAAATTAGATCAGTAGATCATGTTATCACTAACATTACGAAGTTTTTTTGCCAAGACAAAGTGACAATCTTTTTTGTGTCTTTTTTTAGCTTCAAAAAGTGGCAATAATTGAGAAAAATACGTATAGAAAATAAATTGAAAAATTTTGTTTCTAGAATCAAAAGTAGGACAAATTACATTTAGGCCGACATTTTTCAGATTTTTCACAAGATTCGTATTATGAACATTTTTTTCTTCAAAAATAATTACTGTGTCGCCTTTTTTTGCTGAAAACAACTCCATGTGAGAAAATTGTTCAATTCGCTCAAAGTGAGCATCATAACCAAGAATCTCATAAAATTTTGCCGCGCAATACATCGCAACCGGATATGTATGCATATTTCCAAGGACAAAAATTCTTTTTCCAATTTTTGACTTTTTAGCATCAGAAAAGGCTTTTTTGAAAATGTCATTATTTTTTGGAATAGAAATTGATCTAACTAGAGAAATACAAGTTAGAGCACTTTCTAAAAAGCTGATGCTTCCAGCTGTAAAAACGTCCGAATTGATGGATTGTAGTATAATAGATTTGTTACAAGATGTTACAAGCCTGCTTCGGGCTTTAGAGGTTATAGCGATCGATCTCTTTGCAGTCTTTGCGACTTTGATATTTGAAATGGTGTTTCCAGAAATTGAAACGAAATAAACTGTTTTATTTTTTGTAATGGATTTATTTTTGAGTAAATCTAAAGGATCCATTGATTTTACCCTAAAATTTGAAAAAGATTCTGCGAGCATTGCCGATGCTAATGAATCGCCACTTCCGGTGAAAATTGTATTTTTTTGCTGATTCAATGAGAGAGGCTTTTGTTTTTTGAATTTCTTTAAAAATTCTGATTGTGATTTAACGTCATTTTCAAAGGCCTCTATTGTTTTCACATTATTTGCACAGTACCTTCCATATATTAGAAAAACGATTAATCAGTTTGGTAAATAGATCATAAAATTTCCGAGAAATAGAATAGTTGACTAAAATAATTCTGGATTAATTGCATCAAAAAAAATTATGCCTTTGGATTTTATCTAATTTTACAGACAACAATTAACGTAATAGAAAGCTGTAATTTGGCAATCTGGAAATGATTACCAATATCATCTACTTTACCAGAGTTGAGAGTTCATGGAATTCTTCCAACTTTTGATTTTTATAACGAACGTTAAGAAGCCATATGTGGAAATTTCTGTCGGGCATACTCCAGATTCAGACGATGCTTTCATGTTTTATGGTATGTTTACAGGTAAAGTTTCATCGCCTGATTTTCAGATCAACCATGTTATTGAGGATATTGAGAAACTAAATAGAAAGGCCACCAATCCTGAACTTGACGTAACAGCAGTTTCGGTTCATGCTTGCGCGTATATTCCGGGATACACAATCTTGAGAAGCGGCGGAAGCTTTGGAATTGGATACGGTCCTATAGTTACGGCCAAGAAAAAGATGTCAGTAGACGAGATAAAAAACTGTAAGTTTGCAATTCCCGGTAAAATGACATCGGCATTTTTGTTACTTCAATTAATGATAGGTAAGTTTGACTATATTGAAATGAATTTTAGTGATATTCCACAGGCTGTTAAAAATGGAGAGGTAGAGGTTGGATTGGTAATACATGAAACTCAGTTATCATATGAACAAGAAGGTAATGTAAAAATTTTAGATGTTGGCGAATGGTGGGATAAAACCACCAATGGATTACCAGTTCCATTGGGAATCAATGTAATGAAAAATAGCTTAAGCATGGATATGATCCACAAATTTGACAAATATCTACAAGCGTCAATTGAGTACTCATTGGATAACTTTAATGACGCAATAGACTATGCTATGCAATACAGCCGAGGAAAATCTCGCAACCTGATTGAAAAGTTTGTAAAAATGTATGTTAATCAAGTGACAGTAAACATGGGTGATAAAGGTGAAGAATCAATCAAGAAACTTTTTGAAATGGCCAAAGAAAAAAATCTTGTTCCCGATTTTAATCTCAGCATAGCCATCAAGTAAATATATTACAAAAAATTTTTAAAAATAATGGGAGATGGGATAGGAGGTTCAATTATTGTTTTTTTATCAAATAACGCATTTGAGCTATTAATCACTCACCACCGTAAAGACAACAAAGAAGAATATGGAAAAACTGAAAAAATCATCATAGCAAAAATAGACGATCCGGATAACCCACAATATGAAGAAAAAACTCAAGTGGACTTGGAAAGAGCACTTAAAGGAAGATTTGTAACATGTAATGTGCAATACAGGGATTCAAAGACAGATGCCCTTGTTTGTAATGTATTTGTTCAAAATCCTCCTGAAGATTTCAACTAATCCCATTATACTTCACATTTCATTTTAAAATTTATGGCAAAGGCTAAATCTAAAAAAGAAAATCACTTCAAATTTAGGCGGGTTTGATAACGAAAATAGTCAGTTCAAAATGAGTAATCAGCATGATATGATATGGCATTAATTGGAGACACTATTGCAACGAGAAATCATAAAATTAAAAGTTGTAAATAGATCTACCAGACACGAAAACAAAGATTGGTTTTCAATTACCAAAGATGATCCTAAAAACTATTTTTTAAAACACTTGCAATCACAATCAAACATTCCTGCTTTTCCCATACACTGATCATGATGTTCATGAAAGCACTTCTCACATGTTACCATAACTTGTATCGTTAAACCCGTGTTAAATTCCTTTAAATTTGGTTACTTGGGTTTTATTCCTTATGCCATTTTCTAAACCAATGGTGGAAATTGTAAATGTTGTGGCATCAGCTACCATAGATCAAAAACTAGATCTAGTAAAAATCCAAAAAAAATTCCCTGATGTTGAATATCATCCAGAACAATTCCCCGGTGCAGTATTTCGTATCAAAAATCCCAAAACCTCAACATTACTTTTCAGCACCGGCAAGATGGTAAACACTGGTTCAAAATCAAAAGAACTAGCAGAAAAGGCAGTAGCTTCGGTGGTTAAAAAATTAAGAACAGGTGGTATTAAAATTAAAAAAGATGCAGTTGTAACTGTGCAAAACATTGTCTCATCAATAAGCCTCGGAGGCAGGATTCATCTTGAGCGTGCTGCACGGACTTTACCTAGAAGCATGTACGAGCCTGAACAATTTCCAGGAGTTATTCATAGAATGATTGATCCCAAAGTGGTATTTCTGATTTTTGCCTCTGGAAAACTGGTTTGTACTGGGGCTAAAACAGAGAAGGACGTATATCGCTCAGTAAACAATCTGCATAACTTACTTGAAGAAAAAGATTTGATGTTGTACGATTAGATTTGTATTCCATCATTCAGAATTTAGTGATTTATTTTATCCGAAGTCGAGATTAAAAATTTTGACAATCAGATATTTTTGTGATAAATAGAACATTTAAAAAATTTCAATATTCCTAATATATGATAAGATTCAACTTAGTACGAATTAGGTTGATTTTAGTGGATAAAAAAATTCTTAGTGGAGGCTTGGTAATGCTTATTGTAGGTATGGCTCTTCTACTAAGTATCAATTCATCAATTCCAGCTGGAAATTCCGAAATGACGGAAGAGGAAATTATAGACCTCATTATAAAAGAGCAGGAAAATAAGGATATGAACATTCTTGCCAGCATTCTAACAGGTGTGGGATTTTTGCTGGTGTTAATTAGCTTTGGAGCCAGAAAAAAAACAAAAGGAAGTCCAAAAAAAGAAGAAAAAAAGCCAACAACCTAGCTTCAAATCTTTTAATTTAAAAAAAATATTTAATCTAAAATTTGTTAATTATATTAAAGAAAGTATCGCGCTGAACAGGCTCTCTGTTAATTTCTCTGACCATAATTTCAAGTTCATTGATAGAAGTAGAGGTAGGCTTTCCTGCAGCACGGTAAACCTCTTCTGAAAAAGCTGTTCCAACCAAATCACTGCCCCCATTTGCAAGAGCTACTTGGGCAAGTTTTTTCCCGTATGCTACCCAATATACTGAAATATTGTTCAATACGTTTGCCAGCATTAAACGGGAAACAGCAGTTATTTTTAAATCATAAACTGAAGAGCATTCATTGTTTACTAGATGTTTTTGTTCTAGTTCAGTATTGTCCAAGCTGAACTTTAAAGGAATTAGTGTGATAAACCCTCCAGTTCTTTTTTGCAATTCACGAATTTTTATTAGATGATCAATTACATGTTCTGGTTTTTCAATATGGCCGTAAAGCATTGTGACATTGCTTTTAATTCCAAGATTATGTGCTTCCTCAATAGTGTCAAGCCATTCTTGTCCTGTACATTTTCCCCTTGCAATTTTTGGCCTAATATCAGGATGGAATAATTCTGCCCCTCCTCCCGGCATAGAGTCAAGCCCAGCTTCCTTAAGTCTAGAAAGAATTTCCTTTGTAGAGTTTTTTGTTAGTTTTGCTAGGAAAAAAATTTCTGCAGCAGTAAGTGCCTTTATTTTTAGTTCAGGATGATTTTTTTTAATTAATTTCAACATGTTTTCGTAGTAATCAAGTGGAAGTTGTGGATGAAATCCACCAACAATATGAACCTCAGTCGCACCCATTTCCTTTGCTATCCCTACTCTTTGTTCAATTTGCTCCGGGCTCAAGGTATACGCATCCTTATCTCCTTCTTTTCTGTAAAATGCACACATCTGGCAACTTGCGGCACAAACATTGGTATAATTCATGTAATAAGATGATGTGAATGAAACTTGGTCTCCCACCAATTTTTTTCGTGAATGATCAGCTACTGCACCTAAAATGTGTAAATTTTCATAATTCATCAACTCCAAGCCATCATCATATGACAATTCTTCTCCTGCAATGGCCTTATCAATGGCCTTGGAATCACGTACTAGTTGATCTAACATAAAATATTGTTGTTCTTTCTGGATATATTTCTTAACTGTGCGATAGTCAAGAAATAAGTATGCTTGAATTAAGTATTCTTTATGGTAATGCCACTTGTAGATGAGGATAAACCAAAGTGCTTCTTGTGTCATGAAGGTTTTGAAAACTATGAGCAATTAAGGGAGCATCAAAATACAAATCATAAAGATTTTTTTGAATCACATAAAAAAGAAATGAATCTTGAACCTGCTCCAGGGGATGTCACACTGTTTTAGATTTTTTTCTAGAATTTTTTAACAGATCCTGGGCAAGTTTTTTACTGATATTAGCAAGGTCATAATCTTGATCAATTGATAGGGCTTTTTTGAAGTGTTTAATTGCATCGTTCAGATTTCCCATCTCTCCTAATGAGAGACCTTTGTATGCAAGAGCCATCGCACATTTTTTATCAATCTTGATAGCCAAGTCATAACACATTATTGCCTCAAGGTATTTTTCTAAAGTATGTAATGCGGAGCCCTTGTTGATCAGCGCATCTATGTTATTCGGATTAATTTTTAGAGCCTTATCATAAAGTCTAATAGCTTGGTTAACTTTGTCAAGACCTTGTAACGTTACTGCCTTGTTTATCAAGGCGTTAATATTTTGGGGTTCTTTATGAATGACAAAATCATATAATTTAAGGGCCTCCAAATGATTTCCATCCTCACATAATTCAAACGCTTGAGAGAGCATTGTTTCTAATTCCTTATTCAGTTCGTTTCTGATAACACTTTGTTTATAATATAGATTAACAGATAGTTAAATCTAAAGATAGTATTGTGTTAAGTAAGAAATTGGAAGGATTTTTTGGTAATTCAAAAGATGGGCTAATCGTATATCATCAAATCTTTTTCTTCAAGTAAGTTATGCAGATTGTTTACTGAGCGATATACGTCCTTCTCTGTTTTAGCCCCAGTACAAACTAGTTTTCCTGAAGAAAATATTAGAATCACAGTTTTAGGATCTACCATTCTGTGAATTAGACCTGGAAATTGTTCAGGCTCGTACATGCTTCGTGGAACGGTTCTTGCCGCTTTTTCTAAATGGACTCTTCCTCCCAAGTTAATAGAGGACACAATATTTTGAACGGTAACTACTGCGTCTTTTTTAATTTTAATACCCCCCTTTCTTAATTTTTGAACCACAAGATTTACAGCTTTTACTGCCATTTCTTCAGACTTGGACCCTGTGCAAACCATCTTTCCTGTTCTAAAAAGCAATGTGGCAGTTTTTGGTGATTTTAACCTAAACACTGCACCTGGGAATTGTTCTGGATGATATTCAACATCAGGGAATTTTTTTTGGATTTTTACTAGATCTAGTGTTTGATCTATGGTAGCTGATGCCACAACATTTACAATTTCAATTATAGGAGTAGTGAATGTCACAAAAAATTTGTTGCGTAAACCTTATTTAAATAAATTTAAAAATCTTGGTTGAACTTTATCCAGTATGATATGACTGCCTAATTCCCATTAACAGAAAGACAATAGTACTAGATTCATTCCAAATTAATCGAAATTATGAAGCGTTTTTGTCACGTGGATCAATTTTCAAGGATTTATTGAAACATTCTATAGCCTCTTCATGTCTTCCCATACTCCTTAAAACCACAGCCTTGAAATTCCACAAATCAGGGTCATTTGCATTCATAACAATAGCTTGCTCAAAACATCTCAAAGCATCATCATATTGCCCATTTTCAAGAAAATTCTCACCTTTGTCCTTAAGATCTGAAATCTCAGTCATATTCTCGTATAGAATTCATTTGTTTTAAATCTGAATCAATTTTTGAAGAAAACCATTCACGATTTCAAACCAAAATTAAATATGCGTTCAAAAAATCTATTAAAATTTAAATGTATTTTTAACATAATGAAGGATGATGGATATAGACAAAATTGATGAAAAAATCTTAAAAAACTTGATGGTAGATGCCAGAGTTTCAGCAAGACAACTGGCATTAAAATTAGGAATGTCAACTGTGACTATTCTATCAAGAATAAAAAAATTAGAAAAAGAAAAAATTATCAGAGGATACACCGCATTAATTGATCATGAAAAGCTAGGATATGACCTAACTGCAATTATAGAAGTCGTGGCCAACAAAAACATTGTAGATATTGAAGAAAAAGTATCAAAAATTGAGAATGTTTGTGCTGTGTATGACATTACAGGAAATACAGATACAATAATTATAGCCAAGTTTAAGGAAAGAAGCAAATTGAGTGAGTTTGTAAAGTCCTTATCAGCTATGGCCAATGTGGACAATACAATTACTCACGTAGTTCTAAATACAACTAAAGAAGATTTCAGATTGGCATAAGAGAGAAAATGAAAAAAATAAACACATTGATTTTTACCCTCCTGTTCCTAGGAACATTTCAGAGTGCTTTTGCCCAGGTAGAGAATTCTAGTGCAAACTTGGAGAATGCCTTGACAACTGAAGAAAATATAATTTTGTTTGGTGGATTTGCCTTAGCAGTTGTGGCAATTTTTTTGTATATTGCTAGAGACACCATCTTAAGAAGAAAGACGATGTATGACAAAGAAGAATTTGAATCAAAAAAAGACAAAACATATGAAAAATATCATTCGGATTGGACAGACGATTATGTGGATTTTACCTATACCAGACCCACGCAAGCTGATGAAGAATTTAGAAAGGCTGCAAAAAATTCAACACTGCCAGACTATTACAAAATTTTAGATGTGCCACGAGATGCCTCTCAATATGAGATAAAAAAAAGATACCGTGAATTGGCCAAAAAATCACATCCAGATAAAAGCAAAGAAGAAAAACCAGATGAGATAATGGCGAAAATTAACAGGGCATATGAGATTTTATCCAATACAGAAATAAAAAAAAAATATGATCAGTATCTCAATGTCAGCTAATTAGATTGTAATTTAATTATAATCATATTTAGCTCAATCGTTGAGGGTCCTTGAACACTATTTGTTAAATTTGCATAAATAGAAAGATCTCTTTTTTTATTATCTGTCTCAATTTGAGTGGTGATTTTAATTTCTCCAAATTCAGTATTTGGACCAAGCATGGTTTTAGTCAGCAGAGGAAGGACTGACAAATCATGTATGGTTCCTTTTAGTTTGTATGCAAACTTGTCAGAAAAATATACACCGCCTCTTGTTGTGGGAGATTTAACAGGTGTTGGAGAATTGGAAATTGAAACGTTGTTTAAGACATACTCTTTTTTGTTTAGATGAAGAGTAAATTGACAAGAATGACTTTGGTTTATTTTCATGAGATTCTCAAGCAAGTCAAGATCAACTGTCATTATGAATTACAAAATTTGTAATTCTTTTGAGTCTTTCCCATCATTGAAACAAGAATTATTAAAAAATTGCACGATATTCAACTAAAACAGTCCTTTCAGCCGAACATCTTTAAAAATAACAGTTTTGATCCAACTTTATTGCAAGAATTTGCCACTCCTCACGCATTAAGAAATGAAATTTTAAGCCTAACTGTTGAAAGCGGTTTGGACGAGGATTGTTATGGGGAAATGTTAGATTATACAATAGAGCTTTTTGAAACTCAAGGTCTAGGATCTGATTATTACGGATATCACAATATTAATCACGAGTTAGAGGTAACCTATGTTACTCTCCTAGCTGCAAACATGAAACATCTTTCAAAAATATTTTCCCAAGAGGATTTAAAGTACCTGTATGCTTCTGCCTTGTTTCATGACTTTGATCCTAAAAAAAGTGTAGACAAGCCTCATGAAGAAAGCGTGTTAAAATTTATTTCGATGGACAGAAAACTTCGACAACTGTTAGACACGGCAGGGTTGGACCTTGAAATCATAAAGGTATTGATTTTAAGGACTACATATCCCTGGAGTGGCCAATTAAAAGAAAATGCTGAAAGACAAATTCAAAATTGTTTTAAAAATTCAGAACTTACAAAAAATAATCAAGAATATCAAGAGCATGTTTTGTATCTTGGCTGGTATTTGTCAGTAGTAGACAGAGTTAGCGGATATACTTTAGGAAATTTTGCAAAAGCCATGGAGATGGCAAAAATGAATGCACATGCATTAGCATGGAGACCATCCCTAATAGTTCGTAGCTCTGTTGCATACTTTGAAGAGTTGCTAAATAGAGAAACTGAGATGTGTAAGTTAATTTTAAAATCACTACCAAAACATATGAGAAAAAATTTCTTTGATACTGTACTTGAATTCATGAATATTCGGCAACAAGAAATCACTATTCAAGCTGATTACGCTTATGAGAATTTAAAATTGATTCCAACTATTGAAAAAATGTCAACTCGAAAAGACCCAGAATTCATCAAATCACTTTACTCAATTTTTCAGGAATTACCAAAACCTCTTCAATTTTCAAACGAAAAATTTGAGGATTCAGTAAAAAACCCAGATGTTATTCTAAATACTCTACGCCTAAATGATTGTAAAGGAGAAATTGTCGGATTCGCGAAAGGTGGACCACTAGAGACATATCAATTACGGCCTGAAATACGAGATGAAAACTATGGTTACAACAACACAATATTTCTTGAACCGCTGGCACTTAAAATGGGATACTGGGGTCTCAAGGGAGGAAGCGAGATGAGACATATGTTTATCATGCAAGCCGTTGCAAAAAAATTCAAGATTTTATCAAGTTTTGCATTAAGAGATGTGATAAGAGCAAGGGTGGACAGAGAAAAGGCGGAATTTGTGACTCTTTTTGATCCTGAAAGATGGGATTACTATAGAGTGCCTATTTAATCAAAATAATAAATGAAGATTTCAGATATTCGAAAATCTCTGCAAACTTTGATTACAGGGGAAGTGTGGTGGGATGATGAGATTTTAAAATTTTATTCAGTTGACGCTAGCCTCTATCAAATAATTCCAAAAGTAGTGGTAATCCCAAAAACAGAAAATGAAGTAATCTCTGTCGTAAAATTTGCAAATAAAAATAGAATTTCAGTTACAGTACGAGGAGCAGGTACAGGATTGGTTGGTAGTGCATTAAATGATGGAATTATAATTGATTTGAAAAAATTAGATTCAATTAGTATTGAAAAAAATTATGTCGAGATAGGTGCTGGAGTCATGAAAGGAAATTTAGATCAAGAACTAAAGAAAAAAGGAAAATTTTTTGCTCCAAATCCATCAATTGGCCCTTTTTGTTCTCTAGGAGGAATTATTGGAAACAATGCAAGTGGTAGTAGGACTTTGAAGTATGGAAGTACAATCGACAATATCAAAGAAATTACTTTTGTTGATGGTAATGGCAAAAAAATTACTTTACCGTCTGATCAAAAAATTGGGAAAAAAATTATCACCCTTACAAAACAAATTAACCTTAAGCGATTTCCTAAAGTGTCAAAAAATTCTTGTGGTTATAGATTAGATTGCGTGAATTCTATAAAAAATACTCAAAAGTTGTTAGTTGGCTCAGAGGGAACTCTAGGAATCATTTTATCTGCAAAGTTATGCCTAAAAAATATCCCTGAAAACAGACTGCTTTTTGTTGTAGAATATCAATCTGTTCTAGATGCGGTAGATAATTGTGTAAAAATAATAAATTCCAAACCGTCAGCATTAGAATTTGTAGATAGAACAACCTTAGAGAACATTGATTTTAAATTTAGAAAAAATACAAAGTGTTTACTTTTTGTAGAGTACGACTCTAATCTTGAAGAAAATGAAAAGATGTTTAAAAAATATGCTACTGGAAAAATTGCAAAAAAAATAAAGATAGAAAAAGAAATTGAAAAGTGGTGGAGGTATAGAAACTTAGCTTTGTCTTATAGTTTGAAATCAATAAAATTTAAAGATCGAATCCCATACATTATTGAAGATGCTACTGTACCCTTGAAAAAACTTGGAAAATTATTTTTGACAATAGACAAAATAAACAAAAAATTTCAAACTAAAACTATTATGTATGGACATGCTGGAGATGGAAACATCCATGTTCGAATAATTTCAAAGCGAAAAAAAATAAAAAATTTGGAGAAAATTTCTGAGACATATTTTAATGAGATCATAAAATTAGGTGGGACAATAACTGGAGAGCATGGGGATGGGATAGCAAGGTCCGAATTTGTCAAAAAACAATATGGTTACAAAAATTTTCAAATTTTTAAAGAATTGAAAAGGTTTTTTGACCCTAAAAAAATCCTAAACCCTGGAAAAATTACTAGCCACTATAAACGGTTTAAAATTTTAGAAAATATCTAAAAAACACAAAAAAAGGCTGAGAACAGATATGCAGTAATGCTTTATTAACAAAAAAAAATTCACAGACACGTGATAAAACAAATTGTCATCTTTTCAGCAGTTACTCTAATGCTAATCATGGCAATTAATCCCGCATTTGGGGTTTCGCCTCTAGAAAGAGTTGTAGTTAACGATGCAAGATTAGTAAATCTAAGCGGTTCCACTCTTGGTGAACATATTTTAGTAAATCAGCAGGTTCAGATTACCGCAAAAATTACTAATACACAAGATACAATTCAGAACTTTGTATACATTGTTCAAATAAAAGATGAAAATGATGTTGTCGTAAAATTAGGATGGATATCAGGGTCACTTACTAAATTTCAAAGTTTTAGTCCCTCTTTATCATGGATTCCAAAAGATTCAGGAGTGTATATGACGGAGATTTATGTTTGGGACACTTTGTTACATCAAGGTGCATTAACCAACAATGTTACTTTGGAGATTATTACTAGTTAAATTAAAAATCTGACAAGAAATAACTAGAGAAAATTAAAAAAAATATTTTTGGGCCTAAAAATTGAGATCGGTAATTTGCCTCATAGTAAAAAAAAATTAACAAGTTCTCGCTAATATAACCTCGTGCCTACATATATCATGGTAATTGGTTATTGTGTAAAATGCCGTGATAAAAGAGAAATCACTGGCGCAGGTCCATACACTATGAAAAATGGCAAACATGCAATCAAGGGCACATGTCCAACTTGCAGTACTGCTATTTTCAGAATTGGGAAAGGCTAGAAATTTTTTAATAATCTAGCAAATCCTTCTCTGTAATCTCTACTCCACAGCGTAAAGCAGTGGAACTAGATTTTTTCTAAAATTAAAAAATCATCAAAGTCTTCTATAGATCTCTTTGAATTGCTCAGCAAGAACATCTGAAATATTCAACAGATAAGATAATTGAGTCATTGAAGTTTTATTCATTGATAGTTGTCTTAGAATAGTCAACGCTTTTTGCGGTGAAGTTGGAGTTAAGTCTGAAGATCCTGACCAAGTTTTAAAGGCTTCATTAACGTCTAGGCAGAAATTCATTACAAACTGCTCCCAATTTTGTATGGGTTCAGATAACGATTTGGGTAGAACCATGGTAGATATTTCTCTAAATTCATTTCTAAATTTAGTTTCCAAAAGTATGTCTAAGGCTTGCTTGATTTTTTCTTCTTCGAATCCTTCTTTTTTTAGCATGTATACATGGGTCATCAAATTGTATTATCATCCACACAGATAAAATAACCGCTTTTTTCCTGAAAATTTGTTTCAATAATTTTAAAAAAATAAACAAATGTTAAGTTGAATTTTAGTTTGAAATAATTTTTTAGTTAAAATACTTTTATTCAGATAGTTCTGAAAATCTGTTTGCGACATAATCCCAATTTACCACATTCCACCAGGATTCCACATAATCATTTCTTTTGTTTTGATATTTTAGATAATACGCATGCTCCCACAAATCTAATCCCAAAAGTGGTATTTTGTTTTGAATCCATGGACTGTCGTGGTTTTTGGTGGTCATAATCTCAATTTTATTGAAAGTTTGATTAAAAACTAACCAACACCAACCACTTCCTTCAATTGACAAAGAGGTTACTGAGAAAATTTTTTTGAACTTTGGAAAACTATCAAAATACACGTCAATTGAATTTGCCAATTTTCCACCAGGACTCCCTCCACCGTTTGGATTCATTATCTCCCAAAATAGTCTATGATTTTCAAATCCACCTCCAAAAAAAGTAATTTTATTTCTTGAGATTTCTGGAACTGATTGTAAATCTGAAAGGATAGATGTTATGTATTGAGGATGAAAAGATCCCGATATTTCTTCTAGTGTTTTGTTTAATCCATCAACATACGATTGATGATGTTTTTGATGATGAATCTTCATAGTTTGTTCATCAATAAATGGTTCAAGCTCATCATAACCATATGGTAATCTTGGAAGTTGGTATTGGACCATATTTCAAATTAACATACATCCACATATAATTTGCAAGTCGAAAAGATGATAACGGTAAACCTTCTAAAAACAAACAATGACAAAATTGAGTATTGTAGATTTACAAATTTTGTATTTGGGAATAAAAGGAAATGGAAGATTTGATGAAAAAGACATTGACCAGTCAGAATTAAAAAGACTGGGGGTAGGAAGAATTCTAGATCAGTTAGCATCGCTAAAAGATAGAAAGTTAATTGACTTGAACGCTGATGGATCCTTTTCAATAACCAGCGAGGCTAGGCATATTCTTTGGGATAATCAAATACCCACGTGGATCAAAATCTTAAGAATTTTAGAGATAAAATCTCAGAGCATTGCAAAAATATCGTCGTTTTTGTTATTGTCAGAAGACCTAATACTAAATGAAATAGAAGATTTACGAAAAAGACAACTAGTACTCATGTCACCATTTAGAAATGAGACTGGACTGGTAAAGATGTATGAGATTTTACCTGACGGTATTGAGCAAATTAAAAAAGCCCAGTCTGAAGGTGTTCAAAATAAACCAGAAATAAAAAAACCACAAATAGAGATTTGGTCCATCATTGATGAAACTATTGATGAAGTAAAGGAGTTGGAAGGAATCTCAGAGGAGAAAAAAGATGACATTATTTCGAATCTGCTAAAAATTAAAGATAAACTAGAAATTTAATCCCTTTGCGCTAATCTTATCGTGAATTTGTGCTAAAATTAGTTTGGCTTTGTCCTTATCCTCGTACGAATCTGCTTTTCCATCCATTATGGAATCAATTTCATAGCTCTTGTCTACCAAAATGTCAGCCACATGATCATCTAGGGTACCATTTCCAATTAGATAATATGCAAATACCGTATTTTTTTGACCAATTCTATGCAATCTATCTTCTGCCTGTCGATGTATTGCTGGACTCCAATCCAATTCAGCAAAAATTACATACTTTGCACGAGTTAAATTGATACCAACATTTCCCGCCCTGATGCCTGCTATCATGAGTTTTGATTCACCTTTTTGGAATTTGTCTATTTGATCCTGACGTAAATTATCGGATTGACCACCAATTATAGAAACTGGTGAAAATTCTGAAAGACGTTCATGAAGTAATTTATGAATTACTTTATGATGACAAAATACAACTACGCTCTCCTCAATCTCCATAATATTTTTTACAAAATTAATTACGTGAGGAACCTTTGCCATTCCAGCTACCTGCCTTTCGCTCTGTATGGCTCTCTGATATGAGGCAGATTTTTTAAACGCAGTTTCAGCACCTTTTTGCTCTTCTGCTAACTTGGCCATAATTTTATCTAGTTCTTCTAGATAATAATCAGTGTCAGCTTCTATCACTTCTTTGTAACGGACTTTGTCTTTGAGCTCCTTTAGGACATCAGATTTTTTTCGTCTAAGCATAACATGTTTTTGTAATTCATTTCTTAATGACGCTCTTTTATTCTCAAGAACAATAGCTTTTCCCTTATCATTTACATAACAAAAGTATTCACAGAATTCTTTAAAGTTTCCAAGCAAACCAGGCTTTAAAATATCAACTATTGGCCAGATTTCTGACCCCCGATTATAAATTGGAGTTCCTGAGAGACCAATTCGATAAGAGACTGAAGGTAAAGCAGCTAATTTTTTTATGGCCTTGTATTTTTGAGTAGTTTTTGAACGAAGGTTTTGGACCTCATCGCAGACAAGAGTTTTGAAGTTTAATTTTGATAAATCAGGCAATCGTTTTAAAAGTAACTCGTAATTAATAATGTAAAAATCGGTTTTTGGAAGTTCTTGTAATTTTCCGGTCCTAACCGTTGTAGATGAGGGAGATTCATTTTCAATAATTCTTCCATTTCTGCTTTTTTTCTTTACAAATTTAGCTATTTCACGTTCCCAGTTTTTTAAGGTAACCAGTGGGGCAACCACAAGAACTGGATAGGTTTGTTTTTCTGTTGAAACATAAGCTAAGGTTTGAACCGTTTTCCCAAGTCCCATCTCGTCAGCAAGCAAAGCATTGCCAGATGATTTTAGTAAAAAATCAAGGCCCTCTTTTTGGAAATTTAGTAGTTTTCCTCTAAATTGGTCACCAGCTTTGGCACGATTGAGTTTATGTTTTATTGGAGGGAGAGAGGGTTTTTTGGCAAAAGTTTTGAAAACTTTTCTCTGCCAAACAGATTTGGATAAAATTTCTAATGGGTATCTATCCATCATGGCTTTAAGTTGCTTCACACTTTCGCTGCTGTCAGGAACTATTACCTCATCAATATTTTCACCATACCATGCCTCATGTACCAGTTTTGAAATCATATTAACAGCACGTTTGCCTGTTAATTTCCAGCTCCAAGTTTTTGAATATTTGTCAAGAACATATTCTAATGTTCCAAAGTACTCCATTGATGTCTCCATAAATTGTCGATAGGAAGTTTTTTTGCTTTATGAATCTTCATATTTGATTTGATCTTAGGCTGAATCTCTAAGATTGGGTAATAGTTAAAATATGAAGTTGTTATAATTAATAACCAAAATTTAAAAAAAATCAACCATAATTTTTTTGATAATTTCACGCACAAACTTTTGAGGTAAAAAGACAATGATGAAATAGGAAGCAATCGAATAATCTACATGGAACATGGCGGAATGGCGTGGATTTATTTGCTGTTTTTTTTGGTCATTCCATTATCAAGAATTCTCCCGAGATTAATACGAAAATGGAAAGAAAAGAATCGTGGAGCGCCTGAGCAATTTACACAAGAACCATATCGATCAACAAGTGATACTATTACAGAATCTTCAAGGGAAGTAGACAGGGAAAACGTTCCAAGGGAAGCAGGCAGGGAAGACATTCCAAGGGAGATGAAACCACAAACATTAGATATGTTAGTTTTAGGAGAACTAAATCGAGGAATAAAAAATTTTAATTCTATCCAGAGGAACCTTGGAATTGACAGCAAACCATTAGAAGAGGCACTGCAAAGTTTGGAAAAGCAAGGCTTGATGAAGATTGAAAACAAACAAGGTTTGCTTGGGCCAAAAATAGTACTAACTCCCACGGATAAGGGATTTAAGAAATTTTATTCTTAGAAAGGGATAGTATAATTAAGGTAATTTAGAACTTTTACCATTGTCTAAATATCAGCAGCCAAGTGTGAATTTGAACACTGGAAAAGCTAAAGGCGTTATTGTAGGCATTGTTGTTCTTATTATAATTGGAGTGGTTGCATCAGCTTCTGCTCAAATAGTTGATTCTGGACACAGAGGAGTCTTACTACATTGGAGTGCAGTAGATGTTACTCAACCACCACTAGATGAAGGGCTTCATTTTGTAGTTCCATTCCAAGATACTATAGTAAACATGGAAGTTAGAACTCTGAAATTTGTAAAATCTACGTCTTCGGCATCTAAAGACCTTCAGACTGTATCCACTGAGGTAACGGTAAACTACGCTCCTGACCCAAATATGGTAAACATACTATACAAGGAAGTAGGGTTGCAATATGAAAGCAGGGTCATCCAACCTGCAGTAGAGGAGGTCGTAAAACAGGTAACTGCAAATTACAACGCAGAGGAATTGATCACTAAAAGACCTCAGGTAAAATCTGATATTGAACAAGAAATTACAGAACGTCTTCGAGTATACAACATTGATACTCAGGTCATTTCAATTACGGATTTCCAATTTTCTGTATTGTTTTCTCAAGCAATCGAATCTAAAGTAGAAGCAGAGCAAAAGGCACAAAAGGCAGAAAATGATCTTCTAAGAATTGAAGTCGAGGCAAGACAAGTAGAACAACAAGCCAAAGGTATTGCTGCAGCAAACGTTGCCCAAGCAGAGGGAGAAGCTGAAGCAATTAGAGTTATCAATGAGGCATTGTCAGCAAATCCATTTTACTTGGAATGGCTCAAAACCCAAGCATGGGATGGAAGGCTACCGCTGGTCGTTGGAGAGGGTGGAACACCATTTATTGCAATACCAACTGAGCCATAAAACTTAGGAAAACTATTCGCTTCTAGATTTCTCTCTTACTGAATCATACATAGCAAGAAACTGTTCTGGCTCTTTGCGTCTGTATTGCTTTACTAAACGAGATATTTCTTGATTGGATATCGAGTCACCTTTGGCTTCATAGTATTCCTGTATAATTTCAAATTGAGTTTTATTAATATTGTATTTTTTTAGAGTGGCATTCACTGATTTGTTGCTCAAGAAATCGGAAATTACATAACGGTATAACAAATATCCTGTTAATCCTAAAATGGCAACAATGCTAAGTGGAATTATTATTACAGCGACCATATTGTTTGTAATCTTTCTTGGTATTTCATTGTTATTTAAAATCAATGAGGTTTGTTCATTGGGTGTGGAGGCGTGTTTTCATCATGACAATCACAGCTACAAAGATGAGCATCATGGTTATTTACACAGTCAATACACTCAAAGTGTTTTCTAGTTTCACAAGCACCACAAATCATATCTGACATTGATTAGAAAATTGTTAGATTTGAATTTTTTGGATACTTAATAACTAATTTGGCTTCTCTTGAGTAATTTTTCGGTGAGATCTACATAACCTTGTGGATCTAAAGATTTAGCAAAATTTTTGTCGACATTAATCAAGTAAATTGAATGGAGTCTTGCATTCAAAATATCATCATAATTGATGGGAGGATTTTTGTAATAACGATCACATAAATCTTGTACTTTTTTTATATCCTCTTTTTTCCGGGCATTGGGTGGAATAAGAAAGATCTTCGGAATAGGAATAATTCCAGTAACTGGGGTCGCCAAAGAAAATTTTGAGCAGTATTTACTATATCTTGCAATTTTACTCATAATTCGTGCTGTTGAATAATCTATGGTATCCATCGCATGATCAGGTGGAGTAAAACCAGTCTCTATCTCAATTATGGTATCGCCATCACCTTTTTGTGCAAAAAGATCACATACTAGAATGTCTGAGATTTCCTTTTCAGCTTCAACTGTATACCCGTTTGCAATTAACTCAGCAGCACAGATTAATTCCAAAACAGAATGATTAATCTTTACTAGATTTTTTTTATACATTTCGATAAGTTGCTGGCCAACAAAGTTTAGTTTTGGCAAATCCTCTTTAGAGAGTTTACTTGATAATCTATCAGTTATAGCATAGACATCATTTCGAAATTTTTCTAAATCCAATTATTGATTACTGGTTAATTTTGTAGTTTAAGAACTAGATGGGGAAATTTGCTCAAAAATAATTG
>Ga0209987_10000137_pt1 | contig 33873 bp, 33 predicted proteins | sample N074metaG_FD_182134 | JGI IMG/M metagenome (GOLD analysis project Ga0209987, IMG submission 182134) | Deep subsurface microbial communities from Kermadec Trench to uncover new lineages of life (NeLLi) - N074 metaG (SPAdes) (version 2) | ecosystem: Environmental > Aquatic > Marine > Ocean trench...
GCAATAACCAGCGGTGGCAGCCGGGCAATTACCAGCGGTGGCAGCCGGGCAATTACCAGCGGCGGCAGCCGTTTGCTTGTTTACGGTCGCATAGAGGTATTGGGTTCTGACTTCGTATCTGTATTGGGCCAGACGGTGTTTCTCGGTGCAGACGATGTTAATAGGTTTAGTATTGGTGCATCGGTTGCCGTTTACGGATCGATCAATTTGGAGACCAGTAGCATTGTAGATGCCACTGTTATCGATGCTGGCCAGGCTGGCTTTTCCCCAAGTTCACTATCTTATTTAACGGGTATTGTTGACGCGGTTGACTACGAAAATGGTAGGGCAATCGTGAGTGGCATAATTGTTGATTACAGCGCTTTGCTCTCACTCGGCGTGGCACCGAGTGTTGGTGATCAGGTAGCAGTAAGCGGGCGTCACTACAGTGACCTGGGCATGCTGGTTGCAGAACCGTAGTTGAATTTGGGGCGGCGCTTAGACGAGGCATAAAAAAGTCGGCGTCCCTGCCGACTTAGATCTCGTATCGACATAAAGAAGATGCGAGAGTTGGAGAAGCCGTCCCTGAGCGATTAGAGGCGACTCCCGAGTACTATAAACAGGACACTATTATTTTGCTGTGATCAGCCTCACAAAACAATTTTGAATAAAAGGAAAGGGCGCTCATTAGCGCCCTTTTGTTAAATAGAAACGCATTAAGTTAAGGGAATTCTATTCTTCAGTTGTTGAACGCAAGGATTCGATGTGTGTTTGTAGCTTCTTCTGTTGCACTTGCTGGTTGATCACATCACGCACACTTTCGAATGTCGGTGGCTGTGATTCCCGGGAATCCTCTCGCAAAATAACATGCCAGCCGAAATTTGTTTGCACGGGTTCCGACGTATGGCTGCCGTCCTCTAATGCCGCTACTGCAGCCGTAAACGGGGCTACCATTTGATCAGGTGAAAACCAGCCCAGGTCGCCACCGTTCGGTCCAGATGACCCGGTAGATTTTTCCTTGGCGAGCTCTTCGAAATTTGCGCCGTCGTCAAGTTGCGTGATCAGATCGATGGCTTCACCTTGCGTGGCGACCAGGATATGCCGCGCTTTGAATTGCAGTGGGGGCGCCAGTTTTATCTGTTCTTCATACTCGGCGCGGATTTCCTCCTCCGATACTGACACGTTCGCCAGAAAGTCTGCAGCAACGGCCCGAGCGAGAATGCGGTGCTTCTGCAATTCAATCTGGGCCGCCAGTTTCGGCTTTGTGGCGAGTTCGGTGGCAATGTCCTGAGTCGATAACAGGTAAATGTCCCGGAGTTCCGCCATCAAAGCTGTTCGTTGTTCGGGAGTAGGCTGCGTCCCTGGTTGCCCCAATCTGCTTTCGAAGTACAAATCTACTACTGCGCTATCTACCGCGGTGTCGTTGACAGTGAAGATCGTCTCGGCCGTGGCAGAACGGCTGAAAAAGAGTCCAGCGGCAATCAGGCTGAGCGCTGCCAGGTGTATTCCAACAAAACTGGAACCGTTCTTGAATTGCATTTTGAAGTCCTTGGGGGGTTGGAAAAGAAAGAAAAACGAGAATTGATTTAGCGCTCAGAAGGAGTCAATGCCTTGATACGAAGCGCGTGTATGTCTGTCTCGATCAAATTGCCGAGCGCAGCATAAACCATCCGATGGCGCTGTATGCGATTTACACCGTCAAACGCATGCGACACGATCGTCACGTCAAAATGACCCTTACCATCCTTGGCGCCCTCGTGGCCGGCATGCAGATGACTCTGGTCCTTGATCAGTAGTTCTGTCGGCTGAAAGTGTTTCTCGAGTTCCGTTCGGATCAGTGCCTGCCGATCCTGAGTCATGGGAGGACACGCTTGAATGGTTTGACGATCACACTCGCATACACACCAGCCGCAGCATAGGGATCGGCAGCGGCCCATTCTTTCGCGTCTTGCAGCGACGGGAAATCGATCACCACCAGGCTGCCGCTAAAGCCGGCCGGTCCCGGATCCTCTGCATCGATCGCTGGATGAGCACCGGCGACCAGCACGCGCCCTTCGTTAACCAGCGCTTTCATTCGGTCGAGATGTGCGGCACGAGACTTTGCCCGCAGCGGAAGACTGTTCTGTACGTCTTCGCTGATGATTGCGTACCACATGCTCAGGTCTCCGAATCTTCTGCCGCAGTTGCGTTCTTCTGGGTTGCAAGGGTCAGCCAAACGCTCTGGATGAGCACGAATACGAGCGTGATCCCCAGCATGCCAAAAAGCTTGAATTTGACCCAGAAGGCCTCGCTGAAGTTGTACGCGACATACAAATTGACCCCGCCGACGACACTGAAGAAGACTACCCAGATCTGATTCAGGCGGACCCATTGCTGCGGGTTTAACTCGGCCGCATTGCCCAGCATTCTCTGCACGATGGTCTTATCGCCAATCCACTGACTGCCGAGAAATACGATTGCGATAAGCCAGTTCAGGACCGTGGGTTTCCAGTAGAGGAATGTCGGATTTCTGAATATCACCGTGGCGCCACCCAGGACCAGCACCAGTACCGTTGATGCCGCATAGATCTTGTTGATCTTCTTGGTCATCAGCCACTGTAATACCAGCACCACCGGCATGACCGCCATTAATACACCGGTAGCAAAGAAAATGTCCTTATAAAAGTACGCGAGGATGAAGGCGACAATCGGAATGTAGTCAACGAGGAGTTGCATCAGGGATACGGGTATTGAGCTCTGGTTAAGGGTGCCGAATGATAACGTAAATGGCACCTCGCTCGAAACGCCGGGAAAGATTTTCGCCGCTTTCTGGCAGGTGCCGTTACAATTCGCGGATGGCGAGACTGGTTGAAATTCACCCCACAGACCCGCAGCCCAGGCGGATCGCTGAAATCGTTGCAACCATTCGCAACGGTGGGCTTGTCGCGTATCCAACGGACTCCAGTTATGCGCTCGGTTGTCACATAGGCGACAAGCGGGCGATGGACCGGATTCGCAGGATTCGAAGGACTGACAAACATCACAACTTTACGCTGGTATGTAGCGACCTTTCCGAGATCAGCCTCTATGCCAGGATCGACAACTGGGCATATCGGCTTATCCGGTCGCTCACGCCCGGCCCCTATACGTTCATTCTTCAGGCGACCCGCGAGGTACCGAAGCGGCTGCAGAATCCCAAGCGGCGGACCATTGGCTTGCGGGTGCCGGATCACCCGATCGTCCAGGCCATGCTGCAGTCGCTGGGCGAGCCGATCATGAGTTCGACGCTCACGCTGCCGGGTGATGACACGCCGCTGACAGACGCGCATGAAATCGAAGCGCGAATCGGCCACGAGATCGATCTGATCGTGGATGGAGGCGCAACCGGTATAGAGCCCACGAGCGTGATTGATTTATCCGAGGGCACGGTCGAGGTCCGCCGCAAAGGCCGCGGTGATGTCTCTGCGCTGGCCTGACGGGAGAATTAGGCTAAAATGCGGCATCTTCGCCTGGGAATTTCATGAAACCCGAACTGACAGTGCTAACCAGCAAAGATGCCCCCAAGCTGCCGGGGCAGGAGGATCGGGGTCCGGCACAGGGCGAGATGCCTTTTGCTGTCGTTGACGGCGAGCCGGTTACCGAGCTTCCCCAGGATCTGTATATCCCGCCATACGCCTTGCAGGTATTTCTCGAGGCGTTCGAGGGACCGCTGGATTTATTGCTCTATCTCATTCGCCGCCAGAACATCGACGTACTTGATATTCCGATTGCCGAGATTACCCGCCAGTACGTCGAGTACATCGAAATGATGAAAGAAATGCAGCTTGAACTCGCCGGCGAGTACCTGTTGATGGCTGCCATGCTCGCCGAGATCAAATCACGGATGTTATTGCCGCGCGCAGTGGAGGAGGAAGAGGAGGAAGATCCGCGGGCCGAACTGGTTCGACGCCTGCAGGAATACGAGCGTTTCAAGCAGGCTGCGGAAGACTTGAGTTCGTTACCGCGACTTGAAAGAGATGTATTCGTCGCTAATGTGGATGCCCCGGAAAAAAAGGTCACCGTCACACTGCCTGACGTAACGTTGAAAGAGCTTTTGCTCGCATTTCACGGTGTATTGAAGCGAGCAGAAATGTTTTCGAATCTACACTTGCAACGCGAGCCGTTGTCGGTGCGGCAGCGCATGTCGGAAATCCTGTCGCGGATAAAAGCAAGCACATTCACCGGATTCGCAGAATTGTTCGATCCCGAGGAGGGGCGTATGGGTGTTGCCGTAACGTTTATTGCAATGCTGGAACTGCTGCGTGAATCGGTCATCGAGGTCGTGCAGGCGGAAGAATTTGCACCGCTTCATATTCGTGCAGCGTCCACCGTTCGCCTGGTATCGGATGACGATGAGTTTGCTGAGCCGCAGTAAGCAACACTTTACAAAGTACTGAAGAGACCGATCCGATATGGACGACAACGAAGTCAAGTATTTCATCGAAGCAGCATTGCTGGCGGCCGGCCATCCAATGAGTGTCGACGAGTTGCACAACCTGTTCGATGAGTTCTCGGCACCGGAGAAATCGCAGATACGTCAGGCGATCAGCAATTTGCAGGACGACTATGAAGATCGGGGCATAATGATTTCTGAAGTTGCGTCAGGGTTCCGGATCCAGGTCAGATCGAGCATGGCCGACAGGCTGCAGAAGTTATGGGAACAGCAATCACCGAGATATTCCAAAGCGTTATTCGAAACATTGGTGCTGATTGCCTACCGGCAACCGATGACGCGCGGAGAAATCGAGGAAATTCGCGGCGTCTCGGTTAGCACCAATATAATCCGATCCTTGCTTGAACGAGAGTGGATTCGTGTCGTTGGGCATCGCGATGTGCCGGGGCGGCCTGCCATGTTCGGAACCACGAAATCATTTCTGGATTATTTCAGCCTCAGGAAACTCGACGATCTGCCACCCCTGGCAGACCTTTCAGATTGGGAAAGTTTGCGGGTACAGCTGAATCTGCCGGCTGTTGATGAAGATGAGGAAGAGCTTGCGACTGGCGAGGTCACAGAATTGCCAGTGGTGTACCGGGAGGGTGAGGAACACGGCAGCACCGGGGACGGTGAACAACTCCCTGATATTGAACCTGGAGTGGGAGCGAACCGGGACATCGAGCCGATTGAAGCCACCGAATGGCCCGATCCGAATGATGCAACTGCGACACTACAGGTCGAGGCGGCGGGCCTGGATGAGGACACCGCTGGCGATCGAGATGATGTCGACGCGTCGTTGACGGGTGGTTGATTGTTAACCAATGGCAGAGCGCGTACAAAAAGTGCTGGCCGCTGCCGGGCACGGCTCAAGACGTGAAATAGAAGACTGGATAAGAGCCGGCCGGCTCTCCATAGATGGTCGTGTTGCGGTCCTTGGTGACACGGTTTCAGGACAGGAAAAATTCTTGCTCGATAGCCGCCGGCTTCGCGTTCGTGCAGTGCGGGCGCCTTACCGACACATCATTTACAACAAGCCTGGCGACGAAATCACCAGTCGCTCGGATCCTGAGGGACGGCGAGTCGTATTCGAGTCATTACCCTTATTAATTGGTGCTCGCTGGGTTGCCGTCGGTCGCCTCGATATGACCACAACTGGTTTATTGATATTTACAACCGACGGCACGCTTGCAAATGCGCTGATGCATCCCTCGTCCGAACTGGTTCGGCAGTATTCGGTTCGCGTACATGGCAATCCGTCACGGGCCGACCTTGCAAAACTTCGGGCTGGGATCAAACTCGAGGATGGCATGGCGTCGTTCGATACGATCGAACCGCAAGGCGGTGAGGGTGCCAATCGCTGGTTCAACGTCACCATCAGGGAGGGGCGAAATCGCGAGGTGCGCCGGCTGTGGGAAGCAGTCGGACAACAGGTCAGCCGCTTGCTGAGGATCAGCTACGGGCCAATTGAATTACCGCGGAAACTCAAGCGGGGTAAATACCAGGCGCTTACTCCCGCACAAGTTCGACTCCTGTACCGTGCCGCCGGAATTCGTTCTCCGGTCAACGACGCAAAAGCGAATCAGCGTCCTCGCAAGAGCAGGGTGAGATCCAAGAATAATTTAAAAATAGCTAAAAAACAGTGAGATATACTGGTTTATTCATCTTAAATCTCACTGTAGGTCAATGCTTTCCCCGGTCACTCCCTGGCTATCGGGGCCTAACAGGTACACGTATGTCGCCAAAATTTCTTGCGGGCGCTTCAACGCATCGCGGTCTTCGGCCGGGTAGGCCTCCAGCCGCATCCTGGTACGTACCGGTCCCGGATTGACGCAATTAACGCGCAACGACGTATGCCGATTCTCATTGGCAAGAATTTGCGACAAGGCCTCGGTGCCGAACTTGGAGACTGAGTAGGCACCCCAGAAGGCCTTGCCGACTCGTCCGACACCGCTGCTGGTGAAAATAATGGATGGATCAGGCGATTGACGCAGCAACGGCAGCAATACCTGCGTCAGCACGAACGGCGCCGTCAGGTTGACGTGCATGACCTGCTGCCAGTCCGCAACGTCATACTGTTCTATGGAAAGGCGTTGTCCCAGAATGCCGGCGTTGTGGACGAGGCCGTCCAGGCGCCCGAATTCCTGCTCGATGCTGTTGTGTAGCGATGAATATGCAGCACTGTCGGCGGTTGCAAAGTCCAGCTCCGCGATCGATGGTCTGGGTTTATCTTTCAGATTGGTAATCTGGTCGTAGACGCTTTCAAGTTTTTTTGTATTGCGGCCGTGGAGCACGACCTGCGCACCCAGACCGGCGATATGCACAGCAAGCGCTTTGCCGATGCCGTCACTTGCGCCGGTAACAAGAATAATACGGTCATTGAGAACGCCGTCAGCATACTCGTATGAAATGGGATCAGTGCTCAAGCGTGCGTGCCATCTTAGTTCAATTGCCTGCCAGTATCTTGTGCACCTGTTTTCAATGCAAGGCACGTCGCTGAAGACGAACGTAGCAAAAAATCGCCCGCTGGGGCAGGCCGCCTTCATTGACGAATCAATTTGATCGCTGGATGCGGACTGACCTGTAGCAATAGCGCTCGCTGGGGCGAGCTCCTACGCCACTCCCGCAGGAGCCCGCCCCAGCGGGCGAATCCGAGGAAGGAATCGCGGCGAAACGCCGCTGCAGTTATTGCAGCGTCTTGTCGCCGGTGTCGTCGTCGCTGTCATTGCCGGACTCGACCATTGATCTTGGTAGTGATTCAAGCGGTTCGACCTGCTCGATTTCTTTCTTTGGACGGATGCCGAGTTCGACGAATTTCCGGGCGCCGGGCAGGACCTTGTGCTCAAGCGAGCCAACGGCACGATTGTAGTTTTCGACGCTTGAGGCCAGTTGCTTGCCGACTTTGTTCATGTGGCCCACAAAGGTTGTCAGCCGGCTGTACAGGTCTACGGCAAGCCGGCGAATCTCTTCAGCGTTATCCGCGAGTGCGAGCTGCCGCCAGCCATAGGCAACCGCTTTTAGCAATGCCACGAAACTTGTCGGCGTCGCCAGGATGATCTGTTCGGATAACGCGTATTCGATGAGATCGGGGTCCTCACCTAGTGCGGCACTGAGGAACTGGTCCCCGGGGATAAACAGGATGACGAATTCCGGACTCTTCGAAAACTGTTCCCAGTAGTTTTTCGCGGCAAGTTTTCGGATATGTTCGCGAACGTTGCGCGCATGCCTTTCCAAACCCAGTTTTCGCTGCGCATCGTCGCTGGCCTCGATTGCTTCGAGGTACGCATCTAGTGGTGTTTTGACGTCGACCACCAGCTCGCGATTGTCAGGCATTCGTACGATCATGTCAGGCCGAATAATTTTGTCATCGCTACTCGTGTGCACCTGCTCCTGAAAATCACAATGTTCGACCATGCCCGCCAGTTCGACGAGTCGCCGCAGTGTCATTTCGCCCCAGCGGCCGCGGACTTCCGGCCGGCGTAATGCGTTCACAAGATTCCGGGTCTCTCGTGTCAGGGACTGCTGGCTGTTCTGCATCGCTTCAAGCTGCGACTTGATACCGCCATACGCCTCGCTACGGGATTTCTCCAGTGCCGCAATCTGCGCCTGCGATTGCTGCAGCGCATCCTTGATGGGCTTTACCAGGTTCTCAACGGCTTGTTCGCGGTCTCCCAGTTCGCGCTTTGCGCGTTCGTGCTGGGCGCCCAGGTTCTGCTCTGCCAGGCGCAAAAAGTTCTCGCTGTTTGACTTGAGCGACTTGTTGGCCAGCTCTGAGAAAGCGGTAGCGAGCCTGCTGGTCGCTGCCTCAAACGCGGAATCACGTTCCGCCTGCAGGGCGCCCCGATCCTTGATTTTGTCGATCAGGTTCTCGGCGGATTCCCTGAGCCGCCGTAGCCGGGATCTGGACACTAGCCACATGATCGATCCGCCCAGCAGCAAGCCAGCGGCCAGTGCCGGGCCACCGAATTCAATCCATTGCGGGTCGATACTGATCGTCGTCATCATCGGTCCAGACTAACGCCTTTTAGCAGGTAATGGGTGAGTTCCCGGGTATCAGCAGCTATCAGGTCGGCCTCCCAGGTTCCTGGATCATCGTCATCGGTGATGTAGCCCCAGGCTGCGGCAATCGTAAACATTCCCGCCGCGCGGCCGGCTTCGATGTCGCGCACCGCGTCACCGACATAAACAGTTTTCGCTGATGGTACGCCCATTTGCTGACTGGCAAGCAGCAGCGGCGCTGGATCGGGTTTTCGTTGCGGCAGGGTATCGCCGCTGATCGAACAGGCGGCCCTTGAGCTGAGGCCCAATCCCGCCAGCAATGGGTCGGTCATCCGCATTGGCTTGTTAGTAACGATGCCCCATGGACGGCCTGCAGCATCAAGCTCGTCCAGCAAATCGCCAAGCGCTGGAAAGAGCGTCGAGTCGACGCATACGGCGTTTTCGTAGCGACCGAGGTATTCCCGGTGCAATTGTTCTTTTTGCGCATCATCGGCCTCCGGGAATGCCAGCCGAAGGAGTCCTGCCGCTCCGTTTGAAACGTGCGACCGCGCCAGGTCATAGGACAGCAGTGTCAGGCCATGATCTTTCTGCATGCCGAGTAACACGGCCACCATGTCGGGAGCCGTATCCACCAGCGTGCCATCGAGATCAAAGAGAATTGCGTCGAACGTGTCGATCAAACGGCCGGTCATGCGTCGTCCGGGCGTTGGAAGTGCATGAGGTAGTTGACGTCGATATTCTCACCGAGGGAATACTCGCGTGTTAGCGGGTTGTAATGCAGGCCGATGCTGCTCTTAAGTTGCAGTCCGCAATGACGGGACCACCTTTCCAGTTCGGATGGTCGAATAAACTTTTCATACTCGTGGGTGCCGGCCGGCAGGAGCCGCAATACATATTCTGCACCGATGATCGCGAACAGAAAGGATTTCGGATTGCGATTGATCGTTGAAAAGAACATGTTGCCACCCGGCCGCAGCAGCTCAGCACACGCGGCAATTACTGCGGGCGGGGATGGCACGTGCTCCAGCATTTCGAGGCAGGTTACGACGTCAAATTGTCCGGGGCGCTTGCTGGCAAGGTCTTCCGCGGTTGATTGCAGGTACTCGACGTTGGTGCCGGATTCGGCCTGGTGGAGCCTGGCAACAGCCAGCGGCCCTTCGGCCATGTCGATGCCGGTCACTGAGGCGCCGAGTGCTGCCATCGATTCGGTCAGGATGCCGCCGCCACAGCCGACGTCGACAACCCGGCTGCCCGAAAGTGTTGCTCTCTGGCGGATGTAGTCCAGTCGCAGCGGATTTATCTTGTGCAACGGTCGAAATTCACCCGCGGGATCCCACCAGCGCGACGCCAGGGCGTCGAATTTTGCGATTTCGGTGGCGTCGACGTTGTTCGATGTTGCATTCATGCGCTCTTACGCTCCTGCCCCCCGGCAATTCGATACTGCCACTCCGATGTGCGTTGCAGCAGGTCGTCCACGTCAATGTGGCTAAGCGTTCCATTATCAACCTGGCGTTTGCCGGCGACCCAAACATCGCTGACTTGCTGCGGCTGCACGGTATACACAAGCTGTGAAATCGGATCGTAAACCGGTTGGCTATTGATATGGCGCAGGTCGATGCAGGCGAGATCAGCCCATTTGCCGGCTTCGATTGAACCGATGCTGTCAGCCAGACCCAGCGATTTCGCACCCTCCAGTGTTGCCATCCGCAATGCCTGCGCTGCCGGTAGTGCGGTAGCATCGTGCGCTTCAACTTTGGCAAGCAATGCGGCGGTGCGCATCTCACCCAGCACGTCCATGACGTTGTTGCTGGCGGCGCTGTCCGTTCCGAGTGCAACCGTGACGCCAGCTTTCCCGTAAGCGGCAATCGGTGCAATGCCGTCGGCAAGCTTCAGATTGGAGCGGGGACAGTGAGCAATGACAACACCCGCGTCTGCGAACAGGGCAATCTCATTGTCGGTCACGTGCACCGCGTGCACCGCCATTAGCGAGGCGTTCACGAGGCCAAGGTCTCGCAGTCGCTCGATCGGGCGTTTGCCCTTGGTGTTCAGCTCATTCTCTATTTCCTGCACCGACTCGTGCAGGTGGATCTGAATTCGCGTATCCAGTTGATCCGCGAGCACCCGCAAGTCGGTAAACGTCTGGTCGCTGACGGTCGCCGTCGAATGTGGTGCAAAACAACTCGAGACGAGCGGATGATCGGCATATGGGTCGTGTACGAGATCGGCCGCCTTGCTCAGGCACTCTGCCGCGCCATCGGCCCAGGCGCTCGGGGACTCGATGACCGGTGTGCCCACCATCGCGCGCATATGCAGGTCCACGGCTGTTTCCGCAACAATCTCCGGGAAGAAATACTGGTCGCTGAAACAGGTGCATCCGGACAGCAACATCTCGGCGATCGCCAGCCTGGTTCCGTCCCGTACCATTTCGGCACTGACCCATCGGTTCTCAACCGGCCAGACACCCTCGCGAAGCCAGCGTTCCAGCGGCATATCGTCGGCAATACCTCTAAGCAGTGACATCGCGGCATGCGTGTGCGCGTTCACGAAGCCCGGGAGCAGAATGTGATCGGGACGCTGCACAAGTACGCCGGGCGCATAGCGTTGCCGCGCATCGGGCGAGGGCAAAATATCGATGATCTTGCCGTCGCTAATGGCCACCGCGTGATCGGTCAACACGAGATCGTGAGGCTCAACCGGTACACACCAGCCAGCCAGGATTAGGGTGTCGCAATGTTGCATTTGTCTGCTTGTTGATGCCCGCTATTGGGGCCTGAATAACGTCCAAGTATAACGTTCAGGATGGCCGCTGCTAAGCGCTTTCAAAAGTACATGAAATGGGCTGCAAAGCCTGCTGTTGTGCGGCCTCCTATGGTATTATTCTGATCTTGATTTGACGTGTGTTGGCGCCCCTGTCTAGCGCAGAAAAATCAGGAATTTTTCCGTAACGCACCCGTTTTTTAGTTACTGCGATTCCGCCTGTTTGATCGGAACCGCCCCGGCATTTTGAGTTTGTATGTCTGAAGTCGCACAGGAAATTCTGTCTGTAAGCCTCGAAGAGGAAATGCAGCAGTCGTACCTGGATTATGCGATGAGCGTCATTGTCGGGCGCGCGCTGCCCGATGTTCGCGACGGCCTGAAACCTGTGCATCGCCGTGTCCTGTATGCGATGCGCGAACTCGGCAACGATTACAACAAGCCCTACAAGAAGTCCGCGCGCGTCGTCGGCGACGTCATTGGCAAGTACCACCCGCACGGCGATTCCGCGGTTTACGATACGATCGTCCGCATGGCGCAGCCATTTTCCCTGCGCTACCTGTTGGTGGATGGACAGGGCAACTTCGGATCTGTAGACGGCGATGCCCCGGCTGCAATGCGTTATACGGAAGTGCGAATGTCACGCATCGCGCACGAGATCCTGGCCGACCTCGACAAAGACACCGTCGACTTCGTGGAGAACTACGACGGCTCGGAATCAGAACCGACAGTCATGCCGACCCGGGTGCCGAATTTGCTGGTCAACGGCTCATCCGGAATCGCTGTTGGCATGGCGACCAATATTCCGCCGCACAACCTCAATGAGATCATCAGCGCCTGTCTCGCGCTCATTGAGGATCCCGCGATTGACGTGGCAGGGCTCATCAAATTGGTGCCAGGCCCGGACTTTCCGACCGCAGGTATTATTAATGGCGCGCAGGGCATCTATTCGGCCTACAGTACCGGCCGCGGCCGCGTTTTCATGCGTGCCAGGACCTCTATCGAGACGATCGACCAGCGTGGCAAGGAAGCCATTATCGTCACCGAACTACCCTACCAGGTAAACAAGGCCCGACTGATCGAAAAAATCGCCGATCTGGTGCGGGAGAAACGCATTGAGGGCATCACCGAACTCAGGGATGAGTCGGACAAGGACGGCATGCGCATCGTCATTGAACTTCGCAAAGGCGAATTGAGCGATGTGGTGCTCAATAATCTGTACAAGCAAACACCGCTGCAGAGCGTGTTTGGCATCAACATGGTTGCTTTGCAGGATGGCCAGCCAAAACTCCTCAATCTGAAACAGATGCTGGAGGCATTTGTCGCGCATCGGCGCGAGGTGGTCACGCGGCGCGCAGTCTTCGACCTTCGCAAGGCCAGGGACAGGGCCCACGTGCTCGAAGGGCAGTCGGTTGCACTTTTCAACATTGACGAGGTCATCGCACTGATCAAAGCATCACCATCACCTGCTGAGGCGAAGACGGCGCTGATCGCGGCAAGATGGGCGCCAGGCGCGGTAACCGAAATGCTCGAGAAAGCAGGTTCCACGGATACCCGGCCCGATTCGCTCGAGGAGGGATTCGGCATTGTTGATGGCGAATACCGGCTGTCTGCAGTTCAGGCACAGGCGATTCTGGATCTTCGACTGCATCGGCTGACGGGTCTTGAGCAGGATAAAATATTAAAAGAATACAAAGAGATACTGGGTAAAATTAAAGAATTATCTAATATATTATCGGACCCTGATCGGCTGCTCGAAGTTATCAGGACCGAGTTGATCGAGATTCGTGATACCTATGGCGATGCGCGCAGAACCGAGATCAACCAGGACCACAGTGACCTCGAGGCGGAGGATCTGATTCCTGAAGAAGAGGTTGTCGTAACGCTGTCGCACGGTGGCTATGTGAAGGCGCAGCCGATTGACGCCTACCAGGCGCAGCGGCGTGGCGGGCGTGGCCGTTCGGCAGCCAAGGTAAAAGACGAGGATTTCATCGACAAGCTGTTCGTTGCCAACACGCACGACACGATTCTTTGCTTCTCGAGCCGCGGCAAGATGTACTGGTTAAAAGTGTACAGAGTACCGCGGGCAAGCCGCGGATCGCGTGGCAAACCGATCGTGAATTTGCTGCCGCTCGGGGAAGGGGAACGTATCAACGCGATTTTGCCGATCCGCGAATTCAACGCGGACAATTTCGTGTTTATGGCGACCAGCGCCGGGACGGTCAAGAAAACGCCGCTCAACCTTTTCTCGCGGCCGCGATCAAGCGGCATCATTGCGATTGACCTGCGAAACGATGACAAGCTGGTGGACGTCGCCATTACTGATGGCCAGCAGGAGATCATGCTGGTGGCGAGCCACGGCAAGGCCATTCGCTTCAAGGAAGAGGATGTCAGGCCGATGGGCCGCGGCGCCGCCGGGGTTCGCGGCATCAAGCTGCCACAAGGTCACGAAGTCATTGCGTTGTCGATTGTTGGGGATGGCATGCTCCTGTCGGCAACGGAAAACGGTTTCGGCAAACGAACGGAGATCGACGAATTCCCGATACAGGGCCGCGGCGGACAGGGTGTCATCGCTATTCAGACGACGGCGCGAAACGGCCGTGCGGTTGGCGCCGTCCAGGTTCACGAAGACGACGAGATCATGCTGATTAGCTCCAGCGGCACCCTGGTGCGCACGGCGGTCAGAGATATTTCGATCATCGGTCGCAACACGCAGGGTGTCACCCTGATACGTGTCGCACCGGGGCAGCGCCTGGTCGGCCTGGCGACCATCGAGTCCATCGAAGATGAGCCCATCGGGGATGCCGAAGAGTAAGCACTCGCAGGAATCTCGGCCCATGTCTCGCCTTTTTAACTTCAGCGCCGGCCCTGCCGCACTGCCTGATGCCGTTCTCGAAAGGGTGCGCGACGATATTCCAGACTGGAACGGCACCGGGATGTCGGTCATGGAAATCAGCCACCGCAGCAAGGAATTTATGGCCGTGGCGGCGAAAGCCGAGCAGGATATTCGCGATTTGCTGGCCATACCTGGAAATTACAGTGTCCTGTTTGCTCAGGGCGGCGCGACCCTTCAATTCGCCATGGTGCCGCTCAATCTTTCTGCAGAAGGCGATACCGTTGATTACGTCCTGACGGGCACCTGGTCGAAAAAGGCGATTGCCGAGGCTCAGAATCATTGCAACGTGAACGTTGTGGCGGACGCTTCGGCCCGTAACTTCACCGATATACCAGCAGAGGATACGTGGCGCCGCAGCGAGGATGCTGCCTATCTGCACTACACGCCAAACGAGACGATAGCCGGGGTGGAGTTTCACTTCGTCCCCGAGGTTGGCGATACGCCGCTAGTCGCAGACATGTCGAGCACCATACTGTCGAGGCCGCTCGATATCAGTCAGTTCGGTGTTATCTACGCCGGCGCACAGAAAAATATCGGGCCGGCGGGACTGACCCTGGTGATCGTGCGCAACGATTTACTGTCCCGGGCGCGCGCGTCAATTCCAAATCTGCTCCGATATTCGGTCTACGCGGAATCGGATTCTATGAGTAACACGCCGCCGGTATTTGCCTGGTACGTTGCGGGGCTGGTGTTCGAATATTTGAAAGAGCAGGGCGGCCTTGCCGCCATGGCGGAAATCAATGAACGCAAGTCGGCGAAACTCTATGCGGCGATCGATAAGTCCGACTTTTACAGCAACCCGGTAGCGAAAGATTGCCGTTCCTGGATGAACGTAACATTCGTTTTGAAAGACCCGTCGCTGGACGCAAAATTCCTCACCGAGTCAAAGGCAGCAGACCTGACCAATCTCAAGGGCCACAGATCTGTGGGCGGGATGCGGGCATCTATCTATAACGCCGTGCCGGAAGCAGCGGTAGATGCGCTGATCGGATTCATGCACGACTTCGAGCAAGCCAACGGTTGAATTCCAGAATATCATCGGCGGCCACCCGTAGGATCAATGGGGTCAGACTCGATTGATTCACCAAATCGCTGCAGTCTGAGAAATCTCAAGAATCAATCGAGTCTGACCCCATATGATTCGGGGAATAAGGTTTGCGTTAGCCCTCCGTCCTCGGTAACGTTCAATCTTCGAATTGAGGGGGTTCGAATACAGTATGCGATCTTTTGCTTGCGCGTTCGCGCAACGATATGTCTTTAATTCGCCCCCTTGGTCGCTGAAACGCAAAACAACAAATAATTAAGGGGAGTAGATAATGATCAGGAATGTATCAATCGCGCTGGCAGCTGCTTTTGCAGTCGGACTTTGGGCATTGCCGAATGTCGTGTCAGCACAGGAAGAAAATCAAAAGCGTGACAATGTAGATTACTTCCAAGTCATACATCTCAATTTCAAGCCAGGTCACAACGCGGATGCCTGGGCAATCTTGTACACGAAGATTGGTCCAGCGGTGCGAGCCACTGGCAGAGATTTCATAGCCCTCGACTGGGAGTCAGGTCCCTGGGATTCATCCATTTACATCCGCCTGGACGATGGTTATGGGACGCTGGATTATGCCGCGACGCCCCAATTTTTGGAGTTTAGGGCAGCGCTGGCCGAGGAAGAGGGTGGTGAGGAAGCAGGCCAGAAGTTGTGGGACGAGTGGACATCGCATATTGATAATTCCAGTCGGGCCGTTGCGCATATGCATCTGTCCCCATCTGACGAGGAATAATTACAGGTAAAGCATTGAACAGGGTGTGGCGCATCAGCGCTGCACCCTTTATCAGTTAGCGGGTTCGCAAATAATCGAATCACCGCTATTCCCCAAAGCGCTATACGAGAACATGGCAGGTAAAGGCGATTTCCCTGTTATATGGTTACAATTAAGACGTGCGCTAAATGACGGCTTAGCGGAGGATCGGGGAAATGGCTAATCAATGGCTATTCAAGAGTGAAACTTACGATAACTGCAATTGCGCTGTGAATTGTGGTTGCCAATTCAACTTGCCGAGCACCCATGGCTATTGTCAGTCGGCCTTCGTCGGCAACATCGTTGAAGGTCATTTCAACGATACGCCGCTCGCGGGGCTGAATTGGGCCGGCCTGTACAAGTGGCCTGGCGAAATCGCGGAGGGAAATGGCAAACGACAAATCGTTATCGACGAAAGTGCGGATGAAGCTCAACGGGTTGCGCTCGAAACAATTATCTCTGGCGAGTCATGCGAACCGCTGAGCAATTTTTTCTCCGTATTCGCGTCCACCTGCTCGGAATTCTGCGACACATTGTTCCTGCCGATTGATCTCGAAGCGAATTTGGAACTCAGAACCGCGAGTGTCGACATACCGGGCATCATGAAGAGCAGCGGCAAACCGATCATCAACGAGTTCAATGGCGAACCGTTCCACATTGCGCTGGCACGTTCCAGTGGCAGTTTCGAGTTCACCTACGCAGAAATCGGACTGGGCACGACTTCGGTGACCGGTGATATTGAGATGGCGTTCGAAGATTCATGGGCCCATTTTTGTGTTCACCACTTCAATCAGGACGGGCTGATCCGCGAAAGATCGAGGCTCACAGCATGGCTTGGTGCGTGACCGCTTTCTTTAGACGCTAACGAGCCGCCGTTCCTGGCCGAGGCTGCCCGATTTTTCAGTGGTTTTCCGAATCATTGAACGTCCGCTTGCAGGAATCGCAGACGGTTTAATTTAGCCTGATCGGAAATTCTCTGTCAGATCGGGCCCGGATCATAAATCTGGCATACCGGTCAGAAATCGATACAATCGCGACCGGAATTCAATTCGCCTGTTTCATCTATATGTTCAAGGTACTTACGTTAAACAATATCGCGGAAGTTGGCCTGCAGCGTCTGCCCGGCGACCACTTCGAGGTCGGCACGGAGATTTCTGATCCGGACGCGATAATTCTGCGCTCGTATGACCTGCATTCCATGGAAATTCCGGACTCGGTTGCCGCGATCGGCCGTGCGGGTGCGGGCGTGAACAACATTCCGGTGGACGCGATGAGCGCGCGCGGAATTCCGGTTTTCAACGCGCCTGGTGCAAATGCGAATGCGGTTAAGGAGTTGGCGGTTGCCGGCATGCTGATCGCCGCCAGGAATATATTCGGTGCGCGTGACTACGTCAAAGGTCTAGATCAGGAAGGCGACGAGCTGGACAACGCAGTTGAGGCCGGTAAAAAGCAATTCGTTGGCTTCGAACTGCCCGGACGCACGCTCGGCGTAATCGGGCTTGGTGCTGTAGGCGTCGAAGTAGCAAACGTTGCGTTGTCGCTCGGCATGAAAGTGGTGGGTTTCGATCCGCAGATAACCGTGCAGCGTGCCTGGCAATTGTCGTCGGCCGTGCAGCAGGTCGATACGCTCGACAAGCTATTCACAAATGCCGATGTCATATCAGTGCACGTTCCACTGGTCGAAGGAACTCGTGGCTTGATCGACACGGTTCAATTGGATTTGATGCACGATGACGGCATCCTGATCAATTTTTCGCGGCGCGGTATTGTGAAACGCGATGCTTTATTCAACGCACTGGAAAGCGGGAAGCTGCATGCCTTCGTAACAGATTTTCCAACCGCGGAACTGATCGCACATCCGAAAGTCATCGCGCTGCCGCACCTCGGAGCGTCTACCGCCGAGGCAGAGGAGAACTGCGCGATCATGGTGGCCGAGAACGTCAGGGACTTTCTTGAAAACGGCAATATCCGATACTCAGTGAATTTTCCGGAGGCCGTTATGCCGCGAAACGGAACCTACCGAATCACGATCGCTAATGCCAACGTGCCGAACATGGTCGGTCAGATTTCGACCTGCCTCGCCAGTGCGGGTCTCAATATTGAGGACCTGCTGAATAAGTCGCGCGGGGAACTCGCCTATACGCTCGTGGATCTTGACGCAACAGTACCGGAGGATACGCTCGCCGCACTGCGCGCAATCGAGGGCGTCCTGACGTTGCGAAATTTTGGAAAGGCTATATCCTAAGTCCCGGAATTATCGACAATTGCAGGGGCGCTGGCTTGGCCAAAGTGGCAAAAAAAGACAACGCAGTACCTGATCTTGCGAGTCTTCGAAACCGCATCGACGCGGTTGATCGGAAGATACAGGAGCTGATCAACGAGCGTGCCCGCTACGCACAGCAGGTGGGACTATCGAAAGGTGATTCGAGTTCGGCGGTTGACTACTACCGCCCGGAGCGTGAGGCAGAGGTTCTGCGCGCGGTTCTGGAGCGCAACGAGGGCCCGTTGCGTGACGAGGAGATGCTGCGGCTGTTTCGTGAGATCATGTCGGCGTGCCTTGCGCAGCAGGATCCCCTGAAGATTTCCTATCTCGGCCCGGAAGGGACGTTCACTCAAACGGCAGTTTACAAGCATTTCGGCCACTCTGTGCGGGCCCTGCCGTTTGCAACGATTGATGAAGTGTTTCAGGAGGTGGAAAGTGGGGCGGCCGATTTCGGTGTCGTGCCAATCGAGAATTCGACCGAGGGCACTGTCAATCATACGCTGGATATGTTCCTGAACTCACCGCTCAAGATCGGCGGCGAAGTCGAGCTGCGCATTGAGCAACATCTGCTGAGCACGGACGACGGCCTGGATAGCATTGAACGAATTTGCGCGCACGAACAGTCGCTTGCCCAGTGCCGCGGCTGGCTCCGCGAATATCTGCCGCATGTCGAGCTCATTGGTGTCAGCAGTAACGCCACCGGGGCCAGGCGCGCACGGGACGAGCAAGGCACCGCGTCCATCGGTGGTCAGGCGGCGGCCGATGTCTACAAACTCAATATCCTGGTCAATAATATTGAGGACCGGCCCGACAATACGACCCGCTTTTTGGTCATAGGTCGCAAGTTACTTGCGTCCAGCGGCAAGGACAAAACAACGATCCTGGTATCAACATCAGATACCGAGGGCGCGGGCGTATTGCACACGTTGTTACAGCCGTTCGCGACTCACGGCGTCAGCATGACACGCATCGAATCCCGGCCATCACGCCGCAAGAACTGGGACTACGTGTTCTTCATCGATCTCGAGGGCCATGCGGAAGAATCCCCGCTAAAAGATGCGCTCGCCGAGCTGAAGGAAGGAAGCTCGCTGTTCCGTCTCATCGGTGCCTATCCGAAAGCGGTCAACTAGCCGGGTTTCGCGGGAAACAATGTACTTCACCGTTGAACCTTCTGCTCTGACCAGCGGCAAGGTGACCGTGCCGGGCGATAAATCAATCTCTCATCGCGCACTCATGTTGGGCGCCATTGCGGAAGGACAGACCAGGATCCGCGGTTTCCTGAACGGAGAGGATTGCCTGGCGACTCTGGCGGCGCTGCAAGATATGGGCGTCAAAATCGAACAATTGTCCGACACGGATCTCATTATTGAGGGATGCGGCAGCACCGGTCTGAAGCCAGCTCCCGCGCCGCTCGATATGGGTAATTCCGGCACCGCAATGCGCTTGTTTGCCGGGCTTTTAGCGGGACAGCCGTTCTCGAGCATGCTCATCGGCGATCAATCGCTGAGCCAGAGGCCTATGGACAGGGTCATCAAACCGCTGACGGAAATGGGTGCCAAAATCGAGTCTGCCGGTGGCAAGCCGCCGCTTGAAATCCATGGCGGTCAGTCATTGTCTGGCATTACCTACCGGCCTCCGGTCGCGAGTGCGCAGGTGAAGTCGGCGCTATTGCTGGCCGGCCTGTATGCAGACAATGAAACGTCGATTATTGAACCTGCGATCACCCGCGATCACACGGAACGGATGCTGCGGTCGATGGGTGCTGAACTGAGCGTCGTCGATACGCAAATCATCATGCCCGGCAAGCAGGTCTTGCAGGGAACCGGGATAGAGGTGCCGGGCGATTTCTCATCCGCGGCATTCATCGTGCTGGCCGCACTGCTGGCGCCCGAGTGTGAGATCGTCATCACCAACGTCGGCGTCAATCCGACGCGCACCGGCGCGCTGGACATTTTGCGTGACATGGGTGCGGATATCGGAGTGGACAATGTGCGGTTGTCTGGCGAAGAGCCGGTGGCCGACATCACCGTGCGCTCATCTGATCTGACCGGTATCGATGTTGATCCTGCACGCGTTTCCCTTGCCATCGACGAATTTCCCATACTCTTTGTCGCGGCGGCAGGTGCCCGGGGCAAGACCACCTTCTCGGGAATTGGCGAACTCCGCGTCAAGGAAAGTGACCGGATCGGCGTGATGGCCGAAGGATTGCGGCAGCTTGGCGCAACGGTGGAGGTAACCGACGATGGAGCGGTGGTGCACGGCGCGACCCTGGCAGGTGGCAGGATCAACAGTCATGGTGATCACCGAATCGCGATGGCGTTCGCTGTTGCCGGCGCGGTCGCCAAATGGCCGGTCCGGATTGACGATACCCATGCGGTGTCCACTTCGTTTCCCGGATTTGTTAACTGCCTCAGGGGTCTCGGGATCAACATTGCCAGTTACGACGAAGCGTCCGCATCGTGAGTGAGTTTCCGGTAATTGCGATTGACGGTCCCAGCGGGTCAGGCAAGGGAACGATCGCGAGGCGCGTCGCCAGGGCGCTGGGTTGGCACCTGCTGGATAGCGGGGCGCTATACCGGCTGGTCGGGTTGGCGGCCGCCCGAAAGGGCCAGAGGGACGCTTCTGAAGAAGCGCTGGCCGCAATTGCGTCGGACCTGGAGGTCAGATTCGACGCGGATGATGCAGGCGAAGAGCGGGTCTGGCTCGTCGACTCTGATGTCAGTGCCGAGCTGCGAACGGAAGAATGCGGTCGTCTTGCGTCGCAAGTGGCGGTGCTGCCAAAGGTTCGGAATGCGCTCATGGGGTTGCAAAAGAGCTTCAGAACAGCGCCGGGATTGGTCGCGGATGGCAGGGACATGGGAACGACTGTTTTCCCCGATGCAATGCTAAAAGTTTTCCTGACCGCCAGTGCCGGGGAGAGGGCGAAAAGGCGTCATAAGCAGTTGAATGACAAGGGTATTGATGTTAGCCTTCCGGCCCTTTCGCGGGACATTGAGGATCGTGACCGGCGGGATTCCGAACGTTCGGTTGCCCCGTTGCGACCTGCTGAGGATGCCCGGTTACTGGATTCCAGCAACCTGACGATCGACGAGGTGACGCAAACCGTACTGGATTGGGCGCACGAACTCATTGACGCGAAATGAATGTTTATTTGAATCGGACAGGAACGTCTGGTTTTTTTTAGCAACCGTCTTTTACAGGATGTAGAAAGGCGCATGGGTAGAGAATCAACACAGGTTCTCTTGGTTTAAATCTAATGTCTGAAAGTTTTGCTGAGTTATTTGAAGAGAGTTTTGCCAGTCAACAAATAAAACCGGGTGCCATTATCAAAGGCACAGTTGTCGCGGTAAATGAAGATGTAGTCCTTATCAGTGCAGGCCTCAAATCCGAGGCTGTCATTCCAATCGAGCAGTTCCAGAACGAGAAAGGCGAGGCGGATATTTCGGTCGGAGACGTATTCGACGTTGCACTCGATGCCGTTGAAGATGGATTCGGCGAGACCAAACTGTCTCGTGAAAAAGCTGTTCGCGCACGTACCTGGACTGAACTCGAGAAAGCGTTTGAAAAGAGCGAAGTGGTTACGGGCGTAATCAATGGTCGGGTCAAGGGTGGATTCACCGTTGAAATCGATAACGTTCGTGCATTTCTTCCCGGTTCACTGGTCGATGTACGTCCGGTGCGTGATCCCGCCTACCTCGAAGGCAAGAGCCTGGAATTCAAGGTAATCAAGCTCGACCAGCGTCGCAATAACGTCGTTGTATCAAGACGTGCGGTGGTTGAGCAGGAATACAGCGCAGAGCGTGAGCAGCTGCTGGCAAGCCTGCAGGAAGGCAACACCGTTAAAGGTATCGTCAAAAACCTCACCGATTACGGTGCATTTGTCGACCTGGGCGGAATCGATGGCTTGCTGCACATTACCGACATGGCCTGGAAGCGGGTCAAACATCCCTCCGAGGTTGTGAACGTCGGTGATGAAATTGACATCAAGATTCTGAAATTCGATCGTGAGCGCCAGCGAGTATCGCTGGGTATCAAACAGCTTGGTGATGATCCCTGGCATGATCTGGCGCGACGTTATCCGCCACAGACCAGATTGTTCGGCAAGATCACCAACATTGCTGACTACGGCTGCTTCGTTGAAATCGAAGAAGGGGTTGAAGGCCTTGTCCACGTTTCCGAAATGGACTGGACCAACAAGAATGTCAATCCCTCGAAGATCGTGCAGATTGGCGAAGAAGTCGAAGTCCTGGTCATCGAGATCGATGAAGGGCGCCGTCGAATTTCGCTGGGCATCAAGCAGTGCAAGACGAACCCATGGGCAGAATTCTCCGCGACCGTTAATCGTGGCGACAAAGTTTCTGGGCAGATCAAGTCCATTACTGATTTCGGAATCTTCATTGGGCTTGACGGCGGCATCGACGGTCTTGTTCACCTGTCGGATATTTCCTGGGACCTGCCTGGTGAGGAAGCCGTTCGTAATTACAAGAAGGGACAGGAGATCGAGGCGAGCGTGCTGGCAATAGATTCCGACCGCGAGAGAATCTCGCTCGGGATTAAACAGCTGGACAAAGATCCGTTCTCAGCCTGGCTGGCGGAGCATCCAAAGAATTCGGTGGTCAGGGGTACCGTTACCGAGGTGGATGCGCGCGGCGCGACCATCGATTTGGGTGATGGTGTCATCGGCAATTTGCGGTCTTCTGAACTGGCGCGCGGACGCGTTGAAGATGCGCGCACAATGATCAAGGTGGGCGAGGAGATTGAAGCCAAGTTCACCAACGTCGATCGCAAGAACCGTACCGTCGCCCTGTCGATCAAGGCGAAGGAAGTACACGAGGAAGCCGAGGCACTGAGCAGCTACAAGTCTGATTCTGCGGCCAGCTCGAAAGGCACCACGCTGGGTGAGCTCCTCAGGGAAAAGCTGTCCGGAGGAGCGAAGTAAAAAAAAACTGGCCCGGGCCTCGCGGTCCGGGCTATAATTCCTTTATAATCGGTAGCTTAGCCGGTACAGCATCAAAAACAATAAGCGAAGCAGCTAATGACAAAATCAGAACTCATTGAAATGATCGCCAGGAAGCAGAAACACCTACCGGCGAAAGACGTTGAGCTTGCAGTGAAGCACTTGTTGGATTTGATGAGCGATTCGCTCGCGGGTGGCGAACGCATTGAGATTCGCGGGTTTGGCAGCTTCTCGCTGCATTTCAGGCCACCCCGTATCGGCCGTAACCCGAAAACCGGCGAAGCTGTAGCCCTGTCCGGCAAGTATGTGCCGCATTTCAAGCCGGGCAAGGACCTTCGAGAAAGGGTCAATTCCAGTCGCGAATTCCCAATCAAAAGCTAGTCTTATGTTCGCACCCGACAGTCCGCCGCCGTAGATACCTGCAGCGCCTTACCATATACCTCTGAAACGCATACACTGTGCGTGTCTTGGACGCTCTGACCGGTATGGAGTAGGTGCATGCTGAAGCGAATTGGCATCGGAATCCTGATTCTTCTTATCTTCCTGCTGATGCTGTGGTTTACCAACAGTAATCCTGGCGACGTCGCGCTGGATCTTGCGTTTGGCACCGTGCAGCCATCCATTTCGCTGGCGTTTTCAGTGATTTTCGTCATTGGCTGGGCATTCGGTTTGCTATGCACGAGCATGTTCATATTCCGCCTTGTTAACGAGCGGCGCCGCCTGCGCCGCGCGCTGCGCAATTCACAATCCGAGGTCTCGAGCCTCAGAAACCTGCCGCTGGCGGATGCCGACTGAGTCAACATTTTTCCTTGCCGGATTATTCCTGCTGCTCGCAGCGGCAGGTTGGGCACTTGGTCGGTTCGGCGAAAGGGACGAGAGAGAGGGTGCGCCGCCGCCGCTGAACATCGACTACCTCAAGGGGCTGAACTTTCTGCTCAACGAGCAGACGGACCAGGCGCTGGAGCATTTTCTGAAAATGGTGCGGGTTGATGACAAAACCATCGAGACCCACTTTGCCCTGGGCAGTTTATTTCGCCGGCGCGGTGAAATTGATCGCGCCATTCGAATACACCAGAACATCATTGCGCGTCCGGATCTCGCAGCCGAACAAAGAGACCAGGCGCTATTCTCGCTCGCGAAGGACTATCTGCGGGCGGGTCTGCTGGATCGCGCCGAGAACCTGTTTGTTCGCCTGTCCCAGGGTTCACGCTACCAGGTCGAGGCCTACGAGCAGTTATGCCGCATTTACGAACAGGAGCACGAATGGCAGAAGGCCATCGATGCAGGGCAGAAACTCGAGGTCCTGAGCGGCAAGTCACTCGAATTGCAGATCGCTCATTATTATTGCGAGCTCGCCGAACAGGCTGTCGCGAAGAAGGATTACACAGCGGCTCGCGCGTACGTAAAAAAGGCGCAAAGCGGTCGACCGCGTACTCTCCGGGGCGCGCTCACGCGGGCAGAAATCGCCAGAGACACCAATGACACGAAAACTGCACTTCGCCTTTATCATCGCATCATCGACGAAAGCACCTACCTGATCACTGAAGCCCTGCCGCAACTGGTCGACATTTATAACAGCGAGGGTTCAATCGACCAGCTCGAACGCAGCCTCGAATCCCTGTTTGCGAAACACCCCGAAATCAAGGCCGACGTCGCCTACACAGCGATTGTCAGCAATATCGGCGGTGTTCAGGTGATCGACAACTGTGTCGAGGAGTACATGCTGAACGAGCCCACACTGATGGACTTCATCGACTTGCAGACGATCGAGGAGGGCAATGGCGAGCAGCGCGCGACAGCTTTGCGAAAAGTCCGTACCGCACTAAGCAAACTGGCATCGACCACACCAAGATATCAATGCACAGAATGTGGTTTTTCCAGTCAGCGTTTGCTGTGGCAATGCCCCAGTTGCAAAGACTGGGAAACGCAGCGGCCGTTCACGAGCGTGCGCTTCGATTCGGTGTTGCAGCGCAGCTCACCGACAACCTGAATCACGATCCATTTCACCCCGAATTCCGCACATTTGAGAGCGGATTCTCTGGCCGTCACGTTCTAAGCTCCGCAATGAACCTGTCGCACTCGCATGCGATACACGGGCAATCATCAACATTAAGGAGTGATAAATGAAAATTCTCAGGAAAAGTTTGCTTCTCTTGCTGTTCGTCGTAGCGTCGCCTTTGGCTGCCTTTGCGGGTCCGGTGAATATCAACACGGCGGACGCCGCAACAATTTCTGCCGAGTTGCAGGGTGTCGGTATGTCGAAGGCGCAGGCGATCGTCGACTACCGTAAGAACCACGGCCCCTTCAAATCGCAGGAAGATCTCACTTTGGTCAAGGGTATTGGCGTTAGAACCGTTGAGATTAATCGCGCCAACATCCTGCTTAAATCAGGTGATCAGAAAAGCAAATAGCAGCTCGAGCCTTGAGCGGAGCCTGTGCCGGCGTTATGCCGGTACAGGCTTCTCTACTCCGGAATCGTATTGAGCTGGTACATCGCGAGCAGAACGGGTGGCGGGCGAATGCCAATGCGTCCGATCCATTTGTTGAATATCTGAATATGCTGACCGCTACGGTAAATCTGCGTAATAGCCCTGTTCGCAACCAGGCGAAAATCGGCGTCATTGCGTCGCACCACGAAGCCGTACGGTTCATACGAAAATGTTTCATCGAGCAATGAATACTTTTTTGGATAAGTCGCTTCAATAATCTGACCTATCAATACGATCTGATCAGATGCAAACGCGTCAATGTCGCCGCGATTCAATCGATTCATGGCTTCCTCGCGATTGCCGACAATTACTACGGTTGCGTCGATTAAATTCTCCTCCAGATTTTCCCGGAGTAGTTCGACTGTGGTCGTGCCTTTGACGGCGCCAACCTTCTTGCCGGAGAGGTCGGACATTCCCTGGATGCCGGTCGCGGCCAGCGACAGGATACTCGCACCGGTAACAAATGTCGGAATGGTGAAATCAACCTGTTCCTGGCGTGACAGGGTGATTGTCGTTGAACCGCACTCGATATCGATTTCGCCGCTGATGACCGCGGAAATACGTTTATCCGATGAAACGCTGACGAACTTCGTTTCGATATCATTTTCGCCGAGGTGACTCTTGATGGCAGCTGCGATACGCCGGCACAGGTCAACCGAATATCCCGACGGTTCACCGTCAGCGTTTTCATAGGACAAAGGGCTTGCATCGGTGCGGTAGCCGATCACGAATACACCGGTTCTGGCGATTTTTTCGAGCGTTCCCTCGGAATCCTGGGCAATTAAATCTGTGCCAGCAAACATCAGGATGACAGCCGTTAGTACTGCTATGCAGGAGCGCTGATTCATTATTATTCTCCTCATTTTTCAAGGTAGAGATTATCAATAAGTAGACGCAAGCACTAGGAGAGAATACTGCGCGAAACCGGTGATTGCCTTCACACCGGTAGATGTTACCGTAGTCATGTGAAACGAATTATCCAGATAGTCGTACTCATCGTCGCGGGCGAAATGATATTCAGCCTGCCGTTTCATACGTCGCGGTATTTTCGTCCGACGTTTCTGGATGTCTTCGGATTTTCCAATACTGAACTCGGCGACATGTTTGCGGTGTATGGCATCACCGCAATGCTTGCCTATTTTCCCGGAGGCGTGATTGCAGATCGCTACTCTGCTCGAAAATTGCTGACGCTTTCGATGGTATTGACGGCGGTTGGTGGTTTTTACATGGCAACCATCCCTACGGGAATGTCCATGGCGCTGCTCTATGGATACTGGGGAGGCACTACCATTCTTTTGTTCTGGGCCGCAGTGCTCAAGGCCACGCGCGAGTGGGGCGGTGATTTGTCCCAAGGCAGGGCATTCGGTGTCTTCGAGGGCGGGCGTGGACTCGTTGCTGCTGCTTTCGCAGTTTTTGCAGTTGCTGTTTTCGCGAGCTTGTTGCCGGCTGACGTCGAATCTGCAACGGGCGAAGAGCAAAGAGCAGCGTTTCGCAATGTCATTCTCCTGTATTCGTTTGGCACGGCCGCAGTCGGATTGATGACCTGGTTTCTTGTTCCCGATACCGAAACGGGTCCGTCGTCAACTTCGCTTGCTGGTTCAATGAATGGTGCTTTTGAAGCGCTCCGTCGTCCGATCGTATGGGCCATGGCCGGAATTATTATTTGCGCGTATTGCGGTTACAAAGGGCTCGACAATCTGTCCCTTTACGCCGTGCAGGTATTGGGTATGAATGAGGTGGAAGGGGCTCGCTTTTTCGCGTATGCCACTTACCTTCGCCCGGTTGCGGCTGTCGTTGCTGGAATTCTGGCGGACCGATTCGTTGCAAGCAAAACAATCGGTGTGACATTTGTGGTGCTCACCGTCTCTTTCGGAATGCTTTCAATTGCCGCACCGACATTGGGCTGGGTGACAATCATTTATTTTAATATCCTTGTCAGCGTGTTTGCGGTATTCGCGCTCCGTGGTGTCTATTTCGCATTGCTCCAGGAAACGCGAACACCGCCGCTACTCACCGGGACCACGGTCGGCATCATGTCGTTCGTCGGCTACACGCCGGAGATATTTTTCGCGCCGATAGCCGGCCGGATTCTCGATGCAGCGCCCGGCATCGCCGGCCACCAGAATTATTTCCTGTTCCTTGCAGCAATCTCGTCGCTCGGGCTCGCGGTTGTCTTTTACCTGGTTCACACCATAAAGCGTTCAACACTTGTTGCAGATATTGTGCAGACCTGATTCCAGTCCCCACCCGTGACTCGCTGCAGTCGGGCAAATGCTATGGTTGTCAGCAAAAGAGATAGAGCGGCAGGCAATTTGACGCACCCCATTTCGGCAGAGGCAGCTCATGACTAAGGCGATTTGGTACTCGATTATCGGTCTGGCGGTATTAGTCGTATCAAGCTGCTCATCGCCTGAGCAATATGAACTGGTCGTGAAGGGTGGCCGCGTGATGGACCCGGAATCGGGTCTGGATGCGGTTCGGAATATAGGAATTCGCGACGGGCGAATTGAAGCGATTAGCAACGATTGGATGAACGGAGACCAGGAAATTGACGCAACCGGCCTCATCGTGTCGCCCGGGTTTATCGATCTGCATGCGCATGGTCAGCTTGATGAAGCATATCGATTGATGGTTCAGGACGGTGTCACCAGCGGTTTCGAACTCGAGGTGGGGACTGCTGACGTAGCGGCCTGGTATGACGAGCGCAAGGGCGGGCAAGCCATCAACTATGGTGTCGCCATCGGCCACATTCCGGTGCGTATGCAGGTCATGGGTGACACAGGGCGGTTCCTGCCGAGTGGACCTGGCGGCAGCAAGAAGGCGACTTTAGATCAGATTTTCATGATGAAAAGCCTGCTCGAAGAAGGCCTGCGGCAAGGGGCGGTTGCGGTCGGCTTCGGGCTTGCTTATACGCCGGCCGTGTCCACCGGTGAATTTGAATCCATGCTGCGTATTGTTGCTGATCACGGAACGACGGCGCACATCCACGTGAGAGGCGGGCGGAAAGGCGTGGACGAGGCCATCGATGGTGCTGCAGTAACTGGTGCTTCGCTGCATGTCGTCCATGCCAATTCCAGCGGCGGCGCATTTACCTCAGAATTTCTGCAAAAGATCGAGATGGCCCGGACTCTGGGGCTGGACGTAACAACTGAGGCCTATCCTTACGAAGCGGGCATGACAGTAATAGAATCCGCGCTTTTTGATGATTGGGAGAGCTGGGATGATGATCGCTTTCAAATACACCAATGGGCGGAAACCGGAGAGCGCCTCACTCGCCGGAGTTTTGCGCGATTCCGCAAGCAAGGCGGGGGCGTGATTATTCACAGCCGGACAGAAGAGATGACGCGGACTGCGATCGCAAGTCCACTGACGATGATTGCCAGCGACGGACTGATAAATGATGGACGTGGCCATCCGCGTACATCCGGCACGTATGCAAAAGTGCTTGGCAAGTACGTTCGGGAGGAGGGTGTGCTAACGCTCATGGAGGCGCTGCGAAAAATGACGATCGAGCCGGCGCGACGGTTGGAATCTTACGTAGCAGTCATGAAATCGAAAGGCCGGCTGGAGGCAGGCGCGGATGCCGATATCACAATATTCGACGCAACAACGGTGATTGATCGTTCGACCTATATCGATCCAACTATTCCATCGTATGGGATTGAATTCGTACTAGTGAACGGCGTGTTGGTCGTCGATGCCGGAGAGTTGGTATCTGACGCAAAACCCGGACGTGCAATAAAAGCCCACTGATACGCACTCAAAGATTTCTTAGCTGACAACGAAGATGCAGGAAAAAAGGAAACCAGGTTTTTTTGTCATGCTCGGCCCCGGACTGCTGGTAGCGGCGACTGGTGTCGGTGCCGGCGATCTCGCCACGGCGAGTTTCGCCGGCAGCTTTCTCGGCATCGGCATTCTATGGGCGGCGGTACTCGGGGCGTTTCTCAAGTACGTAGTCAACGAAGGACTGGCCCGCTGGCAGTTGGCAACGGGCGCCACGCTGATCGAAGGTGCGGTGGATAAATTCGGCCGGGTATTCGGCTGGCTGTTTCTTCCCTACCTCTTGCTCTGGTCATTCTTTGTCGCATCGGCCCTGATGAGTGCCTGTGGCGTGACTCTGCACGCAATGATTCCTTTGTTCGATGACGCTAGCGATGGCAAAGTCGTGTTCGGAATTCTCGCCAGCGTGGTCGGGATGACGCTGGTCCATTTGGGCGGGTTTTCACTGTTCGAAAAAGTGATGCGTGTTTGCATCGGCATAATGTTCGTTACTGTTGTGGTGACGGCGGCGTTGCTCTGGCCGGGAACGGGCGAGGTCGCACAGGGTCTCCTGGTACCGACAATACCGAATCTTGAGGGCAACGGTCTTACCTGGACCGTTGCCCTGATCGGCGGCGTTGGCGGTACCGTAACAATCTTGTGCTACGGCTACTGGATTCGTGAAGAGGGCCGATCAGGCGGCGAGTATCTTCGCACCTGCCGCATCGATCTTGGCGTCGCTTACGCCATGACTGCAGTTTTCGGCGTTGCGATGGTTATCATCGGCAGCAACATCGAGATAGTAGGCGGGGGTGCGACGCTGATCGTCAGCCTGGCGGAACAGCTGCAAGGGCCACTTGGGCCGTTCGGTAAATGGATGTTCCTGATCGGCGCAGGCGGCGCCGTGTTCAGCAGTCTTCTGGGCGTGTGGCAGGCCGTACCGTACATTTTCGCCGATACATGGACCCTGCTTCGACGTCGCAATACGGCACCGGAAAACCGGGGAAAAGGGCATATAGTGGATACTAAATCCCTGCCTTACCGTGGCTACCTGTTCGCGATCGGCATCGTGCCGATGTCGGGACTGGTCATGAGCTTTCAGGAAATTCAGAAGCTCTATGCCATTATTGGCGCGTCCTTCATCCCGCTCATCACGCTCGGACTGCTCCTGATGAACGGCCGCGCCGATTGGGTCGGTGAACAATTCAGGAATCGCCGCATGACAGATAGTGTGCTGCTGGTCATATTGGGCTTTTTCGCCTGGATCGCCTGGCGAGCGTTAGTGAAGTAGCCTGACCCGGCGTTGAATGCGGCGTTGTGTTCGCGCAATGCGCGGGGCGTAGCAAGTAAACGATGCTACGAGATTGAGGATTGAGTTAGTGCCCGATTTTTCACTTTTCATCAGAGAGCTACGACGCCGTAACGTGTTTCGCACCGGTGCGGCCTATCTCGTCGCCGCCTGGCTCCTGGTACAAATTGCAGAAATTCTATTGGGTGCATTTGGCGCCACCGACTGGTTACTGCGAGTAATCGTGATCGTGCTTGCAATCGGATTTCCGATTGCTATGGTACTTGCCTGGATCTACGAGATTACGTCGCACGGCGTTAAGCGCAGCGATGAACTTGACGAAAACGCGGCACGTCCGGCAGCCAGTGCCCGGCAGGTCGACTTTGTCATCATTGGTGTGTTGCTGGTCGCAGTCATCTTGTTTGCGGCGGAACGATTCGGTTGGGTTGAGTTTGCAGGAAGGACGCCAGTCGCGTATCAGTCGATCGCGGTGCTGCCGTTTACATTCCTTGGCCCCGATTCGGAAAGCGAGTACTTTGCGGACGCGATGACTGATGAATTGATCGGCAGGCTGGGACGGATAGACCGGGTGCAGATCAAATCCAGACTTTCAGTTGCCCGATTCAAGGGGACGAATCGGGATGTCAGTGACATTGCTGCTGAACTTGGCGTCAACCTCATATTGGAAGGTGCGGTTCGCAAGGCAGAAGATCGCGTGCGCGTTACGGCGCAACTGACCGACGCAACGTCGGGATTCGAAACGTGGTCGGACGTCTTTGACGGCGAATCGGATGACTGGTTTAGTTTGCACGAAGAGTTGGCAATCAGGATCGTCGAGGCGCTGAACCTGCATATCAGTCCGGAGGAGGTCGAACTAGTCCGTGCACATTACACTGACAATCCAGCGGCATACGACGCATATTGGCGCGGCTGGCTGCTCCTGGAGTCTTTTCATTCAGACATCAGCCATCCGCAGGACAAGCTGGTTGCTGCTGAGAGCCACTTGCAACGCGCACTCGAGCTGGATCCGGATTATCCGCTGGCTGTCGCCGGGTTGTCACTGACGAATAGCTACAACTATTTCTATGGCGTCGAGCGGCATGACGATCGTCTTGAACGTGGATTTGAACTTGCCCGCCGTGCTCTCGCATTAGATCCTGACTTGCTGGAAGGACACGTGGCACTCGGTGTTGCGTTTGCTGCGCAAGACGATCATGAGGAAGCTGTCGGCGAGTTCGAGAAAGCGCTTGGCGGCGATTCTGATAACGCCATGATCTGGTGCCTGCTGGCATTTTCTTGCATCCTGCAGGATCCTCCGGACCTTAGCGCCGCCGAGGAAGCAGCCCGGATATCTATCCGTAATGACCCCACCTGGACCTACTCTTACCAGATGCTGGGCTGGTCGCTTGCTCTTCAGGGGCGACACTCAGAGGCTGCCGATGCCTACCAGGCAGGTGCTGAATTCAATCCGAACTTTTATGCCGTTCAGTTTGGCTTAGGCAATGCCCATCTGGAACTCGGTAATTATTCGCGAGCGTTATCTGCATTTGAAGCGGCCAGATCGCTATTTGAAACAGATGAAGTGCTCGTCTACATGGCGGCTGTTCATGCTGGCCTCGGCGAACTCAACGAGGCATTTTCACTCCTGCAGCAGGGTCTCGAGGCCGGATTTTACGATCTCGACGCGATCGAAGGTAGCCCGTACTTCACGCCAATGCATGACGATCCGCGTTTCGCAACGCTGGTTGATTCGTACAAACGCCAGTAGATTTAAATTAAGTGCCGATCAGGGGAGGAGGAGCCCATACTATTCGAAACAGGCGTGCAAAGGTTCGGCCGCTTGCCCCGAAAAGTGATACGAGTTCATCGATTCCGCGATCTTCTGCGGGCTGCTCAATTAACAGGTCGATGACCCCGCGCAACCGCCTGTCCGACGCCAATGGAAGATGCAGAGGAGCTGGTTGAAGGCTCGTGAGTTCGTCGAGGACTACCTTCACAAGCCGCTCTTCTTTGCCGGATGCGGGATAGTCATTGTCGTACTGAACTGCTCGAGCCAATAGCTCCGACAGCAAAGGGCTCACAGCAACGACCATGCATTCGTGCGACATAGCATCTGTAAAACTGCGGTCCACGAATAGCATCAGCGCGCTGGCTGAATCATTAGTGAATGTCTCATGCTCAATCAGTGAGGGAATCCAGATCGCCTGATTTGGCGGCACAACCCAGTTTCCCAACGGGGTGTTGACCCTATATACACCGGTGCGTTGATAGATGATCTGTGCCCTTGGATGGATATGACTTGGTAGCCTATGCGGACCTTCGGCGGACCAATCCAGGGAAAGAATAGGCCGCCTGCGATCTTCCAGACTACCAAAGTCCACCGGTCGCAAAGTTGGCAGTTTCTCTACATCCATTGACTCATTGTAGCAATCCGGCCACCTCGGAATCATGGATACTTACCGGCGGAACATCGGTCAAGCACTACTATTTTTCAGAGAGTAAAGATTATGAAGAGTTGTCAACTCCGGTCCCTCGTGCCACTAATTGGGCTTGCTGTAACTAGTATCGGCTTCACCGCGGATCAGTCGCCTACAAGCATTTTATCAGCCGACTCAAAACTCGTTGAGCGGGGTCGCTACATCGCACTGGTTGCCGGTTGCAACGATTGTCATACACCTGGCTACGCCGTTAGCGATGGCGATGTGCCGGAAGATTTGTGGCTGACTGGCGACAAATTCGGGTGGCGTGGACCTTGGGGTACTACTTACGGCACTAATCTCCGCCTGTTTGTAAATGCCATGACCGAGAAGCAATGGGTTGAGATTGCACGCACGTTACGTCGACGACCCCCGATGCCCTGGTTTAATCTAAATGTAATGCATGAGGATGATTTGCGCGCCCTCTATCATTTCATGCGTTCACTGGGTGACCCAGGTCTACCGGCACCCGCCGCCCTAGCACCTGACCAAGAGCCCGCAACACCTCACGCGAAGTGGGTCGAAGGCACGGAGGCAGACTCACGGTAATTCAGGCAGAAAACTGCCGGCCAATGGAAACAGCATTCTCAGCGTTGCGAATGGCGGCTTTTGGCCGAAAGCGAACCTTCGTTTTAGCCGTTTTGGAGCATATTGACGTCCGCTTTCCGCCCGGAAGCAATGGTATGGACTCCTCCTCCCCTAATCGGCATCTAAGTGCCACACTGGTAATCGATACCACCAGCAAACGGAAAGGAGGAGTCACCATGAA
>Ga0209987_10000139_pt1 | contig 33549 bp, 33 predicted proteins | sample N074metaG_FD_182134 | JGI IMG/M metagenome (GOLD analysis project Ga0209987, IMG submission 182134) | Deep subsurface microbial communities from Kermadec Trench to uncover new lineages of life (NeLLi) - N074 metaG (SPAdes) (version 2) | ecosystem: Environmental > Aquatic > Marine > Ocean trench...
TCAGATTCGTGAATAACGATGCCATCATTATGCACTACTGGTGAATACCCGCTTGCGACTCAAAGCGGATGGTCTGATTCAAATTGTCAGGTACTTAGAAACTCACTACCTGCCACAGTGTGGGCACTGGCCTTTCAACACCTTAATTACGTAGTTAACCCACAGCCATAGCAGGGCTACATTGCCTAAGAACAGGAACGTCCAAAGCAGTGTCATGCTCATTGCAATCTCCGTAACGCAGCCCAGGCGTTATGTCGGTCCATATTAGGTCAATTTCGGCGATCAGTGGCGCCGCCCAGGTCTCAATATTCGCCAAAATGCGCAATGCTGTGATGCAGATCACACTGGATTTCTACTGTAAATCACAGCGCCAGTCCCGACGACCCCGGCTCTGGCAATTCTGTGAATCGTACGCTTCGGGACGTATCAATTGCAGTCCGCCGTCTCTATAATCCGCGCCACCCGCTAGCGCCACACCGCACTCGCGAAATCCGAAGTACAACGTGAAAATAGCATGAGATGAAGACTCAAACTCTGGCATTCGCCCGCTGGGGCGGGCTCCTACGGGACGCGTAAATGTCCAGTATCGAGCGACTCCGCAATATCGCCATCATCGCCCATGTCGATCATGGCAAAACCACACTGGTCGATCAGCTCCTGCAGCAGTCAGGAACGCTGGGACCACGTGCGGCCGTGCCCGACCGCGTGATGGACTCAAGCGATCAGGAGCGTGAACGGGGCATAACCATCCTCGCGAAAAACACCGCGGTCCGTTGGCGTGACTACCGCATCAACATCGTTGATACGCCAGGACATGCCGATTTCGGCGGCGAGGTCGAACGCGTACTGTCAATGGTCGACAGCGTACTGCTGCTGGTAGATGCCGTTGAAGGTCCGATGCCGCAAACACGCTTTGTGACCCAAAAGGCGTTTGCCCGGGGGTTGAAGGCGGTTGTTGTAATCAACAAGATCGACCGCGACGGGGCCCGCGCGGACTGGGTTCTGGACCAGACCTTTGATTTGTTTGATCGCCTGGGCGCTTCGGACGAGCAACTGGATTTTCCGGTTATCTACGCATCAGCCTTGCACGGTTATGCAAGTACCGATTCCGCTAATCGCGGTGGCGACATGACGCCGCTTTTCGAAGCGATCGTCTCGGAGGTACCGCCGCCGGACGTTGACGACACCGGTCCGTTGCAACTGCAGGTCTCGAGTCTCGACTACGACCCCTATGTCGGCGTTCTCGGCATCGGTCGCGTACAGCGAGGGCAGGTCGACACCAATTCACCGGTCATTATCATCAGTACCGACGGTTCATCGCGCAACGGAAGAATTCTGGAACTGTTCGCATTTCACGGCCTGGAGCGACAAAAACGGGAATCAGTAACTGCCGGCGATATCGTGGTCTTCAGCGGCATCGACAACCTCGCGATTTCCGACACCTTGTGCCCCAGGGACCATCCGGAAGGATTGCCGGCACTGGCAGTCGATGAACCGACGATCAGCATGACCTTCCAGGTCAATAAGTCGCCCTTTGCCGGCCAGGACGGCAAATTCCTGACCAGCCGCCAGATTCGCGAACGCCTGGAACAGGAGGTCAAACACAATGTTGCCTTACGGGTGGAGGCGACCGAGGACCCGGACAAGTTTCGCGTATCCGGGCGCGGTGAGTTACACCTTTCGGTGCTGATCGAATCCATGCGCCGCGAAGGCTTTGAACTCGCCGTCTCCCGGCCGGAGGTCATCATTCACGAAGAAGACGGCGTCAAGCTGGAACCCTGGGAACAACTCACGGTCGATTTCGGGGAAAGCTATCAGGGTGCCGTGATGACGCGCCTGGCTGAACGCCACGGAAGACTGCTCGAGATGAGTCCGGGTGGGAAAGGCCGGGTCCGGCTCGACTACCGAATTCCCACAAGGGGCCTGATCGGATTCCGCACGGAATACCTGACCGCCACGTCCGGGACCGGCCTCCTCTACCACGTATTCGAAAAATACGATCATTATGTGGCCGCGCCGCTCGGCCAAAGAAACAATGGCGTACACGTTTCGATGATCGCCGGCAAAGCACTGGCGTACGCGCTTTACAACCTCCAGGATCGCGGACGGCTCCTGATCGGCCATGGGCAGACCGTCTATGAAGGGATGATTACCGGTATCAACAGCCGGCAAAGCGACCTGGTGGTCAATCCAACCAAAGCGAAACAGTTAACCAACATTCGCGCGGCGGGCAGTGACGAAAATATTGTGTTGACGCCGCCGGTGCGATTCTCACTCGAGCAGGCGCTTGAATTTATTGATGACGATGAATTGCTGGAGGTGACGCCGAAAAATCTCCGTTTACGCAAGAAATTACTGAAGGAATCGGAACGCCGGCGCGAATCCCGTATGCGTGCATAAAAACCGCTTCGCGACCATGGATATCATTGAGGACGCTCCTGGCCGTCGTCTTCAGTTTTGCGCTTGATGCGATATATCAGGCGGACTGTCAGAAGAAGTGTGCCACCAATAATGCAGAATAAACCGACCAGCCAAATGAGCACGGTAGGCGCATATTCATAGCGATTCAGTACCAGGGTGACAAACAGGATACCCGCCCCGATCAGGAAAAACGGCAGAGCTTCGTAGATTGGTTTCGGCAGTCTCAAGGATTTATCCCGTATGCAGATAGGCGTCTTGCATTGCAACATGCATTATACCGAAGCTGTTTTCAGATTCCGCCTGTGGCGCCATCTTTGGTCACATATATGGCAACTGCAACGACACTTTTGTGATACATATCTCAATTGTGATGATTGTCGGTGCCGACAATTGGGGGAATTCGATTGAGAATAATGCCCGGGCTATTGGCGGCGATCGTGCTGAGCGCGGCAGGTTGCACGCAGGAACCAATCGCAGAACAGGACAACGACACGCTGCGATTCGCAGTCATGACTTTCGCGCACGAGACCTGTACGTTCTGTCCCGGCGGTGACAGCGACATCGAGCGATGGACGCGGATTCGCGAGCCATATGTCGGCGATGAAGTGTTGTCTGCCGGACCCTATGTAAAGGGGTTCGTCGCGGCTGCCAGGGAATACAGGGATGTGGAACTGATCGGTCTGGAATCTCCGGCCAGCGTATTCGGCGGATCCTCAGCAAGCTGGTCAACCGAAGATGCGTTTAATCACTTCATGGACCTTATGCTTGAGGATCTGCGCGAAGCAATGCCGGTCGATGGAGTCTATCTCGCGTTGCACGGTGCGATGGCAGTCAGAAACATCCCGCGTCCTGAAGCCGAGATCGCGAAACGGTTTCGTGAAGTGGTCGGGCCTGATATTCCGATCGTCGCCTCATTCGACCTGCACGGTAACGAAGACAAGGAGTTTCTTCGCTGGGCGGACATGGCTTTCGTCACCAAACGTTACCCGCACTATGATGCCGGCATCCAGGGCGCCAGGTCGGCACGATCCCTCGTGCGCATGGCGCGCGGCACTTATCAATCGACAACTGCCACGCGTAAACCGGGCGTCATCACGCCGACGGTTGTGCAGTGGACCGGCAAATCACCGGCAATGGACATCATGGAACGTGCCCGCCGCTGGGAAGCACGCGAACAGGACGTATTCGTCAGCGTTTTTTTTGGCTTTCCGTGGTCGGATGTCCCTGACGTTGGCGCGACAGTACATGTAATGACCAACAACAACCAGCAACTCGCTAATCGAATCGCGGACGACATGTCAGATTTCTTTTGGCGAGTCCGTGAGGATTTATTTGGAGAAGAGTTTGCCCCGCCCGATGTTGCTGCAGCGAGAGCTGCGGATGCTTTCGCTGCCGGAGCGACGCCCGTCGTGCTTGCGGATTACAGTGATCGCAGCGGAGACGCCACCCACGTCCTTCGCGAAGTCGTCGATCAGGGCTTAAGCGGCGTATTGATTGCGACGATCCGGGATGAAAGGGTGCTTGCTGCACTGAAGCAGGGCAATGCGCAGGTGGGTGACCTGTTCAATATGGAGGTCGGCGGATTCGCTGGCCCGGCAAGCGGTGCACCGGTGTCGATTAACGGCAGGTTGGCCTATCTCGGGCCTGGCGTCGATTTCGATGAAGTCGCGATTGTCGAGTTCGGCGATCGCAACTCACTGATCATTACACCTGCGTTGAAACAGATACTGTGGACGGAGGAACTGGAGTTTGGGCCGCTTGATCCGGACGATTTTGATTCTTTCGTCGTCAAATCCCGAGTGCATTTCAGGCGCGGTTTCGATGAAACCGGCTACGCCAGGACCATCATCATCGTGGACGCACCGGGCCCGTTCGTTGGCACGATCCATCTGGATGCCTTGCCGTATGAAAACGTTACCTTGAGTGACTACTATCCGTACGGTACACCGTCGGACCGGCAATAATTTTCGGTGCCGGCACTCTGGGGGCAAGTCATGAAGAACCTGTTTTCCTTAAAACATTCACTGGACCTGGCCGCGGCGATTATTGCAATTGCGGCGCTCCTTGGCGTATGCCAGACGTTCATCATCGGCAGGCACTTCGTCATTCCGACGATGCTGCTGGTACTGGCCGTTTTCTTTGGCAATCTCGCCCGATGTAGCATGCGCGGGGAAAGATGGGCCAGGCACGTTCTTTTCTGGATATTTTTCATTGCGACCTGCCACGCGTTTTTCGCGCTTTTTTGGGCGGTAACGCCCCGGGATATTCTGGGAGATGCCTTTCTCTTCGTCTATGGGGCAGTGTTTATCATCGTGGGTTTTCTGAGCTGGCAGTATGCGAAGAAAAACGAAATCCTGAAATGAATCGCTCGCTGGGGCGAGCTCCTACAGGATAAAACGTCCAGTCAAACATCGTATGTTGACCGCTGCGCATTCGATTATTTATCATACCGGCGCGGATGCCGGCCGGTCTTTTTTTCGCGGCGTTTTGAAATTTCCGTATGTCGATGTGGGTGGTGGCTCTCTTGATATTTACCAGCCACGACATGCAAGGCCGCCATCGGTCGCATAGGCAAGCACCCCCGAAAACAGGACCATTGCCACACCCAACTCCACTATCGAGGGCGCCGTTCCGTTGCTCTTTTCCCGTGAGAAAGTGCTTGCTCACCAGGCGCTCACCATCCACTTGAGCCCGAAATAGCGCTCCAGGGTGCTTTCGGCGACTCCTCGCAGGTCGCCGATTTCCTTATATATTATTGATTTATAAGGTTTTTAATTTCCTCAGAAGTCGATCATCACGTCTTCAGCAAAACGACACTGAAACCTAAGATTTCGCTCAGTTAGTCAATCGCGCTGATCTCTACAAAGGATCCATGGACGCGGCAAACGCCGCAAATGGAACCAGACCGGAGACCGACGATGACAATGCAGAGCGCCAATAAATCAGAAAAATACAGCCGGATAGCAGCCCGGGCGATCACCACATTCGTCCTGGTGAGCATGTTACTGAGCGGTTGCGCTACCCGGCCAAAGGTTAAATTATCGGATGCATTTAATGAGCCGGCGATCGCCGCCGAGATCACCGCAAGCGGTCCGCTCGCACTCGACAGCGAATACCAGGCTGTTAACCAAAAGATGATCCGGAAGTCCGCCATGGTCGCCCAGGCCAGCATCCTTTTTGTCCGTTCGGTTCACATCGATCCGATCAACCGGCCCGTATCCAATTTTCTGTCAATGACCTCATACGCGCTGAAATCGGCCACTGGCCTGTTCCGCCGCACGGCACTTAACACAGTCCAGTTTCCTGCCCTTGAGCGTGAGCCTATTCCTGAGATCGCATACGCCGGCTCGATGGATCTCGAGAAATGGGAAAAGGACCTCGACCGGATCAGTGGCCGCAAGCCATCGAGGGGTACGATCGAATTCCTGATCGATGGTAAAGAGTACTTCCCACGCATGCTGGAAGCCGTCGGTGATGCCAAAGAATCAATCGATATCCGCACTTATATATTCGACAACGACGACTACGCCGTGAAGGTAGCTGACGTGTTGAAGGAAAAATCGCAGGACGTCAGAGTCAGGGTCCTGGTCGATGCGTTTGGCACAATGGTCGCAGCGCAGGCGGACGCGAAGTCCATGCCGAAGGACTTCCAGGGGCCGTTGTCCATCGAGCAATATATGGAACGGGACTCTAACGTGAAATTCCGCAGCCGGGCAATCCCCTGGATGACCGGCGATCACACAAAAACCACCATCATCGATCAGAAGCTCGCCTTCATCGGCGGCATGAACATTGGCCGCGAGTACCGTTATGACTGGCATGACCTCATGATGGAAGTCACCGGGCCCGTCGTCGATCACCTGCAATACGACACCAACAAAGCCTGGGCCAGGGCCAGTGTTTTCGGTGAAGTTGCCAATTTCTTCGCCTTCCTGCGCGGCGAGAAGAACAAAGCCGACGATCACGGCTACCCGATTCGCGTACTGTATACGGCCACTCATGACTCACAGATCTATCGCGCACAGCTCGCGGCTATCCGGCGCTCACAGAGTTACATCCTGATCGAAAACGCCTATTTTTCTGACGACGTCATTCTTTACGAACTGGCCAAAGCCCGTCGACGAGGTGTTGACGTTCGGGTGATCCTGCCGGCGGAAGGAAATCACGGTCCGCACAATGCCAGCAACCGGGTCACGATCAACAAGATGCTGAAAAACGGGATCCGTGTGTATCAGTACCCGGGCATGACCCACATCAAAGCCGCGATTTTTGATGGATGGGCCTGCGTTGGATCCGCGAACTTCGACAAATTGAGCTTTCAGGTCAATCGCGAAGTCAACCTTGCCACCTCGCACAAGCCCGTTGTCGACGATTTGCTTGACCGCTTATTCATTCCGGATCTTGCCCGATCAACAGAAATCAGCGAGATGCTCGACGTAACCATGCAGGCGCGAATATTGGAAATGGTTGTTGATGAGGTCATGTAAAAAACTCCTCGGGAGTACGCGATATATTGAAATCATGGTGCGATATGGTGGCTTCCGGGGTACAGTGGCATTGCCCGCAACAAAAATAAGAAGGGATGGAGCTGGAAATGAACATAGCAATCAGCCTTGTCGCCATCGCCGTCCTGACCTTGTTGTTTGATTTGTTCCGCCGGACCAGGACGACCACCACCAAGCGTCCGCCTCTTCCACTCCGTCCTCGCAAGCCGGAGCCTGACTCGAAGTATCACGCGGTCTCCCTGGCATTTTCAGGCAACGCCTGCGAAGCCGCGACGGCAATGAAGGGTAAACGAATTCTTTCCAGCACGGCACCACGAATACCTTTGCCGGAATGCGCTGCGGCGGAGTGCAAATGCCGCTTCATCCATCATAAAGACCGTCGCCAGGCAAGTGATCGCAGAAGTCCGTATCGCCAGAGCATTAGTGGTGACACAGGCGAGTATAAAAAGGAGCGGCGCCACAGGGGCGACCGGCGCAACGACGATCCGCAAGATTTCTTCTTGTAGCAGGGGGAATCAAAAAAGGCCACGGGATTTTCCCGTGGCCTTTTCCCTTATCAGGATCAGAAGCCTGCGTCAGCTATCACAGCCTGATAAGCAGCTAGCTGCTGTTCGGATATCGCCCGCTCCTCGATCAACTCCGCAATCTCCGCTTCAAGCTGTCCGGTTCGCTCAGACAATTCCTTCAGGTCTGCCAGAAGCAGGACCCGATCCTGGATAGTGGTTTCGGTACCAATTAACAACGCCTCGGTACTACGAATCTGGTCGTGAGTGTTATCCAGCTCGTGTTCTTTGGCATGGATCTGATTCGTCGCACCATTGACCCTGGAACGCAGCGTGTACAGCTGGTGGCCTGAGTTATAGGCGTCAACAAAATCGGCTTCAAGGCCAGCCGGGCAGACGCCATTGTAGCGTGCGCCGCCTGCGCCGAGACTGAATCCGCGTGACGGCCGGCAGTACTGGCGCAACCCTTGTTCACGGCCAGCCTGATAGGACTCGAAGTCCGGCGTAACACCGTGTTTGGCACACGCCTTGCGGCGGTTTCCGAGCTGATCGGCGGTATATCCCCGCGCACCATCCTCGTATCCGATCGCATGCCAGTCACTCGTGACACACTCGTCGGCACTCATCGATGCGCAGCCGCTTAGCCCAAGCAGTGAAATTAAGGAAACAACCCCGGCCCGTCTGATGTTCATGATTTTCTCCGTAAGTATCTGCCGTCGCAGAATAATTCTATGTGCATGGACCGTAGCAGGGAGATCGCGGAGGCAACTGTGATCCCTTTCACATAACACGGGCGACAGGCATAATGCCAACTACCGAATAGCAGCTGTTGTGACCTGCATCACAGAGCGTGCACGGTGCGTACAGTTAATCTGGAAAATTCCAATCCCAACAGTCAGGAACCGTTTGCATGAGTCTTGCAGCACTGAGCGGCGCAACCACGATTGCTTTTGCAAGCACTATCTTATTTCTGCTCATCGTCAAATCCTGGCATGTATTTGCGCAATCCATTGGCCCGAAAACCCGATTCCCGAACAGCATCATGTTCGAGGCTGCGCAGCGATTTCGCGATAAACTGGAACGACTTGGGCGTGAGCAATCACTGTTTCTGATTGCAGCGCTGGTCTTTTCGGTCATCTTTGCGATCAATTACCTGTTGCCACCGCAGGGGATGTTTGAAGACCTGCCGCAATGGCAATTGATTCTTGTACTGGTGCTTTTCGGCGCCGCAGCCCTGTACACTGCGTATCGCTTGATTCACATCTTCATCGAAAAGCGGCGTCTTGCGTTCATACGTGACGCCAACATGGCCACCGGCCACGCATTACAAAAACTGACGGCCAATCAGAATCGTGTGTTCCACGACGTACCGTGTGGTGCCGGCATCATCGACAACGTCGTCGTTGGACGTCACGGCATTTACACGATCAGCGTCATCGCCAGGAAGCCCGGAAAAGATAACGCCGTTAGCCTGCGCGGAGACAAGTTGACATTCGCACCGGGTGACGTTTCGATGTCCGTCGCGCGTTGCGGGGCGAAGTCAGGACAGCTCGCGAAGGAAATTGGCAAATTGCTGAAACACAATGTACGCGTCCGCTCTGTCGTCGTGGTACCGGGCTGGGAAGTCGAATCGCAAACAAGCGATGCATACCTGGTCGTCAACGAGCGCAATCTTACAATGCTCAGCGGGTGGAAGGATCCGAAGGATTTCCTGATGAACGAAGACGTGGATACGGTACAGAAGATGCTGTCAAAGCGCTGCACACGCTTTAGAAAGTAATTCGCGGCTGAAGCCGCTCCTACAATCGCTCCAGCCGCGCCGGCAGTTGACCCTTGTCGAGTACATCGTTCAGTTCCTCGGCCAATTGCTCGCACGCGGCAACTGCGGATCGCCAGACCTTCACGCGAAGCGACGGCGACATCGTTGTGAAGTCGCTTCTGTCCGGAATTTTGCTGTTGGGCAACCTGTGTATGAACTCGGCAGACGGGAAAATCAGTATTGTTCGGTCCGTATGTTTGCGATCCGGGCGGCGCCAGGCCAACTTTTTGTCAAACCATCCTGGAATGAGTTGTTCGAAAAAATGCGGGAATAATGTCAGCCGATCCGGGTCACTCAATGGAAGATCGAGGTGATAATCGATGATGCCGCCGTCACGGTAGACACCTTCGGGTGCACCGTCGATGTTCCTGACGCCCTGTAAAACGAGCGGAATGGCTGCGGATGCCAGGACCGCATCAACAAAGTTTGTTTCAGTCAGCCTGATGCGGTCGAGCGGAAAACCGGATGCATTATAAAAGGGCGGCAGGTCACGCGGATCGTAAAACAGGCTGCGCCGGAAAAAGATGCCAAGCGATTTTCGGCTGACAAAATTCGATGCCGCTGCAGCAAGCAGCCCACCCGCCAGTAACGGGCGCGATTCACTGGAGGTAAACAAGCGGCTACGCACGGTCATGACGTGAGTGCGGAAAAGTCGATGATTAATGATGTCCTGCGGACCGCTTTCCCCCAACAATGCTTCCAGAATTTCGCGGCTCTTGCTGGTGATCTCTGCAACATCGGGTTGATCGCTGTACGTCTGCTCGAGGTAGGCCGACTCGAATCGTTCAATTGCGTTCCTCGGTGAAGATTGCGCATAACAGCAGAAACGCCAGGCGCCGATCGAGGATCCAATCAAATGCACTGGTCCGGAAAGTTTGGGCAGGATTCTCTCAGTGATGACGCGATCCAGCTGGCTCAACACCAGCCACTTGGCGCCACCGGAGGCACCGGCAATAGTGCCGATCCGCTCCTCCGAGAAGCCGCGTTTCTTGATGTCCTCGTAGGCCGCAGGGCCCGCCTTGAAGCGCAATGCTCTTTTATTCAATTGAACTGTTCCCTACGGTTTCGGCTGGCCTATGATCCGGAAACTGAAGCAGCATGCAAGGGCAAACTGCAACCTGATCTGTGTCGGCCGTGGGGAACCTCTGCTAATGTGCGCGATCTTACCTGGATACATCGCTATTTAGTCACGCAGCCGGTGGCATCGCACGAGGCCGAACCTCTGATAACAAGGCGAACACGGGTCATATGAATTCACGTTTTAAGCAGTGTGGCCTGGTGGCACTGGCGCTAATCATTGCAGGATGCGGCGGCGGCAGCGATCAAACTGCGCCACCGGCACCGCCCCCACCCCCACCGACCCAAATATTCGGACTCAGCACCGGACCCGACAGCTGCAGCGGCGGCATGGCCGGTGACTTTGCGTGTTCCGGATTATCCTTGCGCAAGAGAGTGCCCAATGCCGCGATGGGCGGTGGCCAGGGCAATGACGTCTGGGGGTGGGCCGATGCGCAGACCGGCAACGAATACGCGCTAATGGGCCTCACCAACGGCACGGCTTTTGTCGAGGTGACTGATCCCGACAATCCGGCCTTCCTGGGACACCTTGCGACCAGTACCGTGGATGCACCGTGGCGGGACATAAAGGTCTACCAGGACCACGCATATATCGTGGCCGACGGTGCAGGCGCGCACGGCATGCAGGTATTTGACCTGACACGCCTGCGCGGCGTCGTCTCACCGCAGACATTTGTGGCTGATGCCGTCTACGGTGATTTTGGAAACGCGCACAACCTCGCCATCAACGAAGCAACAGGATACGCGTATGCCGTCGGCACGAACGATTGTGGTGGAGGCCTGCACATAGTCGATATCTCGACACCGAACAATCCCATGTTCGCCGGTTGTCATGATGATGCCGAGACTCACGATACGCAATGCGTGGTGTACCAGGGTCCGGACGCCGACCACACCGGACAGGAAATCTGTTTTAGCTCAAACAAGAATCATCTGGGTATAGCCGACGTCACCAACAAGGCGGCGACGACGACCATCTCCTCGACCAATTACCCGGACTCCGGCTTTGCCCATCAGGGCTGGCTGACCGAAGACCATCGGTTTTTTCTGTTGGGTGACGAATTGGACGAGACCAATTTCGATGTAGCAACCCGCACACTAATTTTTGATGTTGCGGATCTCGACGCACCGGTGTTTGTCTCTGCCTACGAAGCTACGACCGTTTCCATTGACCACAATCTTTACGTATTGGGGAATCGCGTGTTTCAGGCGAATTACACTTCCGGGGTGCGGGTACTCGAGTTCGGTGACTTGTCGAATATGGAAATAATGGAAATCGCGTTTCTGGATACTTTTCCGGGCAGTGATGCAGTTGAATTTGACGGCCTCTGGAGCGTGTACCCTTACCTGCCCTCGGGCAATATCATCGCCAGCGATAGGTCCAATGGTCTTTTCATCCTGACGTTGCAATAAGCCTTCAGGCAAATGGATGCCGTTTAATGATAGTCTGTTCGCGATCCGGCCCGGTTGAGATGATATCGATCGGCACCTCAACCAGTGCTTCTATTCTCGCGAGATATTTCTGCGCATTGTCCGGCAGATCACTGTTGGCAGTTGCACCGACCGTCGATCCGGACCAACCCGGCAACTCTTCGTAGACCGGCTCACAATCCGCGAAGCGGTCGACAAATACCGGCAAGCCTGCGAGCGGTTCGCCGTCGATCTCGTAACCCACGCAGATGCGAACCGTCTCCAGACCGTCGAGCACATCCAGCTTGGTGACGCAAAGCGCCGACACGCTGCTGTTGATGATCGATCGCCGTAACGCGACGGCATCGAACCAGCCGCAACGCCGTGGCCTGCCGGTGGTTGCGCCGAATTCCGCACCAACGGTACCGAGGTGTTCGCCCATATCGTCAAACAGCTCGGTCGGAAACGGGCCGGCGCCGACACGTGTGGTGTATGCCTTGACGACACCGAGGATGTAATCCAGGCTCAGTGGACCGATACCGGTGCCGGTACTGGCCGCCGCAGCAACGGTGTTCGATGACGTCACGTAAGGATACGTTCCATGGTCAATGTCGAGGAAAGTCCCCTGTGCGCCTTCAAACAGGATGCTCTTGTCATCATCTGCAAGATCCTGAAGTATCTGCGTGATGTCCGCGGTAATCGGAGCGACCGTTTCCGCAGCCTGCAATGCATCATCCAGCGTGCGGGAAAAATCAACAGGTCTTGTCTTGAAATAGTTCTGCAGCAGAAAATTGTGGTAATCAAGAATCTCGCCAAGTTTCTCAGCAAACTTCTCGCGATCAAATAAATCGGACACCTTGAGCGCGCGTCGCGACACCTTGTCCTCGTATGCCGGACCGATGCCACGCCCGGTGGTGCCGATGGCTGATAGGCCTCGCGCTTTTTCCCTGGCAACGTCGAGCGCCACGTGTGACGGCAGTATGAGTGGACAGGCCGGGCTGACGCGCAGGCGTTCAAATACCGGCACCCCACTGTCAATGAGTTCCTGCGCCTCACTGATTAACGCGTCAAGCGACAACACAACGCCATTACCGATCAGGCAGAGCACACCGTCGCGCAGAATGCCCGACGGGATCAGGTGCAGTACGGTTTTCCTGCCGGAAATCACCAGCGTGTGCCCCGCGTTATGACCGCCCTGAAAACGCGCAACCGCGGCCGCCTTGTCCGTCAGCAGATCGACAATTTTGCCCTTCCCCTCGTCGCCCCACTGCGTACCTATGACTACTACGTTCTTTCCCATCCAAATTCCCGGATCAGCGATACTTTTATGATCGAACGACGAACAGCAGCAACAGGCCGGTCGCCATAATGGTGAGCCCGGTGGCCCTTAGGTGATTGTCGTCAAGTTCCGCCAGCCTGGCTACTGTCCGGCGGAAGAAATCAGGGCCGACAAATGGAATCATGCCTTCGATAATGAGGTAGAGCGCAAAGGCCGTCAGAACGTCCTGCCACATTTCAGCCACTCATGATTTATATGCCGCCGTTGTGTAACGGCGGCCGTAATGTTTCTGGGAATCGATGATCCGGGCTTTATTGTTGCTCGCCGCTTGACTGGTTCAGGTAGCGGAAAAATTCGTTGTTCGGATCAAGCACCAGGATATCACCCGGCTTGCCTACCGATTTCTTGTAAGCGTCGATGCTGCGATAAAACGCATAGAACTCGGGATCCTTAGTGTAGGCGTTCGCGTAAATCTCGGCGGCCATTGCGTCGCCTTCACCACGCGTGAGCTGCCCGTCCCGATAAGCATCGGCGAGGATGATTGTACGATCCTTGTCCGCTCCGGATTTTTTTCCCTGAGCTGTTTCTCGTCCCTGCGCGCGCAATTCTGCAGCCACGCGGGCACGCTCCTCGCGCATTTCCCGGTAGACCGCGTTTTTGACGTCTGCCGGGAACTCGACCTGCTTGACCCGCACATCGACCAGTTCCACGCCGAGACCGTTTGCCGCCGCAGCTGCCGTAGCCAGCATATCCTGCATCAACTCAGCCCGTTCGACCGATATTGCCTGCTGGACTGAACGTTTACCGAACTCGGTGACGATTGCGTTCTTGATAATTTCTGACAGGCGATCGCTGGCGATGTTTTCGAAGCCGCCGGTTGCCGTATAGAATGTTACCGCATCGACAATACGCCATTTGACAAAGAAATCGACCTGCAACGCCCGGCGCTCTGCTGTGAATATTCGCTCGGGCCGATCCTGAATCGTCATGATGCGCTTCTCGAACACGCGGATAGTGTGGTAGACCGGAACCTTCCAGTAGAGGCCGGGCTCGTAGCCGGTTTCCACCACTTCACCTAGCCGCAGTTTGATCGCCAGTTCACGTTCATTAACCGTAAATGCCGAGAGGCCAATGCCGACAAACGCCAGCCCAAGAAACGCCAGCACCGCAAATCTTCCATTATTCATTGCCGGGTCCTCCTGTTGCGCGGGTCGTTCGGATTGCCATTCCTGTCAGTTTCAAGCTGCTGCATTGCCGAGTCCGAGGCGCGACTGCCCTCGGATTCCGGCCCTGTCCGAGTCCCGCCACGCATCAGCTGATCCAGCGGCAAATACAGCAGGCTGCCGGCGGCCTCGGCGTCGATGATGACCTTGTTGGCATTACCGTAGACCTCCTCGATCGCTTCGATGTAGAGACGGTCCCGGGTCACGCGTGGCGCTTTCTGATATTCCACCAGCAATGCCTCGAAGCGGCCCGCCTCGCCCTCGGCGTCCCTGATTACCCGATCACGATAAGCCTCGGCATCCAGCCTGACACGCGCTGCATTACCCCGGGCTATGGGAAGGATGTCCATCTCATAGGTGTCAGCCTCGAGGACGTAGCGACCGGCATCGTTTTCTGCCTGCTGCGCATCGTCCACCGCCTGCTGGACCTCCTGCGGATAATCGAGCACTTCAAGGCTGATGGAGGTCACGGTAATGCCGGCACCGTACATGTCGAGCGTGTTCTGCAGGATCTCCTGGGTCCGCGGCGCAATCTGGTCGCGCTGCTCGGTAACCAGGACGATCAGCGAACTGGTGCCAACCACCTCACGCAATGCGCTTTCCGTGACATCCCTGAGCGTTGCTTCCGGATCGACCACCTCGAAACTGTACTTGACCGGATCCTCGAGCCGATACTGAACAACCATTTCGATGTAGACGTAGCGCCTGTCTCCGGTCAGCATTTCCGTGCGAAACGGAAAGTTGTTGACCGCGCTCACGTTGACGATATCGACAACCTCAACGGGGTACGGGTAGTGCCAGTGGAGACCGGGCAACGTCGTTTCCGTATAGGCCCCGAACCGCTGCTCCACGCCGCGCTCTGCCTGGTCGACCCGGTACAAACCGGTCAGCGCCCAGGCAATTATCAGCAGCACAGCCAGCACGTAGCCGCCGGCCGACCCGGCTGCTGATGGGGATTTACCACCACCGAGGATGCCGCTCAGTTTTCGTTGCCAGTTCTGAACGATCTTGTCCAGATCAATCGGTTGATCACGCTCTTTTTTCCAGGGATCCTCACCGTTTCCGCCCTCTTTCCAAGCCATAATATTTATTATCTCTGTATCGCTGAGCTCTCCGGCCTGGTGGCCGGGGATTCATGCAAAATATCGGCGGGCAGCTTTTCGCGCTTCAGAAAGCGCCGAAAATCCCGCTCTACCATTTCAAGTTCCAGTATCCAGCCACCATCGTCGGCAGGTTTCTCCTGCATCACGGCACCCAACTCAAAAAGCAAGGCACGTTGACGACCCTGGCTGGGGTGAAGTCGAAGCAAGCCGCGAACTTTTTCCCGCCGCAGGCGGCCCCCGATCAACTCCAATAGCTGGGGAATACCTTCGCCGGTCACGGCAGACAGCCACACCGCTCGTCCGCCACCCTGCCTGAGTTTGCTAAGGCGCGGCCCACGCTCCAGCTTGTCGATTTTATTGTACACCCTTATCTGCGGCACACGATCGGCATCAAGCTGTTTTAACACTGCGTTGACCTGCCGAACCCTCTGCCAGCGATTAGGGTCACTGGCATCGATCAAATGCAAGATAAGTTCCGCCTCTCTCGCCTCCTGCAATGTCGAGCGAAATGCTGCAATCAGTTCATGCGGGAGGTCCCGTACGAAACCAACGGTATCCGCCAGTATTACTTTCCGGCCTCCCGGCAGTTCCAGTCGGCGCACGGTCGAATCGAGCGTTGCAAACAGCTTGTCCTCGACATACACATCCGCATTGGTCAGTGCGTTAAACAAGGTGGATTTGCCGGCATTGGTGTAACCCACCAGGGCCACCGTGGGAATCCCCGCTCTGATACGGTTTTGCCGGTTCATGGCGCGACGTCGGTCCACCTGATCCAGGTTACCTTTAAGCGTGCGGATTCGCTTGTCGATCAGGCGCCGGTCAGTTTCGAGCTGTGTTTCACCGGGACCGCGCAAGCCGATGCCACCCTTTTGTCGTTCAAGGTGAGTCCAGCCACGAACCAGACGCGTGGACAGATGCCTCAATTGCGCCAGCTCCACCTGGAGCTTGCCCTCGAAACTTCGTGCTCGTTGCGCGAAGATATCGAGAATGAGTCCGGCACGGTCGAGCACCCGGCAGTCGAGATTTTTCTCTAGATTGCGCTCCTGGCTGGGACTCAACGCTGCGCTGAACAGGATCAGCTCGGCGTCGTTCGTGGCAGCGCTGTCCTTCAGCTCCTGAAGTTTCCCTTTACCAATGAAATAACGCGGATCAGGACTGCGTCGCGCACTGATCATTTCGCCGACGATGACGGCCCCTGCCGAGGTCGCAAGCTCGGCAAATTCTTCGCGTTCATTGGTGTCCGGAACTCCGCCGGCGGCTGCATGAACCAGTATGGCGCGTTCGCCGCTGCGCGGTCGCTCAAACAATCGCGACCTCCGGGTAGAAAAACCTATTCGTCAGAATCACCCGTTTCGCCGTCCGGCAACGGAAGCCGCACATTGCGTGCCGGTACGATGGTCGAAATTGCGTGTTTGTAAACCATCTGGTTGACACTATTTTTGAGCAGCACGACGAACTGATCGAATGAATCGACCTGTCCTTGCAGCTTGATGCCGTTAACCAAATAGATCGAAACAGGAACTTTTTCCTTTCGCAAAATATTGAGAAATGGATCCTGCAGTGATTGCCCCTTAGCCATGTGGGTCTCCTTATTCTTATCGTTGCCATCAGCGGGCTGATGGACTCAAGCAAAGCACTCGTGGTCAGTTGATGCCGGTGGCGCCGGTTGCCCATAAAATCTAACCTGCTCCAAGCGTATAAAAGTCTAACACAAGCTTATATCGTCCTATGACAATATTTGCTGGCGCGAATTCACCTTTTCGGGTGCCCGCGCAGAAGGGCCGATATGGTGGCCAGGGCGTCTGTTTCAAGCGGATCCACCACCCGCACGTGCCGCTCGCTGCGCAGCCAAGTCAGCTGCCTTTTGGCCAGTTGCCGCGTCGCTGCCAGCGTCTTCTGGTGTGCATCCTCGAGATTGTCTCTGCCCTCCAGGTGCGACCATAGCTGCCGATAGCCAACGGCGCGCATTGATGGATGGCTGGCGGTCAGTCCGGGACGCGCCATCAGGCTCTCTACTTCCTCGACGAATCCGTTCTCCATCATATTTCGCAGCCTGCGGGCGATGCTTTGGTGCAGGACTGAACGTGATTCGGTAACCATTGCAATCTTTAGGAAGTTGTCCTTTCTATCTTTGGCAGCGGCGCCAGCCTGCCACTCCGACAGTGATTTTCCGCTGACTCGATACACTTCGAGCGCTCTCTGAATCCGTTGGCTGTCATTTGGGTTGATTCTTGCTGCGGCGTTGGCGTCCACCGCAGCCAATTGCGAATGCAGCGCAGGCCACCCGCAGGCCTCTGCTTCCGCGTCGATCGCCGCCCGGATTTTAGCGTCCGCTGCGGGAAGATCGGCGATGCCCTCGGTCAGCGAGCGGAAATACATCATCGTGCCGCCAACCAGTAGGGGAATGCGTCCACGCTCTTTGCTGGCATCGATTGCTGCGTGGGCGTCCCGTACAAATTCGCCCGCCGAATAGCTTTCTTCAGGATGGCGTATGTCGATGAGACGGTGCGGCACCCGCTTGAGAGTTTCAGCGTCCGGTTTGGCCGTACCAATATTCATGCCGCGGTACACCAGGGCCGAGTCAACACTGATCAGGTCCAGCGGAAACTCCTCCGCGAGTTCAAGCGCTATATTGGTCTTGCCGGAAGCCGTAGGCCCCATCAGGCAGACGACGGGCTGGCTCACGGTTGACTATTGTCCGCGCAGGAATTGCCGGTCGAGATCGGCGATACTGATGGTGGTCCAGGTTGGCCGGCCGTGATTGCATTGATTGGCGCGTTCCGTCGACTCCATCTCCCGCAGCAACGCATTCATCTCCGGATGCGTCAGTGTCCGGTTTGCGCGAACCGAATGATGACAGGCCATCGTGGCAAGTATTTCGTGGCAGGTGTCTTCGATGCGGTTGCTGCTTCCTGACTCCTGCAGATCGGACAGAACATCACGAATCAACGCTTCGGCATCCGCTTGCTTCAGCAATGCGGGTATTTGCCGAATGAGCAAACTCGTTGGCCCGCTCCGATCGACCAGTAGTCCCAATCGGGAAAAGATCTCACCGGCTTCTTCCGCAAGATTTGCCTCAGACTCCGATACCGCAATCGTCGCCGGAACCAGCAATGGCTGGCTGACTATCGACTTTTCGCCGAATGAGGCTTTCAATTTCTCATAGACGATTCTTTCGTGAGCAGCATGCATATCGACGACGACCAGGCCCTCGGCATTCTCCGCAAGAATGTAAATGCCGGCCAATTGCGCGATCGCAAACCCGAGTGGCGGCAGCTCCTCGCCTGCCGGCATGGCCCGCTCGGTCATCTCGATGTTTGCGAGCGCCTGGTAACCGGCCATCGCTTCCGACACGGACGATGCAGACACCTGACCGCCTGGTGACAGCGACATCGCAGATTGCTGATAGATCCTGCTGCTGACTATCCTGGTCGGCGGTGGCATCTGGACATTGCCGCCGGGGCGGGTATCCCGTAACGCAAACTCGATAGCCTGGGATACGATGCCATGTACCTGGCGGCCATTCCGGAAGCGCACTTCATGCTTTGCTGGATGCGCATTGGAATCGACGCTCGCCGGATCCATCGACAGAAACAGGACGTAGGCAGGGAATCGGCCATGAAACAGCACGTCCCTGTAGGCATGCCTTACCGCATGCGACAATGTTCTGTCCGTGATGCTGCGTCCATTGACAAACCAGTACTGCAGGTCAGCCTGGCTGCGATTGAAGGTCGGCAAACCAATCCACCCGGAAACAGCGACGTCATCGCTCTCCCGGTCAATGTACAGGGTCTGAGTTGCAAACGCGTCGCCACAGAGCTTGCCGAGTCGAACAAGCATTTCCTCAGGCCCGTTCGCTACCTTCAGATTTAGCACCGCGCGACGATTATGGCTGACCGCAAATGCCACGTCGGGGCGCGCGAGCGCGAGGCGCCGGACCCACCTGTCGATGTGGTTGAACTCCGTGCGCTCAGTGCGCAGAAACTTCTTGCGGGCCGGTGTATTGTAGAACAGGTCGAGGACTTCGACGGTCGTGCCGGGTGGATGCGCGGCGGGCGCCGGCTCGCCAATCACGCCGTTATCCGTTTCGACTTTCCATGCCGTGTCACCATTGCGCGTGGTGAGACTGAGCCGGGCGACCGCCGCCATACTCGGCAATGCCTCACCGCGAAACCCGAGAGACACCACCGCCTCCAGGTCCTCGAGACTGCTGATCTTGCTGGTTGCATGGCGCGACAACGCCAAACCGATCTCATCTTTGGGAATGCCGGCACCATCGTCGCGCACGCGAATCAGCTTTGCCCCGCCGGCAATAATGTCGATGCTGATCGACCGCGCCCCGGCATCCAGGCTGTTTTCCACCAGTTCCTTAACCACCGACGATGGCCGCTCAACCACCTCGCCGGCGGCGATCTGGTTGACCAGGTGACCCGGTAATTGTTGAATCGGCATAGCACCGAAGATTATCAGAAACCAGGAAGGAATCGCGGCTAAAGCCGCTCCCACAGTTCTAAAAAGTACTGTGGTAAATACTGTGGGAAAGTATTGTGGGAGCGGCTTTAGCCGCGAATAATTTGAATCAGGTGCCGGCGTAGATCGGAATAGTCAGCTTCTGCCCGATGCGTACCTTGTCGCTTGACAGTTTGTTGGCTGAGCGGATCTCCGACATGCTGACGTTGTAGCGCTCTGCAATTTCGCTCAACGTATCGCCGCGCGAAATGACGTGATTGACTCGCTGCGCCGGCGAGCGCCTCAGATTCATCGCCAGTTGCGTATTTGGTGGCGGGTTCTCGTAAAAGTAATTGCGTATGCCGACGAAAATCGCATTGGCCAGTTTTCCCTGGTGCGACCGGCTCCTGAGTTTCTTTTCCTCACTGGGATTGGAAATATAAGCGGCCTCTACCAGGATTGACGGAACATCCGGTGACTTCAGCACCAGGAAACCCGCCTGTTGCACCGTGCTCCTGTGTACTTTGCCAAGCTTCGCAAGCTCAGCAATAACCTCGGTACCAATATCAAGACCCGCACTCAGAGCCGCGTTCTGCGACAGGTCGAGCAACACCGAGGCCAATACGACATCTTTGTCTCTAAGTGACACGCCACCGACCAGGTCGGTGGCATTCTCCCGCTGCGCAAGGCGTTTCGCGGCTTCATCACTTGCACCCTTCAGGGAGAGCACATAAACCGATGCGCCGCGCGCGCGCGGATCATCAACAGCATCCGCGTGAATCGATACAAACAGGTCGGCCTTGTTCCTGCGGGCTATTTCCATGCGATCGCGATGGCCAACGTAATGATCGGAATTTCGAATCAGGATTGCCCGCATGCCCGGCTCGGCGTCGATTCGCCTGGCGAGCAGTCGCCCCACCGCCAGCGCGACATCCTTTTCACGCGTTTTTGCCCGGCCAATCGCACCGGGGTCGTGCCCGCCATGACCGGGATCCACTGCAATGACGATGTCGCGTCCCGCGACGTATTCGTCGGAGGCACGTTTCACCGCGCGCAGGTTGCCTTGCTGATGCAAATCGATGACCAGCCGATCGCCGTACCGACCATTCGGCCCGGCGGTGAAACTGCGTGAACGGACCGTCTGGTTCAGGTCGAGTACCACCCTCAACTGCCCGTTTGCGCGAACGCCGGTACGAATCGATTTGATCGAGCCACTATTCTTCGGCAGATTGCGAAGCGTCGCAGCGAGGCGGCTGTTTTTGAGGTCGACGACCAGGCGGTCCGGACCGCGCAGCGTAAAGATGTTGTGTACCACAGGGGCGCTCAGATCAAGAACAACGCGCGTGCGTCCGTTCTCCGACCAGACACGAATGTTCTCGACGGTGGTTGCAGCATGTACCAGGCCTGCTGGCAGCAGCAACAGGAGAGCTAGGAGAAAATGGCGCTTGAGACTCATCCGGTCAGGGAATTCCAAGGTTTCAGGATTATGTTGGATGAGTATACGATTCTGGCTGGAAAAGCCAATATACTGGTGCAAAATTATGCAGATAGAGGTCTTTCTTAAGGCGTTACCTTGTCATTTCTGTGATCCAGAGCGGCCACAACGGCTGTCCCACGAGCACTTAAGCCCGTCAGAATTGCGGCCCTGCCCTCATCCTCGTAGCGCAGCTCGACCCGGATATCCGCCTCCTTGCCGAGTTGCGGCGCCCGTTCGGGCCACTCCACCAGCTTGAGGCCATCCTGCAGGTCCGACCAGCCCAGGAACTCCAGCTCATCTTCGGACACAATTCTATACAAATCAATATGATAGACAATGTAACCTGGAAGCATATAAGGTTCGACCAGGGTATAAGTCGGACTCGGCACCGCACCTTCGTGGCCGAGTGCATGCAGCATTGCCCGGGCAAAAGTCGACTTACCTGCGCCCACTTCGCCTTGCAGAAGAATCGCCCAACCGCCTGCATCGGCCGGCAAGGCGCCGGCCAGCGCCCTTGCGAGTGACTCGGTGGCCCCGGGATTGGCAAGAATCAGGGATTGACCCAATCTCGAAGCTCCTGCAACAGATCAGAGGCCAGCAGACCGCGCTGCCCGGACACCGCTGCGGCATCGCCGGCACGGGCGTGAATATTGACCCCGGCCACTGCCGCCATCTCTGCCAACAGCCCCTGTGCCCTCAGAGCCGCGATAATTCCGGTCAGTACATCACCCATGCCGGGTGCCGCCATCCCCGGGTTACCGGCGGTGCAAAGCCAGCTTGGACCGGCTGCGGCAGTCACCAGTGATCCGGAGCCCTTTAAAACCACCGTGCCGGCGTAGCGTGCGGCGATATTTGCCAGCGCCCCGCGCCGGTCTCCCTGCACCTCACCGGTCGTGCATTCAAGCAAGCGCGCAGCCTCGCCCGGATGCGGGGTTAGTATCCAGCCCGGTTGTCGCACGTCAGACTGACGCAGGAGATTGAGGGCATCCGCATCGACGACCATCGGCAGATCAGATTGCATGACTGCAGCAAACATTGACTGTGACCATTCGCCGGTGCCCAGACCTGGCCCGATTGCAATGACCGTCGCTCGTGCAAGTAGCGGTGCGAGATCATCCGCGGATTCCACCGCCTGGCACATCAATTCCGGTCTGCCGCTCGCAATCATCGCGTGATGCGACGGATGCGTGGCAACACTGACCAGTCCAGCGCCAGTCCTGAGCGCTGCCTCGCCGCAGAGGCGCACCGCGCCGGACATTCCCGGGCCGCCGCCGACGATCAGGACGTGGCCGAAGTCACCCTTGTGCGCATCTCGTTTCCTTGGGGCGAGCAGGGTTCTGATCGTATCGTCATCTATTCTCTGCAGAACCGCCTGCTCTTGTGAGCGACATGCGGCCGGAATATCCAGACCTGCAAAACACAGATCACCCACGTAATCCGGACCTTCGTTCAGAAACAGGCCTGACTTCAAACCCACGAAAGTCACGGTGAGGTCTGCCTGTACGGCCACACCCATCACCCTGCCTGAGTCGGCATTCAGTCCGGATGGGATATCGAGCGCCAGAACGGGTGCAGGGTGCTGGTTAATGGCATCGACGACCTCGGCGAATGGGCCTTCAAGGTCACGTTCCAGGCCACTACCCAGTACTGCATCGACCAGCAGCTCAGCCTCGGTGTCAAGTGATCCTGCAAACGTCCCGGCTGCACCGCCCTCGGCGGCAAAATCCTGATAGGCAGTTGCCGCATCACCTTGCAGAGAATCCGCTGCTGCCAGCGTGAGAACAGATACGCCAATGCCCGTTGCCGCCGCCAGGCGTGCAAGCACGTAGCCATCGCCACCGTTGTTACCGCCGCCACAAATCACCTGCCAGCGCCTGGCATCCGGAAATCGTGCCTGTGCCTCAGCCAACGCCGCCTCTGCCGCGCGTGTCATCAACGCATAGCCCCCGATTCCCGCATCGTTGATCGCGACCTGGTCGATCGCGCGCACGCTTTCCACAGAATAGATTTCGGCAGGCAAATTCATCGGCGTACTTCGCTCAAGGGGCGCTCGGACTTAGGCATCATCAGAGGATGCAATTATACTGGCAGAAATCAAGGAATCTGGTTTTGAATCAATCATCACAACAAATTGCCCTGGATCCGCAAAATCTTGCCAATGATATTCGCCGGTGGGGAAAAGCGCTTGGATTTCAGCAAATCGGCTTCAGCGATATCGATTTACAGCAGGCGGAAAAGCAGCTCACGGAATGGCTGGCCAAAAAATTTCACGGTGAAATGTCGTACATGTCGCAACACGGCGCTAAACGCAGTCGGCCCGACCTGCTCGTGCCTGGTACCCTGAGCGTAATTAGCGCGCGCATGGACTACCTGACGGGCGACCAGGAAAGTGCCAAAGCTCTGCTCGACCATCCACACAAGGCATACCTGTCACGGTATGCCCTCGGCCGCGACTACCACAAAGTTCTGCGGGGACGGCTGCGTGCACTGGCCAGACGCATCGAAGAAAAAATCGGGCCACTCGGTTATCGCGTATTCGTCGATAGCGCACCGGTACTTGAGAAACCGCTTGCGGAAAAAGCCGGGCTTGGCTGGATCGGCAAACACACAAACCTGATAAACCGGGATGCAGGCTCGTGGTTTTTTCTCGGCGAGCTCTACACCAATATCGAATTGCCGGCGGATTCGCCCGAAGTATCCCATTGCGGCACCTGCCGCGCCTGCATCGACGTGTGCCCGACGGGTGCCATTGTTGGTCCCTACGAGCTTGATGCGCGGCGCTGCATTTCCTATCTGACTATCGAACTCAAAGGTGAAATCCCGATCGAGTACCGAAAGCTGATCGGCAATCGGGTTTATGGCTGTGACGACTGCCAGCTGTTCTGCCCATGGAACAAGTTTGCCGTCAGGACCGACGAGGCGGACTTTGCGCCACGGCATGATCTCGATGCCCCTGAGTTAACAGAACTGTTTTCGTGGAGCGAGGAGGAATGGCTCAGGAAAACCGAAGGCAGCGCGATCAGGAGAATCGGTTACGAGCAATGGCTGCGTAATCTCGCGGTCGCGCTGGGAAATGCCGAGGGAAACGAAAAAATCGTGGAGGCATTGCAGGCCAGGCAGGATGGTGACTCACCGATGGTCAATGCGCACGTACGATGGGCGCTTGAACAACATTCGCGTACGACGGCCGGCACCACGCAAGCAAAATCTGCATAGACACGGATGGAAAAATGTTCAAAGCACCCAAGTCGAAGTACCTGGTCCCCTATGACGGCAGTTTTCGCGTTGCAGACGCGCCGACAGATCCCGGTAAGGGGAAATGGCGCAGCAAGCGCAGACTGCAAAAAGCACTGAAAAAACTCGATCGCCTGCAGAAAGCACTGTACGCCGACGATCGGCATGCTGTGCTCCTGATCTTCCAGGCGATGGATGCCGCTGGCAAAGACAGCACGATCCGCGCAGTCATGGAAGGCATCAATCCGGCCGGCTGCCAGGTCTTCAGTTTCAGGAAACCGACCAGCAGGGACCTCGATCATGATTTCCTGTGGCGAACCTCCTGTAGCCTGCCGGAACGCGGCCGGATCGGAATATTCAACCGCAGTCACTACGAAGAAGTGCTGGTTGTCAGGGTTCACCCGGAGATTCTGCGGGCGCAGAAGCTACCCGATCCGATCAACCTGGACACGATTTGGGACGAACGATTTGAATCCATTGAGGCGCTGGAAAAGCACCTCGCGAGGAACGGCACGATGATCGTGAAGTTCTGGCTTCATGTATCGAAGGAGGAACAAAAGGCGCGCTTCCTGAGCCGTCTCGAGGTGCCGGAAAAACAATGGAAGTTCAATGCCATGGACGTCCGCGAAAGAGGATTCTGGGATGCCTACATGGCAGCCTACGAAGACGCATTGAACGCGACCTCACGACCCTGGGCGCCCTGGTACGCCATACCGGCAGACAGCAAGCCCTACGCACGCGCCTGTGTCGCGGAAATCATTGTCGATGCGCTTGGCAGCGTCGGACTGGAGTATCCGCAGCCCTCAGCCGATGACCGCGCGACGTTTGACGCCGCTCGTGAGGAGTTAACCGAATCAAAGGGCAGCTGAACCGGTCGCCGCTGCCCGCTAAACATCGCCCGCTTAGGAACGGATCCTACGAACATAATTGTGAAAATGGTTCGTAGGAGCTCGGCCCACCGAGCGACAAGTATTGACGGGCATGATTGGAATCATGCCCGTCAATATTTGTTAAGCATTAATCAACCGCTCCTGATGAAAGCATATCGCCTGGGCAATTACTATATATGAACAAGGATGTTATCGATCAACCGCGCCCTTCCAAGTTTTGCTGCAGCTAACACAACCAGTTCATCATTATCACGATCCGGTGCATCGAGATTCTCTGCCCGGCGAATACTCACGTATTCAGGTTCGAAGTGCAGTCTGCGTAATTCAGCAACTGCACGTTCCTCGAGCTCGCCGTAGTTTCTTTTGCCGGACTCCAGATCCTGCCCGATACTATTAAGAATTGCAAAAAGATTCGGCGCAGTCGCGCGTTCCTTGTCGCTGAGGTACTGGTTTCGCGAACTTTGCGCCAGACCGTCCTCTTCACGTTGTGTGGGTCCGCAAATAATTTCGATCGGCAAACTCAGATCTTTCGTCAGGCGGCGAATAAGGAATAACTGTTGATAGTCCTTTTGACCGAAGACCGCGACGTCCGGTTGCACCAGGCTAAACAAGCGGCTGACGACTGAAGTCATGCCATCGAAGTGCCCCGGCCGAAATGAGCCGCAAAGTTGATCGGTCAGCACCGGCACAGTCACCGAAGTCGCGTTATCGATGCCGAACGGATACATCGTCTCTATATCCGGAACAAACAACAAATCTGTATGCAATCGTTTGAGCCTGCGCCTGTCGCGCTCCAGCGAACGTGGATAGCCCTCAAAATCTTCGCCTTCCGCAAATTGTGTGGGATTAACGAACACAGAAACCACAACACGCTCGGCATGACTGCGAGCAACACTGATAAGGCTTAAGTGGCCATCGTGAAGATTACCCATCGTCGCCACGAGTGCAATATGATCGCCGGAATGACGCCACTCACCTAATTGTTCGCGCAGTGCGGCTGTTGTGCTGATTTCCTGCAAAGGTTCGTCGCCTTCGATCCGGGAGTTGAACTAGTAAACGAATGACATCATGAAAAGCAATGCTCGGGCGCCGGATAACTGCGATCTTTCACAGCTTTTACGTAACCACGAATTGCCTCCAGCGGCGTGTCCGCCCCGGTCATGAAATTCCTGACAAACTTTGGTTTTCGCCCGGGTGTTATATCCAGGATGTCATACAAGACGAGGATCTGACCGTCGACGTGCGGGCCGGCGCCAATGCCGATGACCGGCAGATCGATACCGTCGTGAATCGCCTCGCCAACCTCGTTCGGCACACATTCGAGCAATACGATGTCTGCGCCACAATCCTGCAGATGTTTGGCGCTCTCGAGCATTTTCTTCGCCTGTTCAGGTTCCCGGCCCTGTACCCTGAATCCACCGATCTTGTGTACGGACTGCGGTTTGAGGCCGATATGTGCGCAAACCGGAATGTCATGCCTCGCAAGATGCTCGACGACATCGAGCTGACCCTCGCCACCTTCAAGCTTGATCATCATGGCGCCGCCTTCCTGCATCAACAGCACCGAATTTTCCAGCGCCTGCCCGGGATCGGCATAACTCATGAATGGCATATCTGCCACAAGGAATGCCCGACTGAGCCCGCGAGCAACATTTTTCGTGTGATAAATGATGTCGGTGACAGTGACGGGTATGGTTGTGTCATGACCCTGAATGACCATACCGAGCGAGTCGCCGACCAGTACAAGGTCGGTGCCGGCGGCATCGACGAGCATCGAGAAACTGGCGTCATAGGCAGTTAAACAAGCGATCGCTTCGCCATCCGCCTTCATCTTTTGCAAAGTGGTGACATTGACCGGCGGTTCCGCCATTCCACGCTGTTCGAGTTGTGTATACATTTAGCTCACTGTTCCGTTGCCTGGATCAAAGATATCTTCCACAGCTCAGGCGAATGCGACTGTAGCAGCTGGATTGAAAAAATGCCGGCCACCAGTAATCCGACAGACCTGTTCGAACAACGCGTCGTAATCGGCATCATTTCTGACCGGGTCGATTGCCGACGCATTAACGATGAGTAACGGCGTCTCATCGTAAGCGTGAAAATAGCGGGCGTACGCATCCGCGAGTTTTTCCATGTAAGCGCGATCGATCATTTTTTCATAGGCAATACTTCGCTGCGCAATTCGCGCCATCAATACATCGACCGATGCCTGCAGATACACAACCAGGTCTGGTTGCGGTGCTTCGATATCCAGCCCGTCAACTATTTTCTCGTAAAGTTCCAACTCGTCGCGGCTCAGGTTCAATTCGGCAAATAACCTGTCCTTCGCAATGTGAAAATCCGCGATTCGCACCGGCGCGAACATATCGGATTGCCGAAGTTCCTCCAGTTGCCGGGCACGCTGAAACAGGAAGAACAACTGAGCCGGTAACGCCGCGGTTCGACGTGACTTATAGAACTGTTCCAAAAAAGGGTTTTGCTCAACCTGCTCCAGCACCAGCTCGCCAGAGAAACTCTCGGCAAAGCGTTCCGCAAGACTGGTCTTGCCGACAGCGATCGGTCCCTCAACAACGATGAATCGAGGGGCGTTGCTCTCTTTTTTTAGCTCCTGGACAGCCACTTTAATCGATCACCCAATACGTTCTATGTGCGGTTCCGATACTGAAATATTTGCGGCCAACGCAGCTACGTCTGCATGTCCCGGCACGCGATAGTTCGGTGCTATTTCCTGCCAGGGCAACAATACAAAATTTCTGTCGGCAATGCCCGGATGCGGCACCATCAGGTCGTCCTGATTGATGATCTGACCGGCATAAGCGAGCAGGTCCAGATCTATCGCGCGCGGGCCCCAGCGCTCGCCGCCACGCATCCTCCCGTGTTTGCGCTCGATAACCTGCAACTGCCGCAAAAGATCGCGGGCCTTTGTATGCGTTAATAATGCGGCGACCGCATTGACAAAATCAGGCTGATCGGACGGGCCCAAAGGCGCCGAACGATACAGTCCCGATTGACTGACAAGAACGCTGCCCGGCAGATCTGCCAGCGCTGCAATTGCTTGCCTGACCTGATTTTCCGGAGACTCGAGATTACTACCGATACCGATGTAGACTGGCCACCAGTGCGGCGCGTTCATGTTTGTGTGGAATGTTGACCGCGCCGCCGGCGCGGCCGCCGCCTGCGTTTGCCGGATTTCGACTGCTGGTCGATGCCAAAACTTTCCAATCGCTGATCGGTATTTTGTATCTGGACATCGGTCCAGAAATCTGCGATTTTGCTGTCGATGTCACCAACTTCCGCGCGCAACATCATGAAGTCATACGCCGCCCTGAAACGCCGGTGTTCGAGCAGATTGAGCGCACGCCTTCCATTAAGCACGCCGAATCGCGGTTGCATCGCCAACATCTCACGCATCGGTGCGGTAAATCGTCGCGGCAGCGAAATGCGTGACTGTTGTTGCCCTGACACCTGGTAGGCCGCAATCGCCAGCGATTGTACCTCTGACATTTTTTCTTTCGAGCGCAGCGTCTCTGCGAGTCGCTTCACTGGCGCCCACAGGAACACGCCAAGCAAAAACATTGGCGTCACCGAGTTGCCAGCCGCAACCCGCCGGTCTGTACTAATGAGCGCGGCGCGCACAAACTTGCCAAAATTCTCGTCCTGGTCGAGTTCTTCGTCCGTATCCGGAAAAAGCTCCGCAAAAAGTTCGAATTTGCACAACAACACGAATGTTTTTTCGGCATGACCTGCCTGGAACATTTTCAGAAACTCATCAAACAGCCTTGCCGCGGGTACGTTCTGGAGAAGCCCCACGTGCCTCGCCATCGACTGGCGAACGCTCTCGTCAATCTGGAAATCGAGTTTAGCCGCGAAACGCACCGCCCTGAGCATTCGAACCGGGTCCTCTCGTAATCTCTTATCGGGGTCGCCGATCAGCACCAAGCGTCGACGCTCAATGTCCTTCATTCCATCGACGTAGTCCCAGATGCTGAAATCAGCGATGTTGTAGTACAGGGCATTGCAGGTGAAATCCCGCCGCCAGACATCCTCGCCAATGCTGCCATAGACATTGTCGCGCAGGATTCGCCCCGCGTGGTCGTGCGCGACATCCGCATGTTTTTCATTGCCCTCGGTAGCAGCACGGAAGGTGGCCACTTCGATGATTTCCCTGCCAAAGCGGATGTGCGCCAGGCGAAACCGGCGTCCGATCAGCCGGCAGTTGGCAAACAGGGCCCGCACTTCTTCCGGGTGTGCGTCGGTCGCAATATCGAAATCCTTGGGATGCAGCTCAAGCAGCGCATCCCTTACGCCGCCGCCCACCAGAAAAGCCTGAAAACCGGATTTATGCAGCCGGTACAGTACCTTGAGCGCGCTTCTTGATATCTCGTCCCGGGAGACATTGTGGGAGGGTCGCGGAATGATATTGGGCTCGGACGCTTTTTGGATCCCGCTGTTTTTCAAAAGATTTTTCCGCTTGAGCTTAGGCAAGGCGGCCGTATAATAGCAGCCCGCGCACGACCGGGGCAGCAAAACAAACGATCACGCTCCCTTCGTCTAGCGGTTCAGGACCTCGCCCTCTCACGGCGATAGACAAGGGTTCGAGCCGAGGATGGCGAAGCCATCCGACAGACGCACAAGCGCATCGAGTGTGTCCATCCCTTGGGGAGTGCTTGCAAGAATGTCAGACTCCACAGACTTGAGCATTGGAGAGGCGGCCTTATAATAGCTGGCCCGCAAAAGCGGAACGTCAGACCAAATAACCACGCTCCCTTCGTCTAGCGGTTCAGGACGTCGCCCTCTCACGGCGGTAACAGGGGTTCGAATCCCCTAGGGAGTACCAATTAAATCAGTGACTTAAGATCTCCCCCTCACCACAAAAACCTACTTGTGGAAAATTTGTGGAATCCAGAAACCGGGCCGGCGCGCAACAGTGCCGAGACAGCCAATTTCAGGAAAGGGGTAACGTGATGACGGCGGAAATAGTCACTCTCACCAGAGCGAATGCGAAGGCTCCGAAACTTGTAAACAAGAAACTACCGCCAAGACGCGTCCCCAATGCCGCTGTTAGAAGCCGCGAGTACCTCACGTCGAGTGAGATCGAGGCACTGATGGCAAGCAGCAAAGAGGTCCGGTCGGCACGGCCAGAGAGACGCTACGGTGATCCTGATTGCCTACCGACACGGTTTGAGAGTTTCCGAGCTAGTCGCGCTGCGTTGGGATCAAATAGACCTGAAGCAAGGAACGTTACACGTGAACCGTCTCAAGAATGGCTCCGAGTCCGTCCATCCTCTCCGAGGGCCAGAATTACGCGCCCTGAGACGCGCGCAGCGCGACTATCCGAGCAGCCCTTACGTGTTCTTGAGCGAACGGAAAGGCCCTCTCACAGCCTCCTCTGTCAGGAAGATCGTAGCGCGAGCCGGACGAAACGCTGGCATACCGTTTCCCGTTCACCCGCACATGCTCCGCCATGCCTGCGGCTACAAGCTGGCGAATGACGGGCATGACACGCGAGCGATTCAACATTACCTCGATCACAAGAACATCACGCATACGGTCAGATACACGGAGTTAGCAGCAGATCGCTTCAACGGCTTTTGGCAGGATTGAATGGCCGCTTCCAAAGCATAGCGGACCTTTAAACTGCTGAATATCACGATTCTGAAAGACCGGTTTCGGCCACAAGCGGTCACTCGATCATCTGATTATTAATATTCCTTTCAGAACCGAATCCGAATGTCTCGTCGACCCATTCCATGTACTCAGGCACGAAGTAGCCCGCCTCTCTGGAGCGACTGAAGTAATCTCGACCAACAGGATTGTCAAGCAGAAGTAGTGCACGTTTAGCGCGAGCTTCGAAAAAGTCCTGTGTCAAACGACCGTCCCGGTACTGCAAGTACGCTTCCTCAGTGGCGGTCAATAACCCAGCATAGAAAGAGGTTAGCTGCCACCTCTCAGTGCTACCTATCTTGCTCCCGCCTGGTTCCTGAACCTCTGCCAACAGCCGGCTCAACTGCGGGCTCGTAGCGATAGCTATCGTACGCTGCTCGATTCTCTCAGAGATAGACTGGCGATTCGCCGCCAGTATTGCCGCGGAGAGTTTCTTCGCCGAAACGGGGCCGATCACGTGGTTGTCAGCCCACACACTTCCGCAACTTTTAGCAGAGTGGGATCGCGGCTGCCGCGGGTTACGGCAACTATGAACGGTCTTTTGTCAAAACGGCGGATTGTCGAGATCGTTTCGAGGCCAACGCCGCCGCGCATCTCGATGTCAACAATGACCAGTCTCGGTCGTCGGGCAACGCATAACCATAATGCAGCCTTGTGAGAGGTCGCGATGTAAAGTTCCCAGCCCATGTCTTCAAACATCCAGGCTGTCCTGTCCATGATTGACTCATTATCGGTGAACAACAGAACGCGACGCATCTAAACTCCTCCGGATCATCTTGCGGTAGCCCATCGTGTGGATGGCCCTTGTTGAGCAGTCCGCAATGAGAACCGATCCCGAGAAACAGTGCAGCGACACTTTGCGCCAAGTAACAGGAAAATCACGCCACGGATATTTTTGTCGCCGCAGATTTGTCGGGGCGGCCACCAGGCGGGGCGCTACCCGAACAGCTTTACCCCGACCTGAATCGTCGCGGCGACACGCCACGCCAGCGGCGAAACGCGCGTTGAAATGCGCTCGGTTCGGAGTAGCCGAGCAAGAAAGCGACATCAGAGACAGCGAGCTTCTTATCGGCGAGAAGGTCGCCTGCGAGCTCACGCCGCAGCTCCTCCAGCAGGGCTGAAAAAGAGGTTCCATGCTCCCGCAGGCGTCGCTGCAACGTGCGGGCGCTGATCCCCAGCGCTGACGCGGTTCGCCGCAAATTCGGTCTACCTCCGTGTAATTCGGACCACAATGTGCGACGCATTGTGTCCACGAAACTTTCATTCGGTGCGCCCAGCGACTTGAGCGTGGTGGCGGCCAGCTCTTCGAGGTAACTGCGAAGCGTTGGATCCGAGGCTTTGATGGGCAGGCGCATTTGCGATGGCGCAAATACGATGGCTGGGTCAGGTTGGCTGAAGTGCACAGGGCACCGGAAGACTTCTCTATATCCTTTCGAATCACCCGGGTTCGGAAAAGGCAGGTGTATCGCAAGCGGCACGAAGTCAGATTGCGTGATTTCGCGAGCTACCGTCAGCACGGCCGCAAGCTGCGCTTCGACAGGATGTCTGAGCGCGAACATAGACGGATGAGCGTGGAACAACAATGTCGTTCGTTCACCGTTGGTTTTTATCTCGAATTGCACGGCTTCGGAAATAATGTGGATATATCGCGAAAAGCGATGCAATGCTTCCAAAAGGTCACGGCTGTAGTACATCACGTAGCCGACTAAACCGAGGTGCGTGGCTGTGCAGGTGCTGCCAATGCGCACACCGAGCGCTGCTTCTTCTTCTCGTCCAAGAATGGCCCGCCAAAGTTTCAGCACCGCCAACATCGGCAACCTCGTATCTGGATCAGCCAGGTTCGCCGGCGTAAGCGACATCAGTCGCAGGAGTTCGCCACGGTCGATGCCGGATTGCTCAGCATACTCGAGCATGAGAAGGGGAATTCGAGTGAGATTCGTGAGTTCGTAATCGGTCATCGTAACCAGTTAATAATCGCCACGGCGGCGATTCCCCTAATGCTACATTACCTTAGCCTTTTCCAATGTGATGAACAAAATGTCTCATGGCACAATCACACCAAACCCATGTCAAATCTGCCATCTGGCTTGCGCCTGGTCGTACAAATACGCCTCAATATCGCAAGAAACACGATTCCGGCTGTGACGCCGATATTCGCCGCCAAAGTAAGCCATTTATTGAGCCGATCAGAATCCATTGCGAATTTCCCTATGGCCGCTTCGGGTCGTTAGCGGACCTTTTGACTGATTCTAGTCTAATGTCCGTATATGGACTCCCCCTCATTTGCAAGCAAGCTGTATCTGGCAGACATGGTACGACTGCATACGTATATCCGGCCTCTGAAGTTGGCATACATTCACTGATGCCCGGCCATAATGGTTTATTCGCGCGCCAGTTCCCAATCGCTTCCTCGTACTTCAAGTACGTAGACATTGCCGGGTTTCACTGACGCCGGTCTCACCTGTTTGCCATCATGCAGTTTGCTTAAGCAATCG
>Ga0209987_10000143_pt1 | contig 33188 bp, 31 predicted proteins | sample N074metaG_FD_182134 | JGI IMG/M metagenome (GOLD analysis project Ga0209987, IMG submission 182134) | Deep subsurface microbial communities from Kermadec Trench to uncover new lineages of life (NeLLi) - N074 metaG (SPAdes) (version 2) | ecosystem: Environmental > Aquatic > Marine > Ocean trench...
TTTCCGAAACTCAAAATTTTTCTTTCAGTTTGCGCCATTCATTCAACTTTTTTCAGACGTTTAAAGGAAAATTTATATAACATAGAATTCCATCCCGAGCTTTATCGGGCAATCACACAGGGAAGCGACATGGCAAATAATATGCGGGAACACTACGATTCCTTAGTTGGCCGATTGGAAGAAGTTGGCCGCTTGGGTCATGTGATGGGTATTATGCATTGGGATCAGGAGGTGATAATGCCTCAGGGAGGCGCCGAATCACGCGCGGGCCAGTTAGCAACTCTGGCTGGAATTTTTCATGAAAAGACTACGGATTCTGCTATCGGAAAATTGTTGGACCAATTGGAAGGTTGTCCCGAAGCACACTTCAACGCATACGAATGGTGCAATATAAGCGAAGCCCGCCGGGAATATGATCGGGAAACCAAAGTCCCCAAAGAACTGGTGCAAGAGATTGCCGAACTGGGTTCCAAGGGCCATCATATTTGGGTTCAAGCCAGGAAAGACAATAAATTTTCAGATTTTTCCGGAGTCCTGACACGACTGATCGATTTAAAAAAACAGTGGGCTCATCATATCAATCCTGACCAGCACCCTTACGACGTCAACATGGATGTCTACGAAAGGGGTTTCTCCATGGCCCAGGCAGACCCCCTGTTTGCTCGCCTTAAATCCGAATTGATTCCTTTGATAAAAGCTATTCAGGAAAGCTCATACCAGCCAGACTGTTCCTTTCTGAAGGGACATTTTACAATTCAAAAACAGGAACAGTTGGGAAAGAAAATCAGTTCAGACCTGGGATTTTCTTTCAATCATGGGCGGATGGATGTTTCCGTTCATCCCTTTTGCGGCGGCGGCGATGCCACCGATGTCCGCATCACGACACGTTATCGGGAGGATAATTTTGTTGAATCGCTTTATGCCGTGATTCACGAAACCGGACATGGGTTGTACGAGCAAGGGCGCATGAGTGAATTGAGAAGCCTGCCTGTTTCGGAGTCATTGACCACCGGCATCCATGAATCGCAATCCCTGTTTTGGGAACGAATGATTGCCCAGCAGAAAAGTTTTTGCTCTCACTACCTTAATTTGTTTTGTGAGACCTTTCCGGAGAGTTTGCATGGAGTGGATGTCCAAACTTTTTACGAAGGCATCAATGTCAGCAAACCATCCTTCATCCGGGTGGAGGCCGACGAGGTGACCTACCCAATGCATGTGATCATCCGTTACGAAATTGAAAAAGGATTGTTCGATGGCACGGTGGCCGTGAACCAGATTCCTGACATTTGGAACAACAAAATGGAGGAGTACCTGGGCGTTCGACCGCCCTCCGATCAGCTGGGTGTTTTACAGGATATTCACTGGAGTGGCGGCAGTTTTGGTTATTTCCCTTCTTACACCTTGGGCGCCATGTACGCGGTCCAATTTTACAATTCTCTGAAAAAAATTACTCCCGATTTAGAGGAACAAATTGAACAGGGGAAATTCTCACCCATCAAAACATGGCTCAATAAAAATATTCACTCTCAGGGAAGGTTGTATTCCACGGACGACCTCCTGCGCAGGGTAACCGGAGAATCCCTGAACCCTGAATATTTCATCTCTTACTTAAAAGATAAGTACCATAAAATTTATCGAATGAATTTTGGTAATTAAAAATGGGGCTGAATTTATTTGGCAATAAGAAAAAAATTCCGTTCGTTGCGGATATCTGTATTTCCTGCAAACAGCCTTTAACCCCAGGGGCCTTATTCTGCGAAACCTGTGGTCCCCCCTCGTTGCCGGTGGAAAATGTTGAACGAGGCATGACCAAAGGACAAACCGCCGCCAGTATCGCCGCCATGTTGTTTTTCTTTGCAACTCTCGTGATTCTAAAACTGGAAATGAGTTTTGAAGATGTTTATTCTTCATTATTTCCACCCACCATTCAGGAGCAAGCTCTTCCTCAGGATCCTGATTTCAAGGTAATACATTATGTGAATGTGAAGCGCGCCAACGTGAGGGACAAGCCCAGCAGTGAAGCCAAGGTGCTGACGGTTCTGGGCAAGGGTGTGCAGGTCAAAGTTCTTGAGCCGGGGGAAGATTGGACAAAAATTGATTTAAATGGAAAGTCGGCCTGGATCAGCGCTGGCCTCCTGACCACATCCGTGGAGTGACCGGGGCAAAACCTAAAACCGCACCATCATTTCTCCAGCGATTCCCGGCACTTTATGAATGCGTCCTGCAATTCCTGGTAGTTTTGAGTCACCGGGAATTGAGGAAATTCACCAACGATGGACTCCGGGGGTTTGAAGAAAATCCCCGCATCCGCTTCTATTAACATCCCCGTATCGTTGTACGAATCGCCGGAAGCGATCACCCGGAAATTGAGGCTTTTAAAAGCGGCGACCGCTTTGGTCTTGCCATCGTCCTGCCGCAACCGATAGTTGGTTATCCGACCGGTGCTATCCACCACCACGTCGTTGCAGAAGAGAGTGGGGTGATTCAATTGTGCCATCAACGGGCCTGCAAACTGGTAAAAAGTGTCCGACAATATAATCACCTGGAATTCGGATTTCAGCCAGTTGAGACAGTCCAAAGCTCCCTCCATGGGCTGAATTCCCTGGATCACTTTTTCAATATCAGACAACTTTAATTTATTTTCGTCCAGAATTTCCAATCGCCCCCGCATCAATTCGTTGTAATCGGGAATATCGCGGGTGGTCAGGCGTAACTTTTCAATTCCAGTTTTTTCGGCGAAAGCAATCCAGATTTCCGGAATCAGGACGCCTTCCAAATCGAGACAGGCCAGCATTGTTTTATTTCCTTGGTTGATTTAAAGGAGGACACATTATAGAAAAAAATAAGAACTCAAGGGATTAGAAACTTGTCTTTAACTTGAGATCATGCCTTTCGTTCCTTAAACAGCCTGATCATAAAAAACAGCTCTTCATTTTTGGTGAAATAAGAGATGGCGCCAAAACACAACACGCCTAGTGCAATCTCCGCAGTTAAAATGATAAGGCGATAATAAAGTGACGCTTCTGTATCAAAAAATCCCTGATTGAAATAATAAATCAGAACACCCATGACGAATGAGGTGAGAGTCAGCCTTAGAATCGACCGCATAATTTTTCTTCCGCCCAACCTGCCCAATCGCTTTTTAAGAATATAGACCAGGAACGCCGCATTAAAAATGGAGGCAATGGATGTTGCCAGAGCCAATCCTCCGTGCTTGAGTGGCCCCATCAAAAGGACCCCCAGTCCTATGTTCAACAGCATCGTATAAATCCCGATTTTCATCGGCGTTTTGGTGTCCTGTAGTGAATAAAACGCCGACACCAAAACCTTGGTTCCAGCAAACGCGCAGAGTCCGATGGCATAATAGATCAAAGCCATTTGAGTGCCCAAGGTGGTGCTTCTCCCAAACTCACCTCTTTCCCAAAGCGTATTGATGATGGGGAAACTTAGGATGATCAAGCCGACGGTAGCCGGAATGGTGATGAACAACACCAAACGGATGCTAAACGCCAAGGTATCTCTGAGTTCAGAAAATTCTTTTTTTACTGCGTGAGCGGTTAAAGTAGGCAAAATCGCAATACCCAGCGCGACCCCAAATACCCCAAGGGGCAGTTGCACTAAACGGTTGGCATAATATAAATATGATATGGAACCGCCCACAAGTAATGAGGCAAGAATCGTATCCGCTAAAATATTTATTTCATAAACCCCAAATCCCAAAACCGCCGGCCCCAAAAGTTTTCCCACCTTGATGATGCCGGCGTGCTTCCAATTCAAAACCCATTTGAAGGTCAGGCCATGCCGTAAAGTTGCCGGCAACTGCACCAGAAACTGAAAGACTCCACCGATTAAAACCCCCAGAGCCATGCCTAAAATGGGTTCCTCCAAAAATGGCGAGAGCAACCAAATGCCAAGAATCATGCAAACGTTGACCAGAATAGGGGCCGCGGCCGGCAATTTAAAAAATCCATGGGTATTGAGAATCCCCATGCAGAACGCGCTCATCCCCACCAGGACCAGGTAGGGGCCCATCCAACGGGTCAACATCACAGTCATGTTGTATTTATCAGGCTCGTCGATGAAACCCGGAGCAAACAACATGATTACATAGGGAGCGAATACGACAATTCCCAGGGAAGCGAGGACCAGAATAATGAACTGTATATTGAAAAGGTTCGAAGCAAAATCTTCTGTATCCTGCACGCTCTTGGTGTTCAGGTATTCACCATAAACAGGAATCATCGCCGCACTGACCGCGCCTTCACCCAATATTCTTCTCTGAATATTTGGAATTCGAAAGGCGACGAAAAATGCATCCGCCTGAGCCGTCGCACCAAAAGCGCTGGCAATGACCATGTCCCGTATAAAACCAAATAATCTGGACAGCAAGGTCATGGACCCTACCGAGCCGGCGGCGATGCTTACCTTTTTATTGCTTTCCATAAATCAGATGGGAGTGAGAACCCTGCGGGTGGCTACCGCAGGACTTAAAAAATTATATCGGGGTTGGGTCTACTGGATTCGACTTGGAAAAACCTGGGTCTAAATTCGAAATGATTATACCGGATATTGCGATGGATGGAATGCATTATCCATTTTTTTTAAATTCAAATATCCTGGATAAAACGTGTGGCGTAGGACCGGATATGCTTGCCATTCAGCACATGGAACCGGCGGACTCTTTCAATAGTCTGGTTGGACAAACGCTTCAAAGGAATGGCAAGTATTTTTTTCTTGTATTGGCGAGCCATGCGACGCCATTGCACTTTGGGTGCGCCCGGCGCCACCACGGTCACATGCTTTTCCCGCGAGTGAAAAAAGGCGGCCTCGAGAAGTTTCTCTTCCAAAGTTTTCCCGATATGCAACCGTGGGTCTTCCCAAATATTGGGGATAGGGCGCGGCGGAAAAATCATCATGCATCCGCCATAAATGGCCTGACCGATTCCGGGACCCGTCAGATTATCCTGATAGTTTGTGGCAAAAAAACAAAGCGTGGACTCCTTATCGTGTTCGGCGTACCAGGTTTGGCGCCAGGGATATTCCGCAGGGTTGGGTTCCAAATCAAATAGAAACACCACTACCTCCACCGTTCCGCGTGACGGAGGAATTTCTTTGACATAAATATCACCGGTATGCCAGTTCCTCAACGTTTCCCGAATATCGATGCCATCCTTCACCGAAGAGGTGAATTTTTCGGTGCGTGCCAAGTCATGAGCCAAAAGCAGTTTAGCCTGCTCTCGAATATGCGTGTTTAAACTTTCAATTTTATCATCCTCAGGAGGCCAGGAGCATTGCCCATGAGGGTTCCAGGTGTACTGCCACTTCTCTTTTTTAATCGCTTCAGGCTCCGGGCGGAGGTCCATGGTTCTCCATACCAGATGCGTTTCGTTCAGGCGATTTTTCATATTCAAAATGTGGTCCTCATCAATCATCGCCTGATCGATTCCCAGGGAAAGCGTCTCAAGGCCATGTTCCTCTTTCTGGAAAGGATATTCACGCGCCGCTTCCATAAGAGCGATAGCAAAGGAATCCCCACCAATTTGCTTGGCGGCCTGCGCCAAGGTGTATAAATCCGGAGTCAATCTATTTTCCATTAAAGACAAATTTCGAACATATTGAAGATAAATTTGGAATGTCTGCGGAACCAGATTGTGGTAACGAATTTTAAATTTAGAAAGAAATTTATCGCGCGCTTTTAATAAGATTTCCTTGACCCCGTCGATGGCGACGTCCCGGTCACTGAGCAGGTCCTGCCGCCTTTTTTCGTAGAGGTAAGTGACATAAGGAAATTCACTCAGCGCAAAAAATAAATTGGAGGGATCCACGCCATAAAGTATTGGGGAGTTCCCGGGTGCGTCTACCTTGGGATATTCCAATCGTTCGTCATAAGCCTGTTTGATCCACGGCCAATCTAAAATCGAGCAGATCAGAAGAACTTTTTTATTGTCCAGTTCCAGCCGGTGCAACTGATAAGCCATCCATCGTGCCCTTAGATCGTGTTGGCTTCCGGGTTCCGGGCGTTGAATGGCCGGCAAGAGACTAACGGAGAATTTTTCCAGGGATAAATGCCGCAAGGCATAGGCGTCGGGAAAATGGATGCGCCGCGGTTGATAGCAGGCGACACTTAAATCGATAAACTCTCTCGGAATGCCTTCTTGCATGGCGATGCGCAAACCCATGATCACCGGTTGGGTAGGATCAACCGGCACATAACTGCAGTCATCATTGGCTTCTTCCAGACAACTGATAGTCACATAAGGGAGTTTTTCGATGCCTCGCTCCACGGTGGACTGGTATTCGGGCGGCAGGCACACGGCTAAACGGTCACAATCTGAAGTGAGGATTCTTTTTCTGACTTCGCGTGAGTACTGACCACTGCCATGAATCACTGGCAACAATTGAACACGGTCGCTCAAAGAAAATATATTTTCCATGGCTGTCTATTTTTAAATCGAATCAATCCCGGGTCATCGGTCCCTGTCGGGATGCAGAGGGTTGTCTTCATCGAAAAAGAAATCACCCAGACCAAAAGGAAGGCCTTCATTGCCCAAGGCACGATTTTTCTTTTCCGCCAATTCTTCGAGTTTTAGAGCGTCTTCGCCTAACACCTTTTCCACGGCTTCACGCCATACATCATCCTTGGAAAGAGGATGATCGTGATCCTGGCTCAACCGTTTGAGCGCATACTGGAGAATGTGTATGCCATCACGCGGCGAGAAGTCCAGATCCAACTGATGGGACTTCTGCAAAAAATCTACGGTCATGGCCAACAAATCGTCTTCCGCAAAAGGCAAATGGTATTTTAAAATGGCCATTTCATCCGCTTGCGAAGGCATACTCAAACTCAAGGTGGGTTGCAGACGCGACAAAATGTAATCCGGGATTTCAAATGTGGACTCATCATTGTTCATCGTGACACAAGCCCGAAATTCATCGTGCGCATGGATTTGAATGCCGGCGATGATGGATTCCACATAACGCCGGTGATCCAGCAAGGGCGCCAAAGAAGCCCAGCTTTTTTCGTTCATGCGGTTGCCTTCATCCAGGATGCAAATTCCGCCCGTGATCATTGCGGAAACCAGAGGTGAAGCGTGGTAGGAGATCTTTCCTGCTTCGGAAAGAACAGGAGTGATGAGCAAATCTTCAGGCCGCGTGTCACTTGTGCACTGGAAAATGTACAGCGGTTGATTGCGCTGGCGGGCGGCCACCATGCCCAGAGTGGTTTTCCCGATTCCCGGCATACCCATGATTCGCGGCGCCAGTGGCAGGTCTTTTTCGTCCACCAGCAACCAGCACGCGTGAATTTGCTTGAGGATTTCAGCCTGACCGATCCACACCGATTCGCTGGTGTCCGGGGAACTCAGGGTGAGTTGCACGTCCCCGATGGTTACTTTTTCATTTTTCGCGCTGGAAATTTTAACGTTGTCTTTCATGGATTGTATTATACCTCAATATAGAAATTAAAAAACCTACCGGAAACAAACAGGGTTTTAAAGGGAGGCCAGTTTTTTGAAGCGATACTCCAGCACCAGAGCATACATGGCCGGGATCACGATCACCGTTAAAACCGTGGCGGTGATCATACCGCCCACCATGGGCGCGGCAATGCGCTTCATCATTTCGGAACCGGTGCCGTGTCCCACCATGATGGGAAGCAATCCTCCGATGGTGGATATGACCGTCATCATGATGGGGAGGAGGGATTTCAGCCGAAGTCATTTCAGCCCAGGTTTTATTTGCTGAAGAGAATCATCCAACTGCTCTGGGCTGGTGAAATGGCCCAGGAAAAAAGCGACCCCCGCGATCAAGATCAACCCCACAAAATTAATGACAGAAAAGCTCCAAAGGGACATTGAAGAAACCCTTGCCGCAACCGCCACTTTCTTAGTGGGAATCGTCTTTTCTTCCGGCGGGTGAGGATCCAAATTTTCATTTTCATCGACAGTGCTTTTTTTGTCTTCACTCATGGCTCTTACCTAACGTTTGAAATTTTTTAAAATAATTCTTTGCCCACGAGGTTTTCCAACATCGCCAGGTTTTGTTCGTAGTCGGTCAGTTCCCGGTGGTATTTGATTTCCCATTTTAGTAGGGTGACCTGATTGTCGATCAAGGTCAGAAAATCAACTTTATCCACACTGTATGCGGCCAAGGCGGATTCCAAAGATTGACGGGCTTGTGGAATAATTCCGCTTTTGATGAGCTTAATCAATTTCGAGCCCTTAGCCTCCTTGTCCAACGCTATTTTGATGGCCAAAAAAATCTGATTTTTGGCCTTGTTATAAACGTCCCGAAAAGTCTGGATTCTGAAATTTTCTTCCAACACCTTTCGGCTTTGCTTGGTTTTGTGCCAAATCGGAATGTTGATGCCGACAAAGGCTGAAACAAAATCCGGATGAGAAGCAACCATGGAATCTTGCCTTTGGCCGTATCGCAAACTCACATTAAAATCCGGATAATATTTTTTCTCCGCGAGCTGTTTTTTTATTTTAAATTTATCAATGGAGGATTTGATGGCCTTTAAAAATGGCCGCTTGTTTTCTGCCATTTTCTGGAGTTTTTCCAATTTGAATTTAAAGGGGGACTGGATCAAGCCATGGGGGATGTTCAATTCCGCTTGCGGGAGTCGATTCATGAGGACATTCAATTTTGCGGATTCGGCTTGCTTCAGTTGGTTCAGCTCAATCAATTCGTCCATAATCTTGGACAGTTCCACTTGAGCTTTCAGCACATCCTGCTGAATTCCTTTGCCCACAGAATATTTCCCTTCAGCAATGGTTATGAACTGTTTCATTAAAACCTTGTTTTGCCTGGTGATTTCTATAGTTGAGTTGATATAGAACAACTCATAAAAAGTGGTTTTCACTTCGCGGACGACCTTCAGGATCACATCATCATGGTTGGCTTTTGCGATGGACACATCCTGATCAGCCGCCTGGACTCTTAAACTCAATGTGCCGGGGAACGGAAACTTCTGAGAAACCTGGATCTGTTTTTGAGTCATGGCTTCTTGCCTGAACGAAAAGGAATCCACCGGAAGATTGACCAACCCGAGCATGAGTTCCGGGTCTTTTAAGGACCCGGCCTGAGGAGGGATTTCTTTGAATATGTTAATCCTGTTTTTCCCTTCGCTGATTTCAGGATTTTTACTTTTGGCTTCTTTGATAAAGCTACTTAAAGTTTCTTTAAAATTTTGCTTCTTGGGCTCTTCTCCATAGGCATTCTGGAAGCCAAGGAGAACGAACACCAATAGCAGAGGGTAAAGTTTCATTTAATCCTCCCAAGGGATTAATAAATTGAATTAATAATAGGCATATCCCCGCATAGGCAAATCATTTAATTAGCCTAGCCGGGCAGTATAAAATTTAAACGGCCAGGGGTGGAGAAACAATTATCGAGGGGGATGGTAAAGCAATTCCTGGTAAATATCGGGGGAGAGGGAAATGACGTTGGAGTTGTGTTCTGACTCAGGGAAATAAAATGTCAAATTCGAACTCACTGATCCCACAATGTAACTGCAGGCACTGCACATCATTTGGGTACCACAACCCATAGACTCCATGCTGAAAAAGGAGGCCGAGGCTTGCGATGACAAACATCCAAACAAAACCAAGGCAAGTGCCAGAGCTAATAATCGATTGTGGGGTTTACAAATTTTCATAATCTATCCAATGTCTTACACTCTAAATTAAGCCTAAAGTACAAAATTGTCAACAGAGGGAACTTATTGACAATAATTCAGGTGATGGCTCCAATCGGTCATTCCAGAATGCTACAATACAAAACAGCTGGTTTACTTGGAGATATTTTATGGAAACTATATTTTTAGTAGTGGTCATTGGAGCCGTGATTGGGTTATTGGTGATGATGGTGAAGTACGCTAATCACATACACCATTTTTCCCAGAAACTGGATCAGACGCACGAGGATAAGGTTTCTGGTCCAGACAAAAATAAAACAGAAGAGCCGTAGGAAATTTCACCAATGGATCCACTGGATCAATTGCTATCGAATTACCTTGCGCAATTTTTTAAAGAAAATGGCGCTGGCCGGGAACTGGCCCACGGCCTGGAGCAAATCGGCATTGGAACCGGGCCACTCATCGACCACTGCACCATTCGAACTCACGATGTTGATTCCCGGGCCAGACAATTTCTGGAATTGGGATACACCCACGACAAAAATATCGGAGTGTTGGAATTCGATCACTGGTGGGCCAAAGTTTACCGTAAGCCTGGGCATCCTGCCTTATTCATTGATCAAGCCTTCGACGGCGCACGCGGAGAGCAGAGCTTGATTTCCGATTGGGTCGACCATCACGGCGACCAATGCTTTCATCACATTGCCATTTTGGTTGAAAACATCAATGACATCATCAAAATATTAAATGGCAAAGGCTTTAGGATGGCCGGTCCAATTATAGGTGAAACCGATTCGGATTTGCGTCAAGTATTCACTGAAGCCGAACTCAAGGACGGGCAGGTGTATTCCGTTTTGGAATTGATCGAGCGGCACAATGGGTACGATGGCTTTCTCCCACCTCAAGCCGATGGACTGATGGAATCCACCCGTCGATAAGGTTTGCTCCAATGGTCATCCATAAAAAAACAAACCCTTCAGAAATTGCTCCCTATCTGACAGACGCCTCCAACTTTTCAGGTGGTGAAGCCGATGCCGTGTGGATTCCTGAAACCAGGGACGAAATGATCTCTATCTTGAAAGATAACGACCAACCCATCACCATAGCGGGAGCAGGGACCGGGCTGACCGCCTCACGAATCCCACTGTCAGGCGCCATTATTTCCATGGAGCGTTTCAACTTCATGGGCAAAATACTAAATGGTACGGTGGAAGTGGGGCCCGCAATCAGCCTTCAGAATCTTCGTTCCCACCTGCAAGGATCGAATTGGTTTTATCCACCCAATCCAACTGAATCCCTGGCCTCCCTGGGCGGCACGCTCGCGACCAACGCTTCCGGCGCCAGGAGCTTTAAATTTGGGCCAACCCGAGATTACGTTTTGGAAGTTGATATCGTTCTGGCGGATGGTCGGGCGACCCGGGTTGTCAGAGGCCAGAAAATTGATTCCCCCCTAAAGTTTGGCGATGGCTCACAATGTTGCTTCCCGAATATTAAATACCGCAGTCCGCAATGTAAAAATGCCGCGGGATATTTCATCCAACCCGGTATGGATTGGCTGGACCTGTTCATAGGGTCGGATGGAACGCTGTGCATTTTCACGCAGGTGAAACTCCGTTTGATGCCAGCGCCAGAGGCGTTTTTGAGCGGCATTCTTTTTATGGAAAACGAAGACGACTGCTGGAATCTTGTTGCGAGCTTAAAGGCCAGCGATTCAAATTTTATTTCGCCATGCTCTCTGGAGTATTTTGACGTCTTTTCTCTGGCTCGGCTCAAAAATAAGTTCAACGGCATTCCCCCGCACTCGCGGGCGGCCTTGTTTTTTGAGCAGGACATCCCTTTAAAAAATGATTATGAGGTGTGTCTGGAATCTTGGGTCACCTTTCTTGAGTCTCGCCAGATAATGCTGGAAGATTCCTGGTTCGCACAAAACGAGAAAGACCTGGAAAAATTTCATGATTTTCGGCATCAGATTCCATTATTGCTCAATGAAGAAAATAGCCGCCTCGGCCGGGTTAAATTGGGTACCGATATGGCGGTGAGCGATGAACATTTTCTGGATATGATGAATTTCTACAGAAAAGAGTTGACCCGGAGTGGCTTGGATTATGTGATGTTCGGACATATTGGGGACAATCATCTCCATATCAATTTACTTGCAGACCAGAACCAAACCGAGCTGGCGTCAAAAACCCATCGGATTTTATTGGACCAGATTTTAAAATATGGAGGCACCATCTCTGCTGAACATGGGATTGGGAAATTAAAAAAGGATTACTACAAGCAAATGGTGGGCCCAGAAGCCATTCAAGAGCTAAAAATGATAAAAAAAATGTTGGACCCTGAGGAAAAACTGGGAAGAGGAAATCTGCTGTGATCCAAGAATGTATCACTGGCACCTGAAATCAGGCGAGCGAAGACCGAATCATATTGACGGAACTTGCGGTTAAGAGTAAAATTTTCCAGAAATTTTAATTGGATATGAGATAAACCTGTACGCATGGGGTCCATTCCGGCGATTTTTCATGTTGAACTCATTAAAAATTCTGATTCTTAATTATTCTTACGAACCCCTTCAATTTTGCACTGCTAAAAGGGCCATCCTGATGGTCCTGAGTGGGAGAGCCGAGAAAATTGAATGTGATGGGTATGTGGTTCGTTCTCCTTCAATTTCGTTTCAACTGCCCACGGTCATCCGGACTTTGAAAATGGTTAAAAGAAATTTGAGGAAACCGCTTTCTTTTAGTAAAAAAAATATCCTTCGTCGGGACAACTATAAGTGCCAGTATTGCGGTGCAAGGGAAATCACCTTGACTGTGGACCATATCCTGCCAAAATCCAGGGGAGGCAAAACCAACTGGAATAATATGGTGGTTGCGTGCAAACCCTGTAATTTAAAAAAGGGAAACAGAACCGCCCGGGAAGCCAATATGAAATTGATCAAAAAACCTGCGCGGCCCAATCATAATTATCAGCCAATCGTTATTCCCTCCGGCCCACCATCTTATATTGAAAGCTGGATGAAGTATCTTCCCCCATCCTGGTATGGTCGGTCCTCAGTCAACTGATAATTTTATCGAACCCTGGCAAAATAATTTTCCCTCAAAAGGAATCAACCCTTGGAACCCCAATCATTAACGCGAATTGTTTCTGAAGAAGAATTCCTGCCATTAGTTCAGGAAAGCAGTGTTTCCTTTTTCAAGACTTTCAACGCCTTCAGCAACCTGCCCAACAAGAATATCGAGATCACCAGAAAGTTTTATTCCAATCTCATTCAAGAGGCGGATCTTTTGGAAAGTTTCATGGATGAATATGGAGCCCGGCAAAACCAGACTTGGTCGTTTTTTACTGAGTACATCGCGTGCATTCGCAATCTGGTGAAAGCGGCATTTTATACCAAGCACATCCTCGACCGGTATCCTGCTTATCGGTTGCGCGATTCCGATGAGATTAAAAAAACATTCTTCAAAGACGGTCATGAGGCTCTTTCATTTTTAAACAGATCCATCCTGAATTTATATGATGAATGTATCCGGGCTTCTGGTAAAAACAATCTGGTTGTCTCACCAGACGCAATTGATCCAAACGAATTCACGGAAGTGGAGGTCAACAAACAGCTCCCAAAAAGTGCTGAGGATGACATCGTAAAGGAAGATGAGGATCGCATCATCGATTTATTTGAAAAAATGAGTGGTCTGTCAACAATGATGGAATCCTTGCAGTTACCTGTGATTATGGACCCTGAAGAACTCAAAAAAATTGTCCCAGGAAAACTTGATGAGAAAAAAGTAAGGAACATGATGAGTCTGATACATAGCGTTCAGTCCGAGTTTGATACGTATGTCAAGAACACTCGTATTGAGCAAAAGCATAAATTTCTAAAAGACTTTAGGGGCTACATATCGATGCCCCTCCACCTGTTGGAGATTATGATATGGCTGTGCCATTTTTATGAGCGTCACGAAGATGAAATTCGGCATGGTGAATGCAAAAAAACAATAGCGACTCTGGTGAATAAAAGCGAATTGCTCAGCCAAATTGTCAATTTTTGCTATAAAAATTGTCTTTACTATATTCGGGAGGGCGATCTACTCAGTAAAGAAATTTTAAAGAGCTTCATTAAAACCGTTCAATATGAACTCCCTATTCCTCAACCCTTGGGATTTCACGCCCGGCCCTCGACTTACATTTCTCTTATTGTTCGTAAATATGATTTAGAAACCTTCCTCCTTGTGGATGGTGAAAAATTTAATTGCAAATCGGTGATGAGCCTTTTGCAGGCAGGCGGAGCGATCGCTGACAAAGGTTATCAGTCGGTTCTTTTTGAGGGTGACAAGCGAGTACTGAACGATATCAAAATTTTATCCGAACATAACTATTGTGAGGACGAAGATATTCCTGAGGGACTGAGCTATCTTCGAACGATGCGTGAGCCCTCCTGAAATTTTCCTCCCACTTCCTTTAAGCTGGCCAATGAGTTGCCAGCAACCGGTTATTCCCCATGGACGATGGTTCTGAACTATTCGACGTTGTGGATCAAAATGATTTGGTGATAGGGACGGCCACCCGCCAGGAGGTGCATAAAAATTCATGGTTGCACCGGTCAATACACATTTTTGTATTCAACAACCAAAAAGATATTTTTCTCCAAAAACGGGTCCTGACCAAAGATGAAAACCCTGGCTATTGGGATTCGTCGGTGTCGGGCCATGTCAACTCGGGAGAAGATTACCTCACCAGCGCTCACAGGGAACTTGAAGAAGAACTTGGAATTTCCGGCTCCCTCAAACCTTTTATAAAGTTTCCCGCCTGCCGGGAGACTTTCTGGGAGCATATGCAATCGTATCTTTGCATCACAGATCAAACCATCCAGATCAATCCTCATGAAATAATCGAGGGACGTTATTGGAAACTGGATGAGTTGAAAACAAAAATCCAAGAAAACCCCGGTATTTTTACGTCCTCTTTTCATTGTATTTTCCATTGCTATGTGAAAACTATTGGTTCAATTTTATCAGACCCGCCAAAAAGCTTGTGAAACCAAAAAAAATTAAAGATAATAAATTAAGGAATTAAATATTCTAGGGCATTTGTTTTGGAATAATGGGATCTCAATCCACGCAATAAAGATATTTGAAAAAATATTGAAGATTCACCCCACTGAAACCCTTGCTTGCCATAAAGCCTTATTTTTTTTAGGCCGTATTCACAAAGATCGCCGAAGTTACCGGCAAGCCACCGCCAAATACAAAAAACTTTCACACAATGAAACCCGAAAATACGTTAAAAATGTTTTGAGGAACTATGTTATTTATAAATCTCTTTATGACAATAAAAGTTTCAAACGGTTTGAAGACGTCTTGCCCATTCGCAACAGATCGTTTTTTATACTTCACGGACACATAAAATGACTGGTTTCGATTCAATAGTATTGGCGGTGGTTGTCTTCAGCGTTATTTATTCAACTATAAAGGGCATGGTTCGGGAAATTTTTTCCCTTCTGGCATTGGTGATTGGTTATCTTGTAGCGATTCATTTTCAAGATAACCTCGCAAAATTAATAGTAACCTGGGTGTCGAGTGATACCGTATCCACCATACTGAGTTTTTTTATTCTATTTATTATCTCGCTCATGTTTGTGGCGTCTCTGGGCATTCTCGTTAAAAAATATCTGCACAGATCCAATACCATATCTGGCTGGGACCGGGTGTTGGGCAGTGTATTTGGATTTGTTAAGGGGATTGTGATTATTATTATTTTCCTCTTCCCCTTGAGATTTTTTGAGGACACTTATGAAGACATCACAGAAGATTCCATGATCGCCCAGCATTTGGAGGATTTGACCGATCAGCTGGGCGATCAGATAGATTTCAATAAAGATATCATTGAGGATATTCCAGAATCCATGGAAGGGTTTCAGATTAATTTGGACTTTCAAGAAAATCTTGAGGCAGTCAAAGAAGACATTGAAGAGAAAGCCCGGGCAATTAAAAAGTCTGCCCAGAAAAATGTCGAACAATCCATGGATCCCTTAGAGGAATATACTGAAAGAGACAAGCAAGAATTGGATGCCATTTTGCGAAATCTTTCTAATGAGTAACACGAAGGTTGGGAGATTTTTTAGCAGGTGACTCTTAAAATAAATTTAAACGGGGTTATATCAGAAGACACTCAAATTTCTGTTTTGGACCATGGATTTTTGTTTGGCGATAGTGTTTATGAAGTCATCCTCACCCAAAACAATACCCTGTGCTTTTTGAAGGAGCATCTTAAACGCCTCAGAAAATCCGCTGAAGGGATTTTATTGATGATCCCAAAAAGTGATGAGGAGATCACCCAAGAAATTCACCGGACCTTGAAATCAGCAGGCCACAAGAATTCTTATATTCGTATTGTCGTGACCCGGGGGGTAGGCGATATAGACATTGATCCTGTGAGTTGTAAACAGGCTAATATTTTGATTTATGTCAAGGAGGTCATGGAATATCCCGCCGCCCATTATGAAAAAGGAATTAACATTTCTCTGGTCTCGATAAAAAGAAATGCCAAAGAAGCCCTCAATCCGGGTATCAAAACGGGAAACTATTTGAACAACGTATTGGCTAAAATGGAAGCGAATCGAGCCGGTGCCGCCGATGCCTTGATGCTCAATCCCATGGGGTATCTCACCGAATGCTCCACCAGCAATTTCTTTTTTGTGCGCGAGGGGAGGGTGCTGACACCCTCACTGAGTTGTGGAATACTTTCCGGGATCACGCGGCAGGAAATTATACGGTTGGCCCGCGAAAACGGTTTTTTGGTGGAGGAAGGTGAATGGCCTCCCGAATCCCTGGAAAAATGCGAAGAAGCATTTATCACCGGGACCATAAAGAAAATCATGCCGGTCACCGCTTTGGATGGCCGTGTTATTGGAAACGGCAAACCGGGACCCATCACCCAAAAACTCATCCGCCTTTACCAGAATCTGCTGGATAATCTGTCATAATATTTTTGGTCCCTAATTTTTGGAGGTCTGCAAATTGGCGCTAATGGTTGGACTGACGGGGGGGATGGGTTCCGGAAAATCCACGGTAGCCGACATGTTCAGGCAATTGGGCGCCTCTATTATTGATGCGGATGAGATTTGCCGTATTCTGGTAGAACCCGATCAGCCGGCATGGCAGGAAATCGTCAAAAGTTTTGGAAAAGATATTCTCCTAAAAGATCGCACCTTGGACCGCGCCCAACTGGCCGATATAATTTTTAATGACCCCAACCAAAAGAAAAACCTGGAAGTCATTCTACATCCAAAGGTTTTTGATGAAGAACTTTCGTTATTTGAAAAAATAGTGAAAAAAAATCCACACGCCCTGGTTATTATTGATGCCGCGCTGTTGATTGAGTCGGGAAATTACCGAAAAGTAGATAAGGTGGTGGTCGTGTCCAGTGATGAAGAAACCCAAACTCAACGTATTTTGGATCGAAGTCGATTTTCCAGAGACGACATCCGTCGAAGAATTCAAAGCCAAATGGATTTAAATGAAAAAATTAAATTTGCCGACTATGTATTGGAAAACAATGCCGGACTCGCAGAATTGAAAAATCAAGTTGAGAGTCTTTATAAAGATTTACAATCTTTAGCCGATTAAACAGGTATGGCACAGCATATAACAGATGAATCGCGCCGTATGGAATCCCGTGATGCCCACGAACTTGAGCTTTTGCTCGAGGAAGAGGAACAAGCGGTCAGTTTAGCCGAAAGTAAAAGAGACCCTCTTAAAAGGCTTCTCCTGGCTCTAAAATTTCCCAAGGAATGGGCCCTCTTAACTGTCATCACGATTTTGGCGATCGCCGGGTTTTCCGCGATAGGGTATTGGATCGGGGGCGGGGGGGCTGAAAAATCAGCAAGCATCACTCAATTCACTCAAAACTCGGTATGGCGCGACCAGTATATCGAGCCACAACACATATTTGTGATGAAACCATTTTTTCTTCCTAAAAAAGAAAATGGCCGGGAAACAGGTGAGTTCATTCGGGTTTCGATCAATCTGCAATTGAGCGACTTTTTTCTAAACAGGGAAGTGAAGAAAGTCTTACCCTTGATACGGCAAAATGTATATACAATATTAAAGCGCAAACGCAGCAAAAAGTTTTACAGAATCTCCTCCCAAGCCGAAGAAACCCTGAAACGTGAAATCTTAACGGCTTCCAATTCCTTATTGATCAGTGGCTCCGGCACCATTAAGGACGTGTTTTTCACAGAATTCCTCATACAGTCCTGATCACATCACCATTTTTTCTTAAGTTCGATTGACTTCAAGGCGATATAGACTATATTAGACAATAGATTAACTCTTTATAAAAAATGGGGTTGAGTCCGATGCCCGTCATAGAACCCGTTCATATCCAGCAGGTTCTGCAAATGAGTTCTGCTGTGGAAAAAGTGCAAGCCCAGCTGGTACAGCATCTTGCCACGGGTCAGTTGCGGGATGAAGACCGTGCGGTGCTGGATGAGCTGAAGCGCACGGAAGTTCAAGACCCTGAGGAGTCGAACCCCAGCGACCCCACAGACCCGGAAAGCCAAGCCCGCCGCCGGCGGCTTCGCATCAAGAAAACCGCTCAACCAACCGATGAGAAAGAGGACAGGGTGGAATCCAACCTTTCGCTTCGGGAAGGGTCTCAGGGTTCTAATCTCGATATCGTGATTTAACACTCGAAGGCCATGCTTTTTGAGAATTTATCCCCAGATGTTCTCCGTCAGTATTTTCCAAAAAATTTGATCTTAAAATTGGATGCGATTAAACTTGCGGCCTTCAGCCAAAAGTACAGCCCCGGCCAGGTCCTTCAGGGAAAGGTACTTGAGGCGGTTCCTAAAGGCAAAGCCATCGTTAATTTCGGGGGCGAAAAATTCCTCGTTCAGTTAGGAAAACCGGTCACCCCAGGGCTGATACTCACAGCAAAGATAGAACAGATTCTTCCCACTCCGATTTTAAAACTGGTGGATCCACTGCCAGTTAATCAGAAACGTCCGCAGCCCTCTCCCATCAGTCCCAATCCTTTACCCAACAACTCCTCAATAAAACAAGGTGAGTCCAGCTCAATCCCTGTGCGCAATGACCAGGATATTGTGGCCCCATTTTCCCGCAATAACCTTGCCAAAACTAAATCCTCAAAGCTCATCAGTCCGTCAGAATTAGCTGGACTGGAAATGGCGAAAGGCAAAGAAGTGAGTGGGAAAGTTATACGGGTGGTTGATGAAAAAACCATTCTGGCCCGAATAAATCAAAATAAAATCAGGGTGCATACCCCGCACGCAGAAAACTATAAACCAGGCGATCCGATTGTTGCCAGAATAATAAAAGAAGGGGAGGGGTATTACCTGCAGGCCGATTCATCAAGGCCTGTCAAACGGCCGATAGTGCCTGCAATGATACGGCCCTACCTGGCTGATTATAAAACCCTGACTCACACCGTCGCTTCAATAGACAAAGGCGTATTGGGGCACTCGGTTCTGAGTGAAGTTAAAATCGATTCGACGTTGATAGAACGCCTTAAAGGTACCGTAAAGATCCTTCAGCCGCGCGATCCCGCTCAGCTGGACGGGGCAAAAATCAAGGAAATGATGGACCGGTCCGGAATTCATTACGAAGCAAAAGTGAAAAACTTGAGTTTTGAAAATTTGACTGCCGAACGAAGAATGGAGCTGGGACGGGATTTCAAGGGACAAATGATCGAGCTTGCCAAAGCAGTGGAGTCCGAGTTGGCCAAAGCCCGCCTGCCAGATATTTTAATAAAACAAGGCCGTGAGCTGTTGACTCAAGTTAGACAAGCCATACAAAGTATCGAGTTTCAACAATTGTCCACTCAATACTCCAAACAGGAAAATCATCCAATACTGCTTCAAATCCCCCATTCATTTTTTGGGGAAGGCGAAACAATAAAAATTTATATCCGTGACGATACAGATAATCAAAAGAAAAATAATAAAAGTGAAACCAAAGTTTTTAAGCTGGTGTTCCTGTTGGATCTTTCTGCGTTGGGGAATTTAAGAATTGATGCAAGTGTGACTCAATCCGGCATCTCTATAAATATTTTGGGTCAAAATTCGGATATCATCCATTTCATTAACCAACGGACTCCAGAACTGGCGGTTCGAATGGAAGAGCTGGGGTTTCAGGTAACCATTTCTGGACGAGTCCAAGACCAGGTGGATATGGAAGTTCCCGATATACTGTCGAACCTGCTGGTGGATCCTTCCTTCAACCTGGTAGATATCAAAACATGACCTCCAAGAAAAATAAACCACCGCAAAAAGCCGTCTCCCTTAAATACAAGATGGGGAAAGACCCAGCCCCAAAAGTGACCGCAAAAGGTCAGGGGTTGGTCGCGGAGCGTATCATCGCTCTCGCCAGGGAACATAAAATTCCTATTAAAGAAGATCCCGACCTGTTGCAGGTATTGTCCCAAGTTGAGGTGAATCAGGAAGTCCCGCCATCCATTTATCAAATGATTGCGGAGTTATTGGCTTTTATTTATAAAGCTAACAATGAATACAAGTCTAATAAGGTGTGATTTTGATACGATCTTAAGAGTGGCCTCTCATTCCAGTTTTTAGGCCTCTAAACTACTTTCCCATGGTAAAGAAACTGAGTCCCTTTCAATAGTGAGGTTTAAACCTTGACTCTCCGATACCCCTTTGTTATCTTTGAAAAATAATGGTTTAACCAAGTTTTCGCTTAATTTTTGGTTGCTCAATTATGGCAGGCTCATACCGCAAAAAAAAATAGAGCATCCGAAAATTAAACTCTCGATTTTTGCGTTGACCATGGGATTGAAGTTTGCTCACAACCCGACTCCGGAAAGCTTATAATTTTGAATACTATAAAACCTACGTTTCTTTATCTGCTTTTGGCGCTGTTCCTTTTTGGAGTTATTAGCTCTCCAACACTTGCTTCATATTCCGGCAATGATTTTCACGCCCCCAGTGAAACCGAAAGTGAAACCGAAGATGATTTTTCTGTTCCAGTGGGTCTTGAGCCGCAAGTAAATTTTTGGAAAAAGATTTATACCCAATACACCACCAAACATGGCGTGATTCACGACATGGATGATCCCAGCATCATTTATGAGGTGGTTTACCTGGGTGACCAGGTTCTGTCCTCCCGCATGCGTAACAAAAAAATTCGTCCCAAGATCGCAAAATATAAAAGAATCCTAAGCAAACTGGCACGCGTAAAAAATCAGTCCCGCCTGAGTTCTGAGGAAAAAAGAGTTGCCGGATTGGTAGAATATAATTTCAGCAAAGCCGCCAGAAACATCCGGATGCAATTGGGTCAAAAAGATCGATTCAAAGAAGGCATAAGGATTTCTGGACGATATATGGACCGCATCCGGGAAATTTTCAATGACCTCGGACTGCCGGAAGAATTGACCGTGCTCCCGCACGTTGAATCCTCCTTTCAGGTAAACGCATTTTCAAGCGCGGGCGCCGCCGGAGTGTGGCAGTTCACAAGAAGAACGGGCCGCCGATTCATGAAAATCGGGTACGAAGTGGATGAACGCATAGATCCAATTCTTTCCGCCCATGCCGCGGCAAAACTCCTGAAATACAATTACGGAAAAATCCAGAGCTGGCCCCTGGCAATAACCGCCTACAACCATGGCCTGCGGGGAATGACCAGAGCAAAAAAGAAATTTGGAGATGATATCGTTCAAATTATAAAGCATTATCGAAAAAGAACATTTGGTTTTGCTTCCAAAAACTTTTATGCCGAGTTTCTGGCCGCTTTGGAAGTGTCTCAGAATCCACGCAAGTATTTTCCCGACATCAAAATGGAAAAACCGCTTCAAATGAAGTCGATCAAGGTACGTGACTACATCGATATATCTACCATGATTAAATATTTGGGTATGACCCGCGGGCAAATAGCGGAGTTCAACCCGGCTTTGCGGCGCCCGGTCATAACCGGCAAAAAACGGATTCCGAAAAACTTTGTTTTCCAGGCGACTATCGACGAGTTCCCCGAGTTGGCCTCACTTTACCAAAGCATCCCTGACAACTTGAGACACAAAAAACAGGTGCGCTCGAGATGGTACACCATACGCCGTGGTGACACTCTTTCGACTATTGCGCGCCGCCTGGGGACCTCTGTCAGGAAGCTTAAAGAGGCCAACAATATCGGTTTCCGCAATAGGATTTATCGTGGCCAAGTTCTGGAGTTGCCCGGCTGGAAACCGCATAAAAGAAAAATTATTCGTGTTGCTTCAAAAACTCCGAATTGGATCTCTCCAAAAGATTTTGATGGCAAAGTAACGAATTACAAAATTAAGAGGCGGGATACCTTAACTCACATCGCTAGAAAATTTAGGATCTCTGTAGGAACACTGGCCGCGTTCAATCAAATGGAAAATCCAAATAACTTGCGCCGTGGTCAAATAATAAAAATCCCGACTTACAAAGTCGTTCAAAAAGCAAACCTGTCAGAGGCTCCCATACAAGTCGCGCAGAAATTGGAAGTCAAAATCACGCAACCCGAACCTGAAAAGGTTCGACTGGATCCTGAGAATGAGAACAACGCTTCTCAGGAAAAACCCCAAATAACTTTTACCGATGCTTCCCCCGAGCTGGTGCTCTTCAATAAAAATCGCCCGGCCTTCACTCCGGTTAAGTTTGTCACTAAAAATAAAAAGAATTATCCTGTGGGAATTATTAAAATCGACTTTGATGAGACCCTCAGCCATATTGCGGATTGGGCTAGAATATCAGTTAACGAATTACGAAGGGTCAATAATTTAAGAAGGCGTTCCATTCGAATTCACCAAAAAATCAAAGTTCCGTTCCGTAGAGTTCAGCCTCAGGAATTCGAGCAGAAAAGACAGGAGTACCACAAATTCATTCAGGAGGATTTTTATAATAATTATCGGGTAGAAAAAGTAGTCATCCGAAATATTAAAAAAGGTGAAACCCTGTGGGAAATCTGCAACGATATTTATACAATCCCACTGTGGTTGCTCGATAATTACAACCCCGATAAAAATATTCATTCCCTTGCCATCGGGCAACCGATCATTATCCCGGTAATAACCAAGGTCAAAGCTTAAACTGAGCCGACGCATTCACTCCATAATTTTTTTTAAGGCTGTCTGCACAGCAGTCAAGTGTGCCTCAACTCTTACTTGCATTGAAAACTCAGGTGACGTTTCAAGCGTGAAGCAGTGCCGGCATCCTTCGAAGTGAGCATAGATCGCCATCGGCCACCATTCCATTTCTCTCGGATTTGATAATCTCGAAATCAGACCACGCACGGCGATCATACCTTCAATCTCCTCGGCAGAATTCAATCTCATTACTTTTTCCACGGAGTCAAGAATTTCACGGCCCAAATTGCCCGGCTCTGGAGTCAGGTCTTTCTGATAAAGATAATATCCAGAAGTATCAATATCCTCATGGAGTTCCATATCTAAATCGTAAGGGCGGTCAAACGTGTTTTTGACAAAAAGAATTTCGGGGCAAGAAACATCTATTTTGAACAACCGATTTAAATCTTTGCCCTTATGATTCTCCCGGGTATTCAATTCATACCCGGTGGGATTAATGCAAGGCAATAAGGTCAGCTCCCATTCACGATCGAATGAGTTGAAAATATTTTGTTCCAGAAAACTGCATATTGCTTCCACACCCGCGGGTTCATCCCCATGGATTCCCGCAGAGATCAACGCTCTTTTTTGATTTCCTTTGCCAATTATAATTTTTATCAGCGGAAAGGTTTGATTCCCAGACTTGACTTCACCACAAATATTATATTCCCCTGGGGAAGGTAGCGCCGATTTTATCCGGCTCAATAATTCCTCATAATTTCTTTTGGTTTGCAGACTCATTTTCAGCAGGTCACCTCATTACAACCGTTTTTTAGGAAAAGCACACTCCTGCTCAATGACACACTCCTTGCATAAAAAGTTTTTCGCTTTACAAATATAGCGGCCATGGAGAATAAGATAGCGATGAGCATCTTTTTTCCATTTCTCGGGTGTCACTTTCAGCAGTGTTTCTTCGGTTTCAATTACATTTTTTCCCGGAGCCAAACCCGTCCTGTTGGATACGCGAAAAACGTGGGTATCAACGGCGATGGTATGTTTCCCGAAACCCTCATTTAAAACCACATTAGCAGTTTTTCGTCCCACCCCAGGTAGCTGTTCCAGGTCTTTACGGTTTCCGGGAACAGCACCGCCATGATTTTCCAGAAGGATTCTGCAGGTTCGTATGATATTTTTAGCTTTGGTGGGAGCCAAACCAATAGTTTGAATGTGCTTCTTCAACCGTTTCTCGCCAAACTTCAATAACGCCTCCGGAGTCGGACATTTTTCAAATAATTCAGGAGTCACCCGGTTGACAGATTTGTCGGTGGCTTGAGCGCTCAATATAACCGCAACCAACAATTCAAAATGATTCCGGTATTCAAGTTCTGACTGAGCATTGGGAAAACTCTGGCTTAATTTTTTATAAATTAGGTTGACTGTTTTCCGGTTCAAAGCGGGATCAGAGGAAAGTTGCGTGATTAATTAACCATGTCCTAATCTGAATGGGCATAAAAAACCTATTTGTTCGTGATGTTCAAACCGCGAGCACATCGGAAGCCTACCAGGAATGACAAGGTCATGTCCGAATCGCCACGCATGCGGGCTGAGACCCTGATATAATGCTCGTCATCAACCCATGAACCGCCACGAATGGGATGAAAACTTCTTCGGGCTTTGGGTCCTTGAGGATTTTTTACCGGGCCTGTCTGATAGTAATTTTCTGAATACCAATCCGAAACCCATTCCCATACACTGCCCAGCATGTCATGGACCCCCCAGGCATTTGGTTTTTTACTCCCAACAGGGTGTTGAGTGCGCAGGGAATTATCTGAATACCAGAGGTAGTCCCTGTTGAGAGTTTTTCCCCAGGGGTATTCCGTCTTACTACCCGCACGGGCGGCATATTCCCATTCCGCTTCGGTGGGCAGGCGTTTGCCCTGGAAAGAACAGAATTCACTGGCCTTCTCATGGGAAACATGATCGACCGGCCAGTCTTTACTGCCGGTTAACGTTGATGGAGTTTCACCAATAATTTTTTCGTATCTCTCCTGAGTGGCCTCAGTTTTATCCAGATAAAATGCGTCCAGGCATACTTTATGAACAGGTCTTTCGCGATCATTGGGTCTTCCTTCTTCGTAATCAATCACCCTATCGGATCCCATCATAAAACAACCTTTTGGAATCAACACCATCTCGGCAGGTTTTTTTCCGGCATGAGCTGGAGTGCAATAAATAAATATCAGGCTGAATAAAACGCTGAGAAAGAGTGGGATTTTCATGGGCGATATTTTACTTTTGAGAAGGGAAAAGTCAAGAACGCGCTCACATAAAATAAGTGGAACCTTACAATATTTGCTAGAATGAATCCTCACAATTTCCATGGGCAAAAACCTGAGGGTCACTGGGAATCATAGATAATTGAGGAAACGATGCGCAATTGCAATAAAATTATTTTTATCTTAGTTTGCAATTTAGTTTTCACCTTCAGCATGAGCTTTGCGGCCCCGGCTCCTTACAAGAAAAATGTTCTGATATTGCCTTTTGAAAACCCCCCAGGCTGGCTGGGCGACAACAACCCAGGACTGCTCGCCGCTGATCTACTCAGAGCTAAAATTGCCAACGACCGGAATATCATTTTATTGAACACAATATCATCGGTAAATTTTAAAACCAAACAAGGCTTCCTGAAGAATAAATTACCGGCCCAAATCGTCGCGACCGGAAGAATCCTCAAATTCATTTCGGTAATTCCTGACTCCCTGGAGGCAGAAGGCAATCCCACAGTTGAAGTGAAAATTGAATTTCAAATCAAGGATGGTCACACAACTAGAATTTTAGATACAAAAATATTTCAAAAAAAACTCACAGTGATAAACAATTTATTGTCTTCCAATGATCCGCTCGACCCTCTGGCCATTGAATTCGCAAACACCCCGATGAGCAATTTTCTGGATCAAATGACCGAAAAGTGGGTTCCTCATTTTCGGAACTATTTAAACAGCATCTCTTTGTCAGGACAAATAATTGATGTCGAGCAGGGAGATATGATCATCATCAATCTGGGACGGCGCAACGGCGTGAAAATTCGAGATGATTTTACCGTTTATGAGGTCTTGAAAAATTTTAAAAGTGGGAATGATAAAATAAATTTAGGAGCGCGGTACACTCAGTTGGGAGTGATCCGCGTTAAAGTTGTTCAAGATGAGTTTTCAGAGGGTGTCATTGTTGCGGGGGAGAATTTTAGTGCGGGAAATCTTATTCGTTCCAAACTGATTAAACCGGCTTACTTTTCGGTCAGGGAGCCAGATAGCATTCAATCCACAGAGGTCTTTAAACCGGAGCCAGTTCTCCGGCCCATCTCTTCAGGCCAATCTATCCGAGTCCGAAGGATCCCTTTTTATTCCTTCGATTTTTTTTCGCTGATGGGTTTATCGTTGGAATATTAAGCTCCCCTATGGGTTCTCAAAATACTCCTGTAACGGTGCGATTCCCAATCCAGATTCTTTCACGGCTTTCAAGGCTTCCACTAAAGCCATGGCGCCTGAGATGGTGGTGCAATAAGGCAAGTTTTCAGTTAGAGAAGCCCGCCTCAGGGAATAAGAATCCTTGATCGCCTGCTCTCCGAATGTGGTGTTGATAAGAAAATCCACCTGCTGGCTTTCAATGGCTTCCACGATATGCGGCGATCCTTCTTTCACTTTATTGATGGAACGCACTTCATAATTGTGTTCACTCAAAAATTTTGCCGTCCCGCAGGTGGCCATCAAAGAGTACCCTAATTCTGTCAGGCTTTTTGCGATGGCTAAAATCCAGGGTTTGTCAGAATCCTTTACGCTGATAAAAGCGGTTCCCTCGGTGGGCAACTGAATTCCTGTTGCGATTTGAGATTTCGCAAAAGCCTTTCCAAAACTTGAGTCGATGCCCATCACTTCACCCGTCGATTTCATTTCCGGCCCGAGCAGAACATCCACATTTGGAAATTTTAAAAATGGAAAAACGGACTCCTTCACCGCCACATGAGCGGGTGTACGCTCATGGGTAAAACCTAAATCGACCAGGGTTTTGCCGCCCATTACCCTGGCCGCAAGTTTGGCGAGAGGCACCCCAATGGCTTTGCTCACAAACGGAATGGTCCGCGACGCCCGGGGATTGACCTCCAGCACATAAATATCATCGCCCTTGACAGCAAACTGGATGTTGATCAATCCAATGACATTCAGTTCACGGGCAAGCAATTTTGTTTGCGTATCAATGCGGGCCACGATTTCCGGAGAAATCGAAAATGGAGGGAGGGAACAAGCGCTGTCACCGGAATGGATCCCGGCTTCCTCAATGTGCTCCATGATTCCACCGATGACGACCTGGTTGCCATCGGAAATGGCATCGACATCCAACTCCGTGGCATCCTCAAGAAAGTCATCAATCAGAATGGGGTGCTCTGGAGAAGCATTGACCGCATGCGTCATGTAATAATCCAGGCGTTCGCTGTTGTACACGATCTCCATGGCCCGACCGCCTAATACATAAGAAGGCCGCACCACCACCGGGTATCCAATATCCTCCGCTATGGAACGGGCCTCGCCGAGAGAGGTCGCCGTGCCACTGACCGGTTGTTTCAGCCCCAGTTTTTCTATAACCTCCTTGAACCGTTTGCGGTCTTCAGCCCGATCAATATTATCAGGACTAGTGCCGATAATGGGCACACCGGCCTCAGCTAAATCCATGGCCAATCGTAACGGAGTCTGCCCTCCAAATTGAACGATCACGCCATCCGGTCGTTCGACGTTCACAATATTCATCACATCTTCAAAGGTGACCGGCTCAAAATACAAGCGATCGGAAGTATCATAATCCGTACTCACGGTTTCCGGATTGCAGTTCACCATAATGGTTTCGTAACCATCCTCTTTCAAGGCAAATGAAGCATGGACACAACAATAGTCAAACTCGATACCTTGGCCAATGCGGTTGGGACCGCCACCCAGGATCATTATTTTCTTTTTGTCGGAAGGATTGGCTTCACACTCCTCTTCATAAGTGGAGTAAAGGTAAGGAGTGTGCGCTTCAAATTCGGCGCCACAGGTATCGACCCTTTTAAATACCGGCTTGAAGCCCGCGCTTTGGCGTCTGCCTGCCACATCGGATGGGACACAGTTCAACAATTGCGAAAGATAAATATCTGAAAAACCATACTGTTTGGCTTTCAATAAATCGGGGTCCGTCAATTCAGCCAGGCCGCCGCAATTTTGAATCGTTCCCTCAAAATCAATAATGTCTTTTATGTTGCCGAGAAACCAAGGATCAATGCCGGTGATTTTATAAATATCATCGATGGCAATCGAACGCCTTAAAGCGGCGGCAACATGCCAAATGCGCTCCCAATGAGGTTGCGACAGTAATTCTTTCAAAAATTCCTGGTCCTTTTTTAAATCCCCGGTGAAATCTTTGGCGGCCGTGAAATTTTCGTTCAACCCCGACACTCCGATTTCTAGGGAACGCAGAGATTTTTGGAGGGCCTCCTTAAAGGTTCGGCCAATGGACATCACTTCTCCCACAGACTTCATCTGGGTGGTCAGTATAGGTGGAGTTTTAAAAAATTTCTCAAAAGTGAACCGCGGAATTTTAACCACGCAATAATCAAGAGTCGGCTCGAAGGAAACCGGGGTGACTCGCGTGATGTCATTTTGAATTTCATCCAGAGTGTATCCGACAGCCAGTTTCGCGGCTATTTTTGCAATGGGAAATCCCGTTGCCTTGGATGCCAGGGCGGAACTTCTCGAGACTCGAGGATTCATTTCGATGACAATCATGGTGCCATTTTGTGGATCTACCGCAAATTGAATATTGGAGCCGCCCGTTTCCACTCCTATTTCCCGAATGATGTCAATGGCGGCATTGCGCATGATTTGATATTCCTTGTCCGTCAACGTCTGCGATGGCGCTACCGTGATACTGTCCCCGGTGTGAATTCCCATGGGATCGAAGTTTTCAATAGAGCATACGATCACCACGTTGTCCTTGATGTCGCGCATCACCTCCAGCTCGTATTCCTTCCACCCAAGCAGTGATTTTTCGATCAAAACCGTCCCGGAGGGGCTGACACTCAAACCCCAATTCACCCGCTCCTCAAATTCTTTTTCACTGTAAGCGATACTGCCTCCCGCTCCCCCGAGAGTGAAGGACGGCCGAATGACGGAAGGGAACCCCGTGGTTTTTACAATTTCCCAAGCTTCCGCCAGGGATTTAGCCTGACCACTGGGAGCCACCTTCTGGCCGATTTTCTCCATGGCTTCCTTGAACAAGGTACGATCCTCAGCCTTATGGATGCTCTCCACACTGGCCCCGATCATTTCCACACCATATTTATCCAGCACCCCCGAGGCGGCGACCGCCAAGGCCGTGTTCAATCCCGTTTGCCCACCCATGGTGGGTAAAATAGCATCGGGTCGTTCCTTTTCTATTATTTTTTCAACCACCTCAGGAGTGACCGGCTCAATATAAGTGCGATGGGCTAATTCCGCATCGGTCATGATGGTGGCCGGGTTGCTGTTGACCAGTATAATTTCGTAGCCTTCCTGCTTGAGAGCTTTACAGGCCTGGGTCCCGGAATAATCAAATTCACAAGCCTGACCAATAATGATCGGACCAGCACCAATGATTAAGATTTTTTGAATGTCGTTACGCTTTGGCATCAGTCTCGATAAATATCCCGAGCATCGATTTGGCGGGACCTTTCCAGTTTCAGGCTCATATAAGATAAACGCCGAATCAGTCGAAACCGATGATCCCGATGTTTGATTTGAATAGTTTTCCGTTTCCAATCCCGCAAATTATTCTCCAACGACTCCACCTGTCGGGCCAGATCATTTTTCAACATTTCACATGGGTTTAAATTGTCACAGATTTTATCAATTTTATTTTTACCGCTGGCCTTATTCAGTTTTATATTCAGCTTGTCTACTTTGGAGGCCATTTTCACATATTTTTTTTGAAGGACCGCCAGCTCCTTTTCCTTGGCCTTTAAAACTTTAAAATCCTCTTTTTCCACAGAACGAATCTCTTTGATCTTATTTTTAATGAAACCGGCCGTCTGTTGAGGGTGATAACAAAAATTATCTGAAAAAAATAATTGACCGCCAAAAGAAATGAGTCGGGCTTCAAAAATATCGCCCTTGCTAAAAAGAATTCCACCTTGATCTTCTTTGACCTGATATTTTTTATCGTCCAGTAATTCCAAAACCACCACCCGATCGGGCTTTATCTTTTTCACCACAAACAGGCCGAGAATGCTCCCGGATATATTTTCAAATAGCTCCCTGTTCTCCTCAGATAAAGATTCCCGTTGCCCATTAAAATATTTTTGTAGAGGCGTTTCCGATGACTCATTCAAGGTCCGGTCAAAAGTGAACCATTCCAGGAAGGAACCCATTCGAGTTTCATAGGATTTGTCATCTTCAAATATTTCACCTGAAATTTCCTGAAATTCTTTTTTTGCCTCTATAATTTCCGGAGAGGGATCACTTTGAGAGATGGTTTCAATGAGTTGATTTAATTTGTCGCGGACCATTTATTTTCTTTCATCATTTCGACAAAATCCTTGAAAAGATATGACGCGTCCTCAGGCCCCGGAGCGGCTTCGGGATGGTATTGAACTGAAAGGATAGGAAAAGTTTTGTGCCGGTAGCCTTCGATGGTTTGATCGTTCAAATTGATGGCGGTCACCTCAACATCTGGTCCCGGTGAATTTTCATCCACCGCAAACCCATGGTTCTGGGATGTGATTTCCACTTTTCGGGATCGCAGGTCCATAACGGGCTGGTTGCCGCCATGGTGGCCAAAGCGGAGCTTATACGTTTTGCCGCCCAAGGCAAGATTCAAAATTTGATGGCCCAGACATATCCCAAAAATAGGCACCTTTCCAACTATTTTTCGAACGTGCTCCACCACATAAGGGACCGCCGCAGGGTCGCCCGGACCATTCGAAAGAAAGACACCGTCCGGCTTCATTTGCAAAACATCCTCAGCAGGAGTGAATGCCGGAACCACCTGCACTCGGCAACCCGCGTGAACCAGTTTTCTCAAAATATTCCGCTTTATGCCCAGGTCATAGGCCACTACGAAATAATCACCTTTCATGTTTTCGGCATCATGCTGGGCATAGCCTTTTTGAATATCCCAGTCCCCTTCGGTCCATTCATACGGTTTTTCACAGGTCACTTCCTTCACCAAGTCCTGACCGGCCATACCCGGGGACGCCTTGGCTCTCTTGACCAATTGCTCAGGGTTCGGGTTCACATTTGAAATAACGGCCTGCTGTGCGCCTTGTTCCCGAATATGCCGGGTGAGCGCCCGGGTGTCGACTCCCTGGATTCCCACTACGCCGGTTCGTTTAAGAAACGCATCGAGAGATTCTCGCGAACGCCAGTTGCTGACAATGGAACTCAATTCCTTGATGACGAATCCTCTCAAATAGGGCCGGTCGGATTCAAAGTCTTCCGGGTTCACGCCATAATTCCCAATCAGCGGGTAGGTCATCACCACAATCTGGCCGCAGTAGGAGGGATCGGTGAGTACTTCCTGGTAGCCAGTCATGCTGGTGTTGAAAATGATTTCACCCTCGACCACACCCTCCGCGCCGAAACCTTCACCTCTAAATATTTTTCCGTCCGCTAATGCCAGCAGAGCTTCCATATCAAGCTATATTCGATGGGTAACTGATAATAATTTCCTCAGGAATTAGAGGTGTGAACAATTTTTCCCATCACCAGGGTATGGGTCACACGACCCTTCACTGGCCAGCCATGGAAGGGCGAATTTTTACTTTTGGATTTGAATTTTTGAACATCAATATTGTATTCAACTTGCGGATCAAAGACCACAACGTCCGCATCCTTCCCCACCGCCAAGTTGCCCTTATCCAATTTAAATATCTCTGCAGGTTGCGCAGTGAACAAAGCCACCATTTGCGGCAGAGTGATAACTTTTTCATCGATCAACTTGAGGGTCAAGGGAAGGGCGGTTTCCAAACCCACGATACCAAAACAAGCGCTCTGGTAATCCATTTGTTTGTCGGCCAAATCGTGGGGGGCGTGATCGGTGGCAATCATGTCGATGGTGCCGTCCTGCAATCCCTGCTTTATGGCCGCCACATCTTTTTGCTCACGCAGGGGAGGGCTCATCTTGGAATTGGTGTCGTAGCCGCGGACCGCCTCATCGGTGAGAGAAAAATGGTGCGGCGCCACCTCGCAGGTCACCGCCAAACCTTTGGCTTTGGCCTGGCGCACGAGATCCACCGATTGGGCACTACTGATATGAGCCACATGAACCCGCCCCCCGGTTTTTTCCAGCAACGCAATATCGCGGTAAACCATGATGTCCTCACCCTCGGTCGGCATGCCTTTCAATCCGAGTTCGGTGGAAACCCGGCTTTCATTCATGCAACCGCCAGCGGTTAAATCCAAAACCTCGCAATGCTGGATAATTGGCAAGTCAAACATTTTGCTGTATTCCAATGCGCGGCGCATCAACTCGTTATTCATCACGGGGTGACCGTCATCCGAATAGGCCACCACGCCGGCGGTTTTCAAGTCACCCATGTCCGTTAATTTTTCCCCTTGCAAGCCTACTGAAACAGCCCCGATTGACAGGACGTTCACCACACCATGTGCTTTGGCCTGAGAGAGCATAAACTCCGTAACCGATCGGTTGTCATTGACCGGGTGGGTATTGGGCATCATGGCGACCGTGGTGAAGCCACCCGCCGCCGCCGATTGGCATCCCGTTTCAATGGTCTCTTTATACTCAAAACCCGGCTCACGAAAATGCACATGCATGTCAATGAATCCCGGTGCCACAATTTGATCGGTGGCGTCTATGACCTTGGCGCCATCCGTATCCTGCTTGGGGATTCGCCCTGGTTTGGCGATGGCGGCAATTTTCCCCTTGTCAATTAATATATCGGAGATTTCATCGCGCTGGTTGGCGGGGTCGATAAGACGACCGTTGCTAATTAGAATCTTCATTGCCACCTTCCAAAAGGAGATACAGTAACGCCATCCGTACAGCGACGCCATTATGAACTTGTTCCAGGACCACGGAATGGGGCCCTTCCAGAATATCCAGCGAAATTTCCACCCCCCGGTTGACCGGTCCCGGATGCATGATCATGACTTGCTTGCTGGCATTCTTTAGTTTTTCAGCGGTCAGGCAGTACAGGGAGGAGTATTCACGGAAACTTGAAAAAAGCCCCTGGCTCTGACGCTCTAATTGAATGCGGAGCATCATGACAACGTCCACATCCCGCAGGGCCTCCTCCAGATTATAATGGATGGACACCCCCAACTGCGCCATGCCGACCGGGATCATGGTCGGAGGCCCCACTACGGTCACCACCATCCCCATCTTGCGCATGGCCAAAATATTGGAACGGGCCACCCGGCTGTGCGCGATGTCCCCAACAATAACGACTTTAAGGCCTGTCAAGGTTTTATGACGTTCA
>Ga0209987_10000144_pt1 | contig 33072 bp, 32 predicted proteins | sample N074metaG_FD_182134 | JGI IMG/M metagenome (GOLD analysis project Ga0209987, IMG submission 182134) | Deep subsurface microbial communities from Kermadec Trench to uncover new lineages of life (NeLLi) - N074 metaG (SPAdes) (version 2) | ecosystem: Environmental > Aquatic > Marine > Ocean trench...
AGATGAGCGCGATGTCCGGAGGGTCGAGGCGCCCACTCGCGAGGGGGCTCACCGCCATGGCCTGAAACTGGCCGTAGGGGACCACGTCCATTGCATGCTGGTGCACGCTCGCCTCGGCATCGTCGGCGTACCAGACCCCAGCCATTTGATTGCCGGACAGCCAGTCGTCGTCGCGAGGATGCAGACCGATCACGGTCTGGCATTGGGCGCCGACGAGGTCTTGCGCAGTAATGCCGACCGTCCAGCCGTTGCGAGCCGCCTGGCCGACGATCTGATCGGTGGTGTGGACGTGTCTGGGTCGGCGAATACGTGGAATTGCCTCCATCGCCGCCACGGATTCGAACAGCTTCATGCCGATGGGTGTCGTCCTGAGCCGCAACATGCGGTTGAGCTGATCGACCAATCCCGGCCAGTCCGAGATGTCCAGATCCGTAGCGATTATGTTTTCGCTAGCCATTGCAGTTCCCGTCACGTCGCGAGCGTTGATGTTAGGGCAGATGCACCATGGATGTGAAAAATGTGCCCACGATTCGTTACATGACGGTCGTACCGATGGATGTGCCTGCGGGAGTAGGCTTGCCGCAGGTAGTTGTAAACAAAGGATAATTTCGTGGCCTTAAGTACAGCCAAGGAGCGCCCCAGGCAGTTTGGGGCTGTCTCGATCGAATCCGACTGGCGCGGCTGTTGCGAAGCTTCGCGGAAGCTCGCGCGGCAGCGGTTTCTCGCCGGGGAAGCGCCGATGTTGCCGCTGAACGCATGCAGCCAGCCAGGCGACTGCCACTGTGTGTATAAGCACTGGTCGGATCGACGGGCGGGCGAACGGCGTGCCATATACGCCGGGCGCACGATCCAGTTCCACGAGCCCAGTGATCGACGCGGCAGCGACGATCGGCGCTGCGGCTAGCTCGCTTTCGGGCAACTCAGTCCGCGATTTCCAAGCGCGCAAACTCGGGCGGTCGCTTCTCGATGAACGAGCGGACCCCTTCGCGGAAGTCCGGGCGCGAGAGACTTTCGGCCATCAGCGTGTTGGTCTCCTTCATGGCTTCGCCAAGCGGCATGTTCAGGTGCCGGTACACCTGCTGCTTCATCACCATCAGAGAATTCGGCGCCGCGCTGGCGGCGAGTTCCTCGATATAGCCCAGTGCCGCGTCGAGGCTTGCTCCGTCCTCCACCAGCCGGTCGGCGAGCCCCAACCGTTCCGCTTCGACACCATCGAACTTGCGGGCGCTCCAGAGCAGGTCAAGCGCCCTTGATGGCCCGATGAGGCGTGGCAAGATCCAGCTGATGCCGTGTTCGGCGATCAGCCCGCGCTTCGAGAACGCAGTGCTGAACTTCGCGCTGCGCTCCACGAACCGCATGTCGCAGAGCATGGCAACGGCAAAACCGAGGCCGGCACATGCACCGTTGATCGCGGCGAGCAGGGGCTTGCGGACGGATAGCAGATACGAATAGGTGGTCTGGAAATTCTCGCCCATATTGGGATCGCCGGGCGACGCGGCCAGTTCGCTCAGATCATCGCCGCCCTCGTCAGTGCCGGACGACATCTGGTTGAGCGCGTTCATATCCATTCCCGCGCAGAAGCCGCGCCCCGCGCCGGTGAGTACAATGCCGACGACGTCCGGGTCGCGCTCTGCCGCGGCCAGCGCATGCCTGATCTCGGCGAGCATGCGTGAAGTAAAGGCGTTCAGAGCGTCGGGCCGGTTCATGGTGATGATGGCAACCGGCTCCCTCACGTCGTAGTTGATGTCCCTGTACATGACTCTTCCCCATTGGCCAAGCAGATCGCTGAGAGTAGCGAAAAGCGAAGTGCATCGCGAGTCCAGGCTGGCGTTGGACCGTTAGGCGCGTACCATCGGTGCAACGTCGTGTGGGAATTCAACCGTGAGCAAAGGGCTCGCCCTGTTCCTGGCTTTCATCGGTATGGTTACGATGCTGCTGCTGGGTGTCGCATTGTTGTTGGGCAGCAACAGGCTTTCGTTCATTTTTCATGAGCAACGCGGCGACGCACCGTTCGTCATGGTCAACTTGCTCGACTTCGTGGATCAGGCCGCGGAGCAGCGGTACTTCGACGGGTACGCACGCGATACGATTCAACTGGTGGAGGCGCTTGGCGGCCGGCAGTTGTGGGCAGCTCGAACAGACGAGGTGCTTGCCGGGAATGCGGCCGACAGGTGGCAGCTGATCGCCTTGGTGGAGTACCCCTCCCGGGTGAGTTTCATCGACATGGTCACCAGCGGTGAGTATCGCGACCGGTTGGACGCGCGTGCGGCGGCCCTTGAGCGCACCGCGGTCTATGCGGGTACCCCCCGGTTTCCCTTCGAGCCCGAATTGGATCGAAGTTACGTGGTTCGGCTGACCCGCCTGAGCGAAGGTGCCGATTACGACGCGTTCGAGGACCGGTGGGGCCAACAGGAACACGAACTTCTTGAGCGCCATGGGGGTGTGCTGGCCTGGTCCGCGGATCTCAATCCGCTGGTGGCGCAGGCGGAGGATCAGTTCGACCGGATGACGGTGCTCGAATTCCGTGATGCGATTGCGTCGGGCGACTGGGCCCTGGACCCGGAACGCGAAACCCTGGCCAGTCTGGAACGGCGACTTTTCGAGCGCGACGTGCTGTTGAGCACACGCACGTTTGACGTTCCGGGAACAGAAGAGACCCATAGCGATGTTGGAAATTCAGCGACTCAAACCATGTGAAGGGGAGCGCTGGCGATCGTTACGGCTGGCCTCCCTGGGTGACGCGCCAGACGCGTTCGGCACTACCCTTGCCCAGGCGCTGGCACTGGGCCGCTAGCTGGCCCAGCCTGTCTCGTAATCTGCACTCATCCTGGGACCGGCGATGCGCAAGTGCTTGATCTTCCACGCGCCGTTTTCCCTGACGTAATCCTCGCTGTACCGAGCGGCTTGCCACTTGGCCTGATTGCCGTGGCGAAAGGTGGACGGTACGAAAATGTACCAACGACCTGTCGCGGTATCGCCTTGGATCTCGATGATCGGGTTCATCACCATGTGTTGCGAATAGCTCATTGCCTTTTGAAAGCCGACGAACAACTCGCGAATTGCAGCGTGGCCTTGGGCTTTGCCGATCCCTTTACCTTCCCAGATGCCGTCTTCGGTGAAGATTTTGACGATTTCATCGGGGTTGTGGCTGTCGTCGCAGATCTCGCAGTACCGGGCTTTGAGTTGTTTGATTGCTTCCACGTCTTCGACCCGGGCGATGCGGGCTTCGAGTGCAGCCAGATCCATGGGATTCTCCCGTCCTGATTTCCACGACACCAGTATACTGCCCCACCGGTGCGGTTTTACGTCGCACAAGACGATTGACCTATCTGCACGGCGTACCGAACCGATACACGGGCGACCAGGGCGATGCCACTGGCTGACCGAAGCTCTGGTAGTGCGCCCGAACCTTCCAGCGATAACGCTTGCAATGCTCCAGCAGGCCGTCAGGTACATAGCGATCCGTGGCGACACGAATTCCCTCGTCCGGTGTCTTGGATCCGGTGTACAGCAGCAGTTCGTACTCAACGTCACGGTCATCCGGAAGATCCATGTTTGCATCAAGCGTCCGCCATAGGATCAGCGGCTTCATGCTGTCGATACGCCCCCGCCGCATGGCGTCTGTGGCGATCGGCTCGAGCCCTTGGACCTGGATCGACGGGTTGAGAAAGAAGTCGTCGATCAGGTCGGTGCTGATTTCGGCGAAGGTTCTATCGAGTGCATCGAACAGGGGTGCGGCGTCATGACCGACCCAGGTTGAGAACTTCTTGTCGTCGGTGAACGCCTGGTAGTCGCGTCGGGCTAGCACGACGTCGTTATCCAGGTCCGTAAGGCGCACCGTGTTGCGCGACACGAGGCGGACTTGTGCCAGGTTCTCGGAAGGCATCGTATCGAGGCGCTTCATGTCCAGGTCCAGTACCGCGTCGAACCCGCGCTCACGCAGCGCCTCGTTGGTCGTGGAAGGTGCCACGTACTCGTACTGGATACCACTGAGATCAGCATCAGCGTGCAATCTGAGTTGCTGCTCCATGTGGGCCGGTGCCTGCTGCAGTGCGGCTCGAAGTTGGGGGACGCTCGCCTTGATGTCCTCGTCGGTGTCGGAGATTACTCCGCCATAGATGGCGCCGCCCGTGGCGGCAAAGGGCGCGGCAGCGATGCCGAGGGCCGCCATGAAGATAGCGGTGAGCGGTTCGCCCGCCTCAGCGCCGGCTTGAAAGCCCGCGCTGATGGAGCCGAGCCCGGCTTCCTTGGCTGTGGCGCCAATCACTTGTGCCCGCCGGGCGATCTCGTCGCCGCTGACGTGTATCGACGGCGCGTGCGGGCCCCGAATGGCCAGCACGTTCACTTCCTGCCGCGCGCTGGTGGATATTGCGGTGACCGGTGGTTGTACCAGCCCCGCCGTGGTTGCACATCCGACGCAGATCAGCGTCAGCCCCAGAATGGTCAGCTTGAGTAGATGGTGGGTCATGTCCCTGCTCCGTCGGAGGTTGTTCAACTCGGAACCCTTTGTACGGATCGGGGGATTGGGACACCTGAGGCGGGTATGAAATGTCCTTAGAAGTCCTTAGAAGCTGATACGCGCCCGGAATATGGGGGTTTCCGGGGCGAATCGACCGGTTGGATCATTACGTTTCGTCGGTACGTCGGTCTTGGGGCCGGCTATTCGAGGCGTTGGTGCCGTAATCGCAGCGCGTTGCCAATCACCGAGATCGACGACAAGCTCATCGCTGCCGCGGCAAACATCGGGTTCAACAACCAGCCGGTCAGCGGGTAGAGCACACCGGCGGCGAGCGGTACGCCCGCGGCGTTGTAGCCGAACGCGAAGACCAGGTTCTGTTTGATGTTGCGAAAGGTTGCCCGGGACAGCGCACGAGCGCGGGCGATCGCCGCCAGATCGCCTTTCACCAGGGTCAGGTCGGCACTCTCCATGGCGACGTCGGTGCCGGTGCCCATCGCAATTCCAACATCGGCCGTCGCCAGCGCTGGTGCGTCGTTGATGCCATCTCCGGCCATCGCCACGACGTGACCCCGGGCTTTGAACTCGGCAACCAACGCTGCCTTACGTTCCGGGGTGACACCGGCATAAACCGTCTCGATACCGAGATCCCTGGCGACAGCCCGGGCGGTGGCTTCCGCATCGCCGCTGACCATGACGACCTCCACGCCGTCAGACTGCAATGCGGCCAGGGCGGCGACGCTGGTTGGCTTGATTGGATCCTTGACGGCGAATAACCCCGCCGCCGCGCCATCGATGACGGCATACATGACCGTGGCGCCCGCTTCGCGGTGAGCATCGGCGCGCGCGGAGAAGGGTGCGATGTCGATCCCGAGGTGCTCGGTCAACGCTTGGTTGCCGAAGCCGATCCGGAGTTCGCCTACCCGCGCGGTGATCCCTTTGCCGGGCAGGGTGGAGAACTCCGTCGCTTCGCGAAGGGACAGACCGCGCTCCCGGCAGGCGTCGAGGATCGCGCCGGCCAACGGGTGTTCGCTGCCGCGTTCGACGGCGCCCGTCAGTGCAAGCAGTTCGGCTTCGCCCCACTGTCCAAAGGGCTCGATGTGGACCAGCCGGGGCTTGCCCTCGGTGAGGGTCCCGGTCTTGTCGACCAGCAACACATCGACCTTGCGCACGTGTTCGATGGCTTCCGCGTTGCGGAACAGGATGCCCATGGAAGCACCGCGCCCGGTGGCGACCATGATCGACATTGGAGTAGCAAGACCCAGTGCGCAGGGGCACGCAATAATGAGTACGGCGACGAATGCCAGCAACGCGTGGGCCAGGCGCGGTTCGGGACCCACGGTTGCCCAGACCGCGAATGCAGCAACGGCGATGCCTATCACTATTGGAACGAACACGGCGGCGACGCGATCGACCAGTTGCTGCACGGGCGCACGACTACGCTGTGCCTCGGCAACGAGTGAGACGATGCGTGCGAGCAACGTATCGGCGCCCACGCGGGTTGCCTCGATCAGCAAGTTGCCGGTACCGTTGACGGTGCCGCCGGAGACCTGGTCTTGCGGACCCTTTTCGACCGGAATGGGTTCCCCGGTCATCATCGATTCGTCGACCGTGCTGGACCCCTCGAGGACTGTGCCGTCGACCGGTACCTTGGCGCCCGGTAGTACCCGCAGGCGGTCACCAGAGCGCACCTGGTCGAGCGGTACGTCGGTTTCGCTGCCGTCGGATTGCACCTGTCGGGCGACCGGCGGCGCCAGGCTCAGTAGCGCGCGGATTGCCGCCCCGGTGCGCGAGCGGGCGCGCAATTCCAGTACCTGTCCGAGCAGAATCAGCGTGACGATGACCGCGGCGGCCTCGAAGTACACCGGCACGTGACCGTCCGCGGCGCGAAACGCGGCCGGAAACACCCCGGGCGCGAGCACTGCCACGAGGCTGTAGATGTATGCGACGCTCACGCCCAGTGCAATCAACGTGAACATGTTCAGCGATCGGTGCATCACCGACTGCACGCCACGTACCAAGAATGGCCAACCGGCCCAGAGACATACGGGCGTTGCCAGCGCGAGTTCCAGCCAGATTCGGGTCGTGTCGCCAATGAGCGCCGAAACCGGCATGCCCGGCAACATATCACTCATGCTGGCGAACAGCAGTGGGAGGCTGAATGCGGTCGCCCAGACGAACCGGCGGCGCATGTCGGTTCGCTCGGTATCGTCTTCCTGGGGCAATGCCGTGCGAGGTTCCAGCGCCATGCCGCAGATTGGACAATTACCGGCCGCGCGTTCGACGACCTCGGGATGCATCGGACAGGTCCATTCGATGACGAGGGCGGTCGAGGTGAGCGCCGGTTCCAGGGCCATCCCGCATTTCGGACACGCGGCGGGTACCGGGCTCTCGACGTCGGGGCACATGGGGCAGAGGTAGCGCGTCCCGGGCGGTGAAGTCTCCGCTTCCCGGCGCGCTGCCTGTTCCGCCTGGACAGGATCCAGGTAGCGCCCGGGGTCGGCGGCGAATTTCACCTTGCAACTGGCGCTGCAGAATCGGTAATCCGTACCGGCATGCTCGTGTACGTGTGGACCGTCGGGCGTCACGGTCATCCCGCAGACCGGGTCGATTGGGGGGCTGTTCACGGTTGCAGGAACCCTTCAATTCGTTGCGTGGTCTCCCGCAGACGGGTCAGCATGAACAGATGACCGCAGTCGAACACCTCGAGTTCGGCATTCGGGATGAGACCCGCCAGGATTCGGGCGTTGACCATTGGAATGATGGGGTCGTCGTCGCCGGCCATGATCAGCGTCGGTTGCGTGAGCTCACGCAGCCAATGCAGGCTGGTCCATCCGGCTAGCGCGAACAGCTGATTGGCGTAGCCCCGGATCGTGGGTGGGGCCATGCGCCGCAGATGCTGCTCGGCCAGTTCACCGTTGCTTCGGAAGTCGCCGCCATAGATAGAGCCCGCGACCATTCTGAAGAAGCCCGCCGAGAAATAGCGCAGCGGCGTTGCCATCTTCAGGATCACGCTCGGGCGCGGCGGAATCATCAGGTGTCCGGTGGACGTGGCGGCGAGAATCAAACGCTTCGTCCGGTGTGGATACTGGTGCGCAAACTGTTGGGCGAGAGCCCCGCCCCAGGATATGCCCATGATATCCACCCGTTCGATCCCGAGCGCGTCGATGAGTTCCCGAGCGAGTTGCGCAAAACCCCGCAAGCGCCGGGGAAAGAACGAGGGCTTGGAGGCGCCGATGCCTGGCAGGTCGAAGGCTAATGTCTCGACACCCGTCAGTGCGCGCATGAGCGGTTCCAACAGCTCCGTGCTGGCGCCAATGCCGTTGAAGATCAGCAGCGTCGGGCCCGCTGCGTCGGGTAGCCGCGTGCGCGCGAAGCACAGGCGATCGGCCCCGAGATCGACGAAACCGTGTTCGATTTCCGGCTGGGCCATGGTGAGGCGCTACTCGAGCACGTAGGTGCCAGGCGCGGCACCCAGCGGAGCGTTGGCGGCACTGCCGAGCTTTTCTGGGGCGGGCTTCGTGCCAGCCCCGTGGGTTCGCTGCCACTCCAACCAATACGGCCACCACGAGCCCTCGTGCTCGGTCGCTCCGGTGCGCCATTCTTCCGCACTCGGTGGCGTTTCAGGGTTTACGTAGTAACGCCGCTTGGAAGGCCCGGGCGGATTGATCAGGCTTTGTATGTGACCCGCCGTCGACAGCACGTACGTGCAATCGCCGCCGAACAGCTGGGTGGAGCGGTAGCAGGCGTGCCATGGCGTGATGTGATCCGTGGTGCCGCCGGTGATAAACACGGGAATCTGGACCTGGGTCAGATCGATCGGCACGTCGCGGATGTGCATGGCTCCCGGGTTGGTGAACGGGCTGTCCTTGAAGATGTTCAGAAAGTCGCTGTGCAACTGCGCGGGCAGGCAGGTGGTGTCGCTGTTCCAGTACAGGATGTCGAATGCCGGCGGTGTCTCGCCGTGCAGGTAGTTTGAAACGACGTAGTTCCAGATGAGGTCGTTGGGCCGCATCCAGTTGAACACCCGCGCCGTTTTCTCTCCGTCCAGAATCCCCTCGCGTGCTGAGCGCTTGCGCGCGGCCTCCAGCGTCTGGTCGGTCATGAACAAACCCATTACCGAGTCGTCGTTGCGGCTGTCGAGAACGTTCACCATGAGGGTCAGCGATGCCACTTTGTCGCCGCGGCCGAGGCCCGTGAGATAAGCCAGCGCGCTGGCGAACGTAATGCCCCCGGCGCAGGCGCCGACCCCGGCTACGCCCGGTTGCCCGGTGATCTCCAGCGTTGCATCGATTGCCTCTTCGATGGCGTCCACGTAGTCGGCGAGTCCCCAGTCGCGCTGCTCGGCCGTCGGGTTGCGCCACGAGACCACGAATACTTGAAAGCCCTGATCAACCAGGTATCTGACCAGACTTTTTTCGGGCGACATGTCATACACGTAGAACTTGTTGATCTGCGGCGGCACGATGAAGATCGGCCGCGCCTCGACCGTCTCTGTCGTTGGCTGGTACTGCAGAAGCTCCAGCAAGGGCGAGCGAAACACCACCTCGCCGGGCGTATTGGCGATGTTCCCACCGACCTTGAATGCCGTCTTGTCGACTTGCGAAGGCATGCCGCCATTGTTGATCATATCGTCGATGAAGTTGCGCAGCCCCTTGACCACGCTCTCGCCGTTGGACTCGCGGGCGCGTTTCAATGCCGATGGGTTGCCGAGCAGAAAGTTGGTTGGCGCCACGGCATCTGTCACCAGATCGACGACGAATCGGGCACGCTGCTGGTCGAGCGGCTTGAAGCCCACCGCGTCGACCCAATCGGTTGCGGTCTGCTGCATCGCGAGCCAGCCCTGGGCTAGACGCTTGAACAGAGGCTGTTCGGTGAACGCTTCGTCGGCGAAGCGGCGATCGCGTGGGTTGGGTGCCACCGTCGACGTGCCGAACAGGATGCGGACGTTTTCCTGGAACAGGCGATTGGCGTATTCGGCGCCGATGGCCGGCTGCAATACGGCCTGGCGCAGCACCATGGCGCTGGCCTTCGCGACGTCCTCGAAGCTGAATCCCACGACCGGGTTCAGGGCGAGGGTGCTCTCGAGCGCGGCGTCTTCCGGGTGTTGCTCGGTGGCCATGGCTACTTCCTGGCACTATCAACCCTCACTATATCGATATCGATGCACCCGTTGAAGGCGAGAAGCCGGCCGTGGATGTTGCAAGCCGCGTGCGGATATGGAGAACTGTCATTCCAGCTTGAGGAAGGGGAAGTGCTTATGAGTGATACAAATCAGTCCGAACCGGCCGCTGAATCCGAAATGACTGAATCCGGCGGACGCGATTGGTCGCGCCTGCTGCTGGTGATTCTGTTTGCGCTGATTTACCAGGTCGCGGAAGTCATATTCTTTGCCGTGGCGCTGTTCCAGGTGGTGTGCATGCTGGTGACGGGTGATCGCAACGATCGCCTTAACGAATTTGCCGGAACCCTGACCGGTTACATATACCAAGTGCTGGAGTACATCTGCCTGCGCTCGGACGTGCAGCCCTGGCCGCTGGGTGAGTCGGCCTGACAGGGGTTCGAGTAACCCGATGATGCGGGCGATGATTCTGGAACGAACGGCGACCCTGGCGGATCGTCCCGAACCGCTGAGGCAGGTGGACCTGCCCGTTCCGAGGCCGGGAGCCGGGGAGGTGCTGCTCCAGGTGCTCGCCTGTGGCGTCTGTCATACCGAGCTGGACGAGATCGAAGGGCGCACCCCGCCGCCGTCACTACCCGTAATTCCTGGGCATGAAGTGGTGGGCCGGGTGACGAAGCGGGGAGCGGGAGCGGATCGACATGCGCTGGGTGACCGGCTTGGGGTGGGCTGGATCTACCGTTCAACCGGCGCGGACGATGAGAACCTGGCGCCCGAATTCACGGCCACCGGGCGTGATGTCGACGGTGGCTACGCGGAGTTCATGACTGTTTCCCAGGACTACGCCTATCCGATACCCGACCAGTTCAGCGACGTCGAGGCGGCGCCATTGCTGTGCGCCGGGGCGATCGGCCATCGTGCGCTGCGCTTGTCGGGAATTGCGGATGGCCAGAGATTGGGCCTGACAGGTTTCGGCGGTTCCGCCCATCTGGTACTGCAACTTGCGCGACACCTGTACCCGAACGCGACGATCGCCGTGTTCGCGCGGGATCCGGACGTGCGTGCGTTTGCGCGCCAGTGCGGCGCAGACTGGACCGGTGATATCACCGAACGAACGCCGGACGCGTTGCACGCCGTCATTGATACGACACCGGCGTGGAGACCGATGGTGGAAGCCCTGGCGAACCTGCGCCCCGGCGGACGTCTGGTGATCAATGCGATTCGCAAGGAGGATGCCGATAAGGCGAACCTCAGCGAGCTGAGCTATCACGAACACCTATGGATGGAGCGCGAGATCAAATCCGTGGCGAACATCACCGCCCGTGACATCGCGGAATTCCTGCAGATCGCAGCGTTGATTCCGATTCGGCCGCAAGTGACGATCTATCCACTCGAGGATGCGAATCGAGCGCTGCTGGAGCTTCGCGCCGGCGGCGTTAAGGGCGCGAAGGTGCTGGTCCCTACCGGCCGGTAAATTCCGGCTTGCGGCGTTCCAGAAACGCCTTCACGCCTTCCTGGAAGTCCTCGCTCGCGAACATAGCGCCCAGATGCACCATCAAGTGGTCCACGGCGGTGTCGTAGGACTCTTCCAGACCCATACGCATCATGCGTTTGGTGGTTTGCACGGCCATCGGGGCGTTGTCGGCGATCTCGTTGGCCCATTGCATCGCGGTATCCATGAGTTGATCGTCAGGCACCACGGTGTTGACCAGGCCGATCTCGAGACACTCTTCGGCGCCCACGGTGCGTGCGCGGTAGTAGAGTTCAGCCGCTTTTGCCCAGCCCACCAGGCGCGGCAGCAGCCAGGTTCCGCCACTTTCGGGAACGACATTGCGCTTGGCGGTCACCGCCGCCATCTTGCCGGACTCGGCCATGATGCGGATGTCGCACAACAGCGCAACGTCCATACCGTAGCCGGCGGCGGCGCCATTGACGGCGCACACAATCGGCGTGTCGATGTTCCACATGACGTTGACCGGGGCGTCGCGCAGATCGAACAGTTGCCGTGGCCGGTTGCTGCCTTTGCCCGCGTCGCTGCCGATGCCGCCTTCGCCCACTTCGATGAGATCCAGCCCGGAGCAGAAACCTCTGCCGGCCCCGGTCAGCACGATGCAGCGGGTGTCCGGGTCTCTGTTGGCTTCGGTCATCTTGGTGGAGAGCTCGGCCAACATGTCACGGCTGATCGCGTTCAGACGTTCCGGACGGTTCAAGGTGAAGACCACAACGCGGTCGCGTTGTTCGACCAGGAATTCCTCGGTGCTCGATTCGGTGACTGCCATGCGTGCCCCCCGTTGGTGTCTGGCATACGAAAGCCGCCGAGTATGGAGGCTGTACGTTCATCGAACAACTGTCCGACTCGACTGTCCCGCTCGACAGAGGCCATCTCGCTCGACAGAGGCCAGCGCTGGCATTACATTTGTCGATCCCCGGAGCGGTAGCGACACGCATTAGTAGGAGCAGGCGCACACGATGGCGATGATTCTCAACGAAGAGCAGAACATGCTCAAAGACACCGCGAAGGACTTCTGCGCGAACAACACCCCGATCAGTCAGCTGCGCAAGCTGCGCGACGACGTCAGCGCGGATGGCTTCGACCGGGAAAGCTGGAAGAGCATGGTAGAACTTGGCTGGGCGGGTATCCCCTGGCCGGAAGAGTTCGGCGGGCTGGCATTCGGCTACAAGGGGCTCGGCGTTGTGACTGAAGAGTCGGGACGGACCTTGACGGCCAGCCCCCTGATCGCCAGCGTCTGGGTGGGCGGAACCGCGATCAACATCGGCGGCAGCGATGCTCAGAAGAGCGAGCTGCTGCCGAAGCTCGCAGCGGGTGAACTGCTGCTGGCGCTGGCCCTCGAGGAATCGCATCGCCACGCGCCGTACGCTATCGCGACCACGGCTGAATCGAGTGAAGGCGGCTACGTCCTCACGGGCGAGAAGACGTTCGTTCTGGATGGTCACGTGGCGGATCAGTTGATTGTTGTGGCGCGCACTTCGGGTGCCGCGGGCGATCGGGATGGCATCACCCTGTTCCTGGTGGATCCCGGCGCCGATGGGGTATCGATTACCCGCACGCAGATGGTGGACAGCCGCAATGCAGCCAACATTTCGCTCAGCGGCGTGAAGGTGGGTGCGGATGCGGTGCTCGGTGAGGTAGACAAAGGCGCCGACGTGCTCGACCCGACGCTGGACATCGCACGTATCGGATTGGCCGCTGAAATGCTCGGCAGCCTCCAGGAGTGTTTCGAGCGCACCATCGAGTACCTCAAGGAGCGCGAGCAATTCGGCGTACCCATCGGCTCATTCCAGGGGCTCAAGCATCGCGCAGCGGACATGTTCTGCGAGGTCGAACTCTCCAAGTCCGTCGTGCTGGAAGCGCTGACCGCGCTGGACGAGGAGCGTGATGCGGACGAGATCGCAAAGCTCGCGAGCCTCGCTAAGACCAAGGTCGGCGAAACGTTCACCCGGGTCAGTCGCGAAGGCGTACAGATGCACGGCGGCATCGGCATGACCGACGAGTTCGATATCGGGTTCTTCATCAAACGCTCAGCGGTGACCGAACAGACCTTCGGCGACGTCAATTTTCATCGCAACCGCTACGGGGAGTTGGAAGGCTACTAGGTCGGCGTTGCTCCACGAGCGCCGCGCAGGGCTCGCTCTATGCGGTCGTAAACTCGGGTGATTACGAACCCTCTGCGGTGCGCGCCGACCTCGATCTCAACGATCAGGCGATCGCCGGACTCCGTCAGGGTGTAAGACTCTCTGACCTTCATGCGATCGCGCTTGGAAGTGATGATGAGGGTGTCCTCTTTCCAGCCGACTTCGATTTCGAAACCGGAGCGCTCGCTTTTCCCCCAATTTACGTCCCGGTAATTTCCGGGTTCGTAATCGATCCCCATCGAATCGGCGTTCTGCTCGATAGCCATCCATTCAGCGTGGATTACGTCAAACAGATCTGCCGGCGGAGCTGTGTGCATGCCGCCGGCGGACTGTTGCCGCTGCCGCCCGCCCGATGGTTGCATCTCGCCTGCACGCCGAGGCCGAGACGCGGAGTTGCGTCTCTGGCTCGTTTCACGGGCGACGACGGGCGGGTTCTCACTGAGCTCTGGTTGAAGCACCCATTGGCCGTTGAGGTCGAAAGTCGAAGGTGGCCGGGGCGACAGGCTGCTGCAGGCCGCAGCTGCCATGAATGCGCCGATGACTATCCATCGCGTCATGTGTGAGCCTCGTGATTTTCGTTGTTATACGGTGAGCAGCCGGAATTCTGTCGCGGTTACCGACGGATCCCGATGATGTTGCCTACCTGCTGTGGTCGCGCCAGGCCCTGATGGGCGGTCATCAGCGCTGATATTTGCTCCTGTGCTGCATCCGGAAAGGGCGACGCGCGCCGTTCGCTCATGTCGACGTGCAGCGCCAGCTGCTCAGAAGTCGCAGCCAGCTCACCGGTCTCGGCGTGGTACATCTGCTCGAAGAAGTGCAACCGCTTGGCATCCCAGTCGAGCAGTTGAAAGGTCACGCGGATCGGATCGTCCAGCACGAGCTCGCTCAAATAATTGACGTGGATTTCTGCGGTGAAGCACGAACCACCTCCGCTGCGCACGTAATCGAGGCCGATCCCGAGCCCGTCATAGACATGATCAACAGCCCTGTCGAACACCAGGTTGTAGAACGCCATGTTCATGTGGCCGTTGTAGTCGATCCACGCCCCGTCGACGCGAAGTTCGGGGCAGATGATTGGGTTGTCGAACATGAACGCCTCGATGGTTGCTTCCTCTATATACACGTTGGCTGCATGTTAGCCAACGCCACGCTTGTACGCGATGGGGCCACGCCGCATGATCGACGGTTCGCTCTGGGAGACTCCGGGAGAGATGGGTGAAGGCGCCACCACTCGAATTTGGCACCAAGCTTGCCTATGGCACCGGTCAGATCGCGGAAGGGCTGAAGAACACCGCGATCGGCGCGTTCGTCATGTTCTATTACAATCAGGTGTTCGATCTGCCGGGCACCCTGGCGGGGCTCGCGCTCGGGATCGCGCTGATCTTTGACGCCTTTACGGATCCGTTGGCCGGTTCGCTGTCCGACAACTGGCGCTCGCGATTCGGCCGCCGCCACCCCTTCATGTATGCCTCAGCGTTGCCGTTGGCCGTGTGTTTCTACGCGCTGTTCTCACCACCGGTGGAGCATCTGGACCAGTTCGAACTGTTTTTGTGGTTGACCGGCACGGTGATCCTCACCCGGGCCGCCATGACCCTCTATCACGTGCCGCACATCGCGCTGGGCGCGGAGCTTTCCGACGACTATGACGAGCGTACCGCCGTGGTCAGCTATCGTTTGTTCCTGGGGACCATGGGTAGCCTTGCGGCCTATGTCATCGGCTTCGGCATCTTCTTTCGGGACACACCAGAATTTCCGCGCGGGCAATTCAACGTCGATGCGTACGGGCCCTACGCCCTGGTGCTGGGCGTGCTCATGGTGGTCACTATCTGGTGGTCCGCCTGGGGGACCCGTAAACGGGTGCCATACCTGCCGAAGGCACCGGAGGGTGGAGCTCGGCTCACCGTCGGACAAACGCTGGCCCGGGTCTGGTTCGAGCTCACCGAAGCACTGAAGAACCGCGGCTTCCGCTGGCTGTTTGGCGGCGTGTTGATCGTGTTTCTGATGGTGGGCGTGGATGGTGCGCTGAATCTCTACATGTACACCTATTTCTGGGAGCTGGAATCCTCCCAGATCGTCGTGCTTTCGATTGCGTACCCCATCGGCGTAATGATGGGCGCGCCGTTGACGAAGTACCTGCATCGATTGTTTGACAAAAAACCCGGCGTGATGTGGGGCACGGCCTGGTGGGCCGGCTGCCAGATCATCCCCGTGCTGTTACGTCTGCAGGAGACCTTCCCCGCAAACGGGACGACCACACTCGTAGCTACGCTTGCAATCATCAAGTTGTTGCAGGGTATCGGCGTGGTACAGGCATTGGTGAGTTTTCCGTCGATGGTGGCGGACATCACGGATGAACACGAACTGAAGACCGGCAAGCGCCAGGAAGGAATCTTTTTCGGTGCGGTTTCCTTCTCGGGCAAAGCGACGTCCGGACTTGGCAACATCGTGGCGGGCATTGGACTCGATCTCATCGCCTGGCCCAGGGGTGTCGACATCCAGACTGCGGCGGACGTCCCGGCACAGACCATCGTCAATCTCGGGGTTCTGTATGGACCGGTGGTTGCTGGCTTCGCGGTGGTGTCGGTGTGGTGCTACACGCACTACAAGCTGGACCGGAAGGCGCATGCCGAGATTGTCGTGGCGCTGGAAGCGCGGCGGGGCGCGGCCGCCGGCTCGCTTACAAACATCAGGTGAAAAGCCTAATCGGAAGCCGCATAATCGGTCGCTAAATCAAGGAGTTAGGAATGGCGGACCTACCGGAGACCCTCGAAGACTGGCAACAGACCATTGATTCGTACAAGACCCCGATGGATATCGTCTGGCAGTTCAGCTATGCGATCAGCGACGATAAGCTGGCACGGCTGTACAAAAGATCCAAGCAGATGCAGTGGAATGCCGACGAGTATCTGGATTGGGACATCGAGCTGGATCCCAGCAAGCCGATTGTCGAACAGGCTTCGGGGCTGCTGAAGATCCCGTTGTTCGCGAAGATGTCGCAGGCGCAGCGGGACCAGTTTACCGCCCACTCCACCGCCCAGCTCCTGTCCCAGTTTCTGCACGGCGAGCAAGGCGCGCTGATGACCGCCGCCGCGCTGACCCATGCGGTGGAGGACTACGACGCCAAACTGTTCGGCGCAACCCAGACCATGGATGAGGCGCGTCACGTGGAAGTGTACGAGCGCTATATCAACAAACTCTCGATCGTCTATCCGCTGTCTCCGTGGTTGAAGAAGCTCATCGACATGACGTTGCAATCTGGAAGTCCGGCCAAAATGATGTGCGGTATGAACATGGTCGTAGAGGGGTTGGCCTTAGGCGCATTCCACAACATGCACAAGACCACCACGTGCCCCTTGCTGAAGAAGCTGACCGAAGGGGTGCTCGCTGACGAGGCCCGGCACGTCGGTTTTGGCAACATTTACTTTTCGAGCATCATCAAGAAACTACACCCGGACGACCGTGAGGACGTGGCCCAGTTTGCCTTCGAAGCCATCAAACTGCAGGTAGACGCGCAGGGCGGCCCGGATGGCAAGGGACCGCGGGAACCGAACCCGGGCTTCCTGATGGTTCTGGAAAACTGCAACATCGACCCCCAGGATTTCTTCAAGGCCTTTCTCGAATCAGGTGCAGGCGGGGCCTTTACGGCCAAACTGCCACCAGGCCACATCCACTCGTTCAAGGATCTGATGATGCCGGCCCTCGTTCGGGCCGGCGCGATCACCGACCGCACCCGTGCGCTGTTTGAAGCGGAGGGTATTCCGGTGCACGACAGCCTGGCGGTGTTACGTAGCATGGAAGACGTGAGTACCGGTGCGGTTGCCGGGGAAATCCAGGAAGATGACGATCTGCTGCCGAACGTCGAGGCAGCTCGGGAAAGCTCCGTCTAGTCCGCCAATCCGGCAATCATGATCAGCACTGCATCGCTGCTTCCCCAACGGTCCTGTGCGATTTTCTGATAGGCGTCGGATTCGTACCACGCCTTTGCATCTTCGTTGGACGGAAATTCGATCAACACCGTACGGGTGCAGTCGTAGTCGCCTTCGAGAACCTCCTGGTTCTCATCCACTGCCAGGATCTTGCCGTTGTAGTTGTCGAACACGTCCATGAACGCGCCCTCGTACTGTGTGTAACGTTCGCGATCGTTGATCTTGAGATTGGCAATCAGATAGGCAGACATGGTTGGTCCTGCTTTCGCCCGTTGGACGCTTGAGTCTATCATCACCGGCTTTTCACCCCTGGGGAATCGGTGTGGCACAAATGAACGGCGCGGAAAGCGTGATCCGAGCGTTGCTCGATGAAGGCGTGGAGTGTTGCTTCGCGAACCCGGGCACGTCCGAGATGCACATGGTGCAGGGAATCGACGCCGTCCCGGGAATGCGGGCGATACTCGGTTTGTTCGAGGGGGTGTGCACGGGAGCTGCCGATGGCTACGCCCGCATGGCGGGCAAACCTGCGACCACCTTGCTGCACCTCGGCGCCGGCTTGGGAAACGGCATTGCCAACCTGCACAACGCGCGCCGCGCTGGCACACCGCTGGTCAACCTGATCGGTGATCACGCCATTCACCATGTGCCGTACGACGCCCCGCTCACGGCGGATATCGAAGGCGTGGCCGCTCCAGTTTCGGCCTGGACCCGAACGTCGCGCACGGCCGAGGGAGTGGCGCGGGATGCGCGCGATGCGGTCCGCGCCGCGATGGCCCCGAACCCGGTCCCGCTCGGCAATATCTCCACATTGATCGTACCGGCGGACTGCGCCTGGGGCCCCACGCATTACCGCAGCGGTGAAACGCGCGCTACAGCCGCACGACCTGCTGTCCCGGAAGCTGCGATCGAGACGGTCGCAGTGCTGCTGAATGCAGACTGCATGTTGTTGTTGGACGGTGAGGCGCTTGGCGAAGCCGGTGTTCGGCAGGTGGGCAGACTGGTGGCTGCCTCCGGTGCCCAGGCGCTGTCCAGCACGTTTCCCGCGCGGGTAGATACCGGCCCGGGGCTGTGCGAGATCGGGCGCATGCCGTATTTTCCCGAGCAGGCTCGGGAAGCGATGGAGCGCACCAGGCATCTGATTCTGGTTGGCGCAGAGGCCCCCGTCAGCTTCTTCGCCTACGTTGGTGAGGAAAGCAGTCTCGTGCCGGACGGCTGCGAAGTAGTGCGTCTCGCACATCGTCATGAGGATGTCCTGGGCGCTCTCGAAGCGTTGGCCGACGCTGTTGGCGCCCCCGCAGAAGGTGATGCAGTCTCAGGCGAACGCCCGAATCTCCCGGATGGCGAGCTGAGCATGCGGAGCTTCTGCACAGTGTTCGCGGCCCTGGCACCCGAGCACTGCATCGTTTCCGGCGATTCTGGTCCGGGCGCCGCGGCGTATCCGGCCTTGCAAGCGGCCGTTCGCCACACGTGGTTGAACCTCACCGGCGGCGCGATCGGACAAGGCGGTCCGGCGGCGACGGGTGCGGCGGTTGCCTGCCCGGATCGCCAGGTCTTCGCGCTGCTGGGCGATGGCGGCGCGGCCTACACGATTCAGTACCTGTGGACCCAGGCGCGGGAGAATCTGGACGTGGTTACGGTGATCTTCGCGAACCGCAGCTACGGCATCCTCGACATTGAGTACCGGCGGCTCGGGATCAACGAAGTCGGTGCGACCGCGGCGAGTCTGTTCGATCTGTCGAATCCGGACATCGACTGGGTGCAGTTGGCGGGCAGCCTGGGGGTACCGGGTGCGCACGCCAGGACCAGCGAGGAACTCACTGCCGCACTGACCCGCGGCATCGCGGAACCCGGACCGTTTCTGATCGAGGTTCCGCTGGGACGTTGATGCAGCACGTTCTGGAATCCAGCGACGTACCTCAATCAACAGTTCAAGCCGCGAACTTCTGCAGGTGATGGTCCGAGTTGCCGAACTGCAGGTCGATCACCAGTAGCCGCTTGAAGTAGTGGCCTATGCGCAGTTCCTCGGTCATGCCCATGCCGCCGTGCAGCTGTACCGCGTTCTCGCCGATGAACGCGCCGGCTTTGCCGATCAGGTGCTTCAGCGCGTGCACGGTACGCTCCGCGCCGGGCGAACCTTGGGCGGTCTCCATGGTGGCTCGGTACAGCAACGATTTGCACTGCTCGTACTCCATGAACATCTCCACCATGCGGTGCTGCAGGACCTGAAATTCTGACAGTGGGTGGTCGAACTGCTCGCGTTGCTGGGTGTACTCGACCGTGTCCTTGTAGAGGATCTCCATTGCGCCGATCGCCTCCGCGGCGATGGCGAGAATACCGTCGATGGCGACCGCGTTGAGAATGTCGTATCCCTTGTCCACCTCGCCAAGAACGCCTTCCTTGGGCACGCGCACATTAGTCAGTTTCACTTCCGAGGCACGCAGTCCGTCGACCGTTGGAAAGTTGGTGCGCTCGACGCCATCGCTCGTCGAGTCGAGGAGGAACAGCGTGATGCCATCGGTATCGACCTGGCCGCCGGAGGTGCGCGCGGAGACGACGATGAAATCCGCCGTCTCGGCGTTTAGGACCATAGACTTGGTGCCGTTGAGTACATAGTTGTCGCCATCTTCCCGGGCGCTGGTCACCACGTCGTCGAGATCGAAACGCGCTTGCTCTTCAGCGTAGCCGAGGGCAAGTTGAATCGAACCGTCCATCACGCCGGGTAGAACGGCTTCCCTCAGTGCTTTGCTGGCGCCGCGGCGCACCGCGCCACCGCCGAGGACGATGCTGGCGAGGAAGGGTTCCACGACGAGCCCTTTGCCGAACTCCTCCATGACGATCATGGTGTCGACCTGATCGCCGCCAAAGCCGCCTTCGGCCTCATCGAAGGTCAACGTCAGCCAGCCAAGCTCTGCGAACGTCTTCCAGTGGTCCGCCGAGAACCCGGGCGCGTTCGACGCGAGCTTGATCCGATTCTCCAGCGCGTAGTGGTCGGCGACGAAACGCTGGACGCTGTCTTTGAGCAGCTTCTGCTCGTCGGTGTAGTCGAAATTCATGAGCTGTTCCTACCGTTCTCTTTGCTCGTCTGCACCGACGTGGACTTTTTCAGGCCCAGCACATTCTTGGCAATGACGTCTTTCTGTACTTCGCTGGCACCGCCATAGATGGTGTAGCCACGGCTCGCCAGGTAGCCGCCCATACCCGCGCGAGCGAAGCTCGGTCCGACCGACGTGGCTCCCCACGCGGCCGAGTAGAGGCCACCTGCCTCCACGGTCAGCTTCTGGATACGTTGTTGTATTTCGGTCCCTTTGAGTTTCATGATCGAGGACTCCGGCCCCGGAGCGGCGCCGGCGGATGCCGAGGCCAGACTGCGCAGTTCGGTGAATTCCAGGGCCATGAGATCGACTTCGAGATCGGCTACTTTGGCCTTGAACGCCGGTTCGTCCATCAGCGTCGAGTTGCCGCGCGCGATGGTGCGCGCCTGATCCTTGAGCGATTCGAGCGCGACCAGCGAACGGGACACGCCGGCCAGTCCGGTGCGCTCGTGCTGCAGCAGGCCTTTGGCGTACGTCCAGCCCTTGCCTTCTTCGCCGATGCGGTTCTCGACCGGTACCTTCACGTCCGTGATGTGGACCGTGTTGACGGAGTGGGCGCCGCCCAGGGTGATGATCGGGGTGACCTCGATGCCGTCCTGATTCATTGGAAACAGCAGAAACGTGATGCCCTCTTGCTTCCTACCGGAATCGTCGGTGCGGGTGAGACAGAAGATCCAGTCGGCGATGTGGGCCATGGTGGTCCAGATCTTCGTGCCGGTGACCGTGTAGTAGGTACCGTCCTCGGACAGCACCGCCTTGGTGCGCAGGCTAGCGAGGTCGGACCCGGCGCCCGGTTCGGAATACCCCTGACACCAGTTCACCTTGCGGGCGCGAATGTCGGGCAGGAAGCGTTTTTGCTGCGCTTCGTTGCCGTAGTTCATGACGATCGGGGCCAGCATGCCGAGCCCGAATGGCATGTCCCAGGGTGTTGCGTGGATCGCGGTTTCCTGCTCCCAGATGTAGTGCTGGGTGGGCGACCAACCCGGTCCGCCGAACTGCGTCGGCCACTTGGGTACGTCCCAACCGCCTTTGTCTTTAGCCTTGGCGAACCAGTCCATGCGCCACTGATTGTAATCTTCGCCGTCCTTATGGGCGTTCTCGGCAAAGAAGGAGACGACCTCGTCGCGGAATCCGAGGTCTTCGGCAGAGAGTTCAATATCCATCGGTGTCCCCGAGCGCTGTTTGGACGAGACGCGAACTCTACCCAAACCAGGAACGTTTTACTAGAACGTTGTTCTAGATTAGGATTCTGGGCCATGGTAAGGCGATCGACAGTCCGGGCCGCAACCGCGGCACGAAAATCCCAGATTCTGGACGCCGCGCTCAGCTGCTTTACGGACGTCGGCATCGAAGCGACCACCATCGACGACATCCGCCGCTGCGCGGACTGCAGCACCGGCAGCATCTACCACCATTTCGGCAGCAAAGAGGGGATTGCCAGTGAGCTTTTCATCGAGGGTGTCCAACGCCTCAACGCGGATCTCATGACCAAGCTGACGCGCTGTCGGACGGCTGAGCGGGCGGTCAAGACGGTGGTTACGCAATACTCGGATTGGGTCACCCGGAACCGGGATCTGGCGGGCTATCTGCTGAATTCTCGTGACCTGGCCATGTCCGCGGAAGCAGTGGAGATGCTCCATGACGTCAACCGTGCCCACATCCGCCGGGTGTTCGAGTTTTTTGCACCCTTCGTCGGCAACGGCGCCATGCAGATTCTGCCGGTCGAGACGTACATCCCGATCATCAGCGGGCCCATTCAGGACTACGCCAGGCACTGGCTGGCGGGGCAGTTCACCGATTCACCCGCCAAAGTGAAAGCCGTCTTCGCCGAGGCGGCCTGGAGCGCGATGAAGGGCGCTGACGGCCCCCGGGATGCGAAGGAACCGGGCTGATCTCCCACGGAGTCGTGCTATCGTTTGCGGTTGAACGAGGGGGGTCGCATGAGTTACGAAACGATCGCGCTGGAGGTCTCGGGCCACGTCGCCACGCTGACGCTCAACCGGCCCGATGCGGCCAACACCATCAACCTGCAGATGGCAAAGGACCTCTACGAGGTCGCCATTCGCTGCGACGACGATCCCGAAATTCGCGCCGTGGTGCTCACCGGGTCTGGCACCATGTTCTGCGCGGGCGGAGACCTGCAAGCGTTCAAGGACATTGGCGATGGCCTGAAGAGCGCGCTCAAGGAAATGACTGGCTACCTGCATGCCGGCATATCGCGCTTGACGCGGATGGATGCACCGGTGATCGCGGCGGTTAACGGGATGGCCGCCGGCGCCGGGTTCAGTCTGGCGGTGGCGGCCGATCTGGCCATTGCGAAGGAATCCGCGGCCTTCGTCATGGCGTATACCAATGCGGGCCTCGCCCCAGACGGCAGCTCAACATTCTTCCTGCCGCGTCGTATCGGCGATCGCCGCGCCCGTGAATTGATGCTCACCAACCGAATGCTGACCGCCCAGGAGGCCGTCGATTGGGGGGTGATCAACCAGGCCGTGCCGGACGGGGAATTCGATGCGGTTGTGGCCAAGCTCGCTGACAAAATCGCCAACGGCCCCACCCGGGCCTTCGGCGCGGTGAAGGCCCTGCTCAACGAGACCTTCGAACACGGCTTGGAATCCCAGATGGAGCTCGAGGCGCGGGCAATTTCCAGCATGGCAGACACCGATGATGGCCGGGAAGGGATCGCGGCTTTCCTGGAGAAACGAAAACCAGAATTCACCGGACGGTAACGAGGGCGACATGAGTTCAGCGGCGGAGCATCCCAAGAAGAATATCGAGGTTCTCGGCGAACGGATGGCCTATGTTGAGATGGGCGAGGGTGACCCGATCATCTTTCAGCACGGCAATCCGACCTCGTCGTATCTCTGGCGCAACATCATGCCCCACGTGCAGGACCAGGGGCGTTGCATCGCCCTGGATCTGATCGGCATGGGCGACTCGGCCAAGCTGGCGGACTCGGGCCCTGATCGTTACACGTTTGCGGAGCACAGTCGCTATTTTGACGCGGCGCTGGAAGCGCTAGGCGTCACGGCCAACGTCACCTTCGTCATTCACGACTGGGGTTCAGCGCTGGGTTTCCATTGGGCGAACCGGCATCGCGATGCGCTGAAAGGCATCTGCTACATGGAAGCCATTGTTCAGCCGCTCACGTGGGCGGAGTTTCCCGAAGCGGCCCGCGGCGTGTTCCAGGGCTTTCGCTCGCCGGCCGGCGAGGACATGGTGCTGGAGCAGAACATCTTCGTCGAAACGGTGCTGCCGGGTTCGATCATCCGCGATCTCTCCGACGATGAAATGGCCGTGTATCGCCGCCCCTACACTCGGCCCGGGGAGGATCGGCGCCCGACCCTGACCTGGCCGCGGCAGATCCCGATTGATGGAGAACCGGCTGATGTCGTGCAGATTGTCACCGACTATGCTGAGTGGCTGTCCCAGTGTGAGGTGCCGAAGCTGTTCATCAATGCTGAGCCGGGCGCGCTGTTGCAGGGCGGGCCGCGGGACTTCTGTCGGACCTGGCACAACCAGACCGAGGTCACCGTTCCGGGCAGTCACTTTCTGCAGGAAGATTCCCCGGATGGGATCGGTCAGGCCCTTGGGGACTGGCTGAACACCCTTTGAAGCACAGGTCACCTCGACTGGTCTACCACGTCGAAGACCGCCGCCACAGGGTCTATGTGGACTCGACACTGGCTGCGGTGGTTGGCAGTTTCCTTCCTGCAGGTGCTGTCGGCGAACCCTTGGCTGAGGTTGCCCCACGACGGCGCTGATCGCGGCGTAGACGTGGACGCTCCGGATGCTTACTGAAGCCGATGCCCGATACGCCTGGCGTCTTGCCGGCGCGCTGATGCTTGTGCTGACGCTCGGTTCCGGATTCGTTTTTTACAACCTCTCTGTCTACTTGAACGTGCTGTCGGTACAACGGGGTTTCTCCGTGGCGAGCATGTCCGGTGCGGTCACGATCATGTTCCTGGTCGGTGCGCCTGTCGGCATCGTCGTCGGGCGCCTGATCCAGCGGCATGATCTGCGGATCATCATGACCGTGGGTGCGGTCCTTACCGGCGTAGCACTCGCCGCGTTGGGCAGGGTAGAGAGTCTCTGGCAGGTGTACCTGGTATACGTTGTGATGGGGGTGGGTTACAGCTGTGTTTCGTTACTCCCCGTCACCACGCTGATCACGCGCTGGTTCGACGATGCTCGTCGGCCGGTCGCGATGTCGGTGACCACTACCGGCCTGTCGTTGGGCGGCGTCGTGTTGACGCCGTTGACGGTACTGGCGATTGCAGCGTGGTCGTTTGAATCAGCCATGCTGGCCATTGGCATCGTGTTTAGCCTGTGCATCCTGCCCATTATCTGGTTGTCGGTGCGGTCCTGGCCGGCAGGTTCGCGACGTCCGGGGGATCCGGAACCGGGTGACGTCGCGATTTATCGCGGCATCGCGCGGTCTCGGTTTTTTGTTGGCATCACGATCACCTACCTGGTGAACATGGCCGCCCAGGTGGGCGGCATTACCCATCTGTTCAATCGTGCGGCGGAGCTCGTTGAACGGATGGATGCATCGTTCGCGGTGTCGATCCTCGGCATGGGTAGCATCGCCGGCCGGCTCGCGGGTGGCTGGCTGGTGAGCCGTTTGCCGATGCGGAGCTTCATCGTTGGCAACCTGATTGGGCAAACCGCCGGCCTGCTCGCCATTGCCCTGGCCGATTCGCGTGGCGCCCTGTATTTCGGCGCCGGGCTGTTTGGCATCTCGATCGGCAACCTGCTGATGCTGCACCCGCTGTTGCTGGCACAAGTCTACAGCGTGCGCCACTTTCCCCGGCTGTACGCGCTGAGCCAGAGTTTCACCACCCTGGGGCTGGCCAGTGGACCGCTGCTGTTGGGTTACATACGCGACTCGGCGAGCTACACGGCCGCGTTCCTGATCGCGGCGGCTGGTTCGATGTTGGCCATGGTGGTGTTCCTGGGCTCAGGTCCGGCGCCGCGCGATGATCAACCCACTGATGATCACCAGAATGCCGGCCACTGAGGTCCAGTAGATCGTTTCGCCCAACACCGAGCCGATCAACATGAGCGAGATGATGGGCGAGAGGTAGATGAGCTGGCCAAGCTTTGCGGCGTGACGGGTGCGGGCCAGGGCTATCTGCCAGAAGAGGAACCCAAATCCCATCTCGACAAGCCCGACCCACGCGCCGTAGCCCAGGTGTTCCGGAGTGAGTTCCGGCAGGCCGCTCGATAGCGCGCAGATTCCCGTGAGCACCAGACTGCCGGCGCCAAAGCCCAGGGTCATGAGGGTGATGGGATCTGCGCCCATCCGAACCGAGGCGAGCCAGTAACCTGCCCAGATCACTGTGCTCAACAACGCCAACGCAACTCCTGTGCCATCGATCGATAGCGCACCGTCCCAACGGCCCTGGGACAACAGCACCAGCACACCTGCGTAGCTGACGGCAATGCCGATGATTACTCGCCGTATGAGCGGCTGTTTCAGCATAGGCACGGCCATGATGGCCAGCGTGATCGACCAGGTGTAGTTCAGCGGCTGGGCAATCTGCGCCGGAAGGCGGTCGTACGCTTCGAACAGAACGAGGTAGTAGACCACCGGATTCGCCAGCCCCAGCAGCGCCATGCGCCGCCAGTTGATCGGCCAGCGCCGCCATCCCCGGGTCACCAGGAAGCAACCACTGAAAAACGTAAAGGAAATCGTGCTGCCCAGCCAGAGAAGCTGTACGGGCTCGAGCACGCGAAGGCCCAGTTTGAATCCGGTAGCGACCGTCGACCACAGCAATACGGCTGACAGCCCATAGAGCAGTGCGGAACGTTCGTTGTAGGTTCGGGCGTCCAAAAAGGCTGGCAGTCACGCACCAGGGGTTGTGTAAACTAGCGTGATGGAATGTAACGATGCCCTCAAGGGGCAAATACAGGCGCGCCTCGACCGATTCGAATTTCGCGCGGCGGAGGAACCGGGCGATCATCGGCATGCCGCGGTAGCATTGACCATCACCGACGAAGCATACGGCGCGGATCTGCCCGGGTTGGGAGAACACGTCGAATGGCAGAGTCGCGCAGCGCTGGTGCTGACGCGCCGCTCGGCCAAACTGCGCAACCATCCCGGTCAGTGGGCGTTGCCCGGCGGACGGATCGATCCGGGCGAGACGCCCGAACAGACGGCGTTGCGAGAGATGGCGGAAGAGGTGAATCTGCATCTCGAACCGGATGCGGTGATGGGCCGGCTGGACGATTTCGTCACCCGCTCGGGATACGTGATGACCCCGATCGTGGTCTGGGCGGGTCCGGGCCAGGCGCTTCGGGAAAATCCCGACGAGGTGGCGTCGATCCATCGCATTCCGGTGACCGAATTTCTGCGCAAAGACGCGCCGCAACTCAGCCGGATCAAGGCAAGCGATGCGCCGGTGCTGCGCATGCCGGTCGGCCGGACGTCGATTGCCGCGCCGACCGCGGCGATCCTCTATCAGTTCCGGGAGGTCTGTATTCTCGATCGCGCTACCCGGGTGGCACACTTCGAACAGCCCCAGTTCGCCTGGCGTTGATCGCGATTGACGCTGCCGGGACGATTCCCCAAACTCATCGGTCTTCTGTCAGTTTCGACTCTCAAAAAGGGGACCAAGACATGGCGATCAGTGAAGGCGATAAGCTTCCTGCAGCAACGATGCATATGATGAAGGACGGGCGACCGACGGCCGTCACCACGGACGACCTGTTTGCCGGCAAGAAGGTGGTGCTGTTTGCCGTCCCGGGCGCATACACGCCGACGTGCTCGCAGGCACATCTGCCGGGGTTCGTCGTCAATGCGGACGCGATCAAGGCCAAGGGCGTGGATGAGATCATCTGCGTGTCGGTGAACGACGCGTTTGTCATGGATTCCTGGGGTAGCGACAAGAATGCGGACGAGCTGCTGATGGTGGGCGATGGCAACGGCGAGTTCGCCAAGGCATTGGGCCTGGAAATGGACGGCTCGGGATTCGGGCTGGGTACGCGCTCCCAACGCTACGCCATGATTGTCGATGACGGCGTAGTGACCAAGCTGAACGTCGAAGCGCCGGGCCAGTTCGAGATCAGCAGCGCCGAGGCCATGCTCGAAGCATTATAGGAACGTGACGTAGGCGAATCCCTGGAGTAGAGTGCCGCCGTCGAATTCCTCGCGAGGTACGCATGTCCCGCTTGCTGATTGCCTGTCTGATTTATCCGGCGCTGATGCTGTCCGCTCCGGCGTGGGCGGACGACCCGGCCTACGTCGCTGCGATTTCGGTATTTCGCAGCGCCGAGGATACGCATCGCTTCTTTGCCAACAGCTACGGCTACGCCGTCTTTCCGACCATAGGTAAGGGCGGAATCGGAATTGGCGCGGCCTACGGCAAGGGCAAGGTCTATCGCGCCGGTGTGGCGACCGGCACCACGTCACTGGCCAACCTTTCGATCGGTTTTCAGCTGGGTGGTCAGGCGTTCAGCGAGATCATCTTCTTCAAGGACAAAGAGGCTTACGACAAGTTCACCCGCGGCAGCTTCCAGTTCAGCGCCCAGGCCAGCGCCGTGGTCATCACCGCAGGTGCCCAGGCCCAGGCGGGCTCTACGGGATCTTCGGCGGGTGCCGGGATTGGCACATCGACCAGTCAGGCAGCGGGCAACTACGTCTATGGAATGGCCGTGTTCGTGCACCCCAAGGGTGGGCTCATGTACGAAGCCTCGATTGCCGGCCAGAAGTTCGGCTTCAAGCCGCTGGGCCCTTCACCCGGATAAGACACTCCTGCGCCGCGGTCGCGACCAGTTCGCCGCGCTGATTGAAGAACTCGCCGCGCACGAAGCCGCGGCTGCCGGAGGCGGTGGGACTGCGCTTGGCGAACAGCAGCCACTCGTCCGCCCGGAAGTTCCGGTGAAACCACAACGCGTGGTCGAGACTCGCCCCCTGAAAATCATCGCTGCCGGGACTGCGCCCGTGAGGCAGCAGGGCCGTACCCATGAAATCCAGGTCGGACATGTACGCCAGCATGCAGAGATGGACCTCCGGATCATCCGGTAGCAGGTCCCGGGTTTTCAACCAGGTGTGTTTGAAGGGCGGATGGGTGGTGTCGCCCATCATCAGAATGTTCTCGACCTGGCGCGAGTCGATGGCCTCGAATCGCGACGAGAACCGCTTCACCTCGGGGCGCGTCTTGGCGAGTTCGGCGTAAGCCTCCCGGTCGGAACGAAGCCCCTCGGGTCCGGCGACATCCGGCATGGCATGGGTGTGCTCCAGCCCGGATTCCTCCTTCTGCCACGACGAGGACATATTGAAGATGGCGCGGCCGTGCTGAATTGCCACCACCCGACGGGTGTTGAAGCTGCGGCCGTCGCGGATGCGATCCACCTCATAGAGGATGGGAATGTTCCAGTCGCCGGGACGCAGAAAATACGAATGCAGTGAGTGCAGCTGGCGGTCTTCGTCGACTGTGCGGTGTGCCGATGCGATGGCCTGGGCGAGCACCTGGCCACCGAACACGTGCGGATGCTCCGCGACGTTGCGGCCGCGATAGAGATTTTCCTCGATCTTCTCGACGTTCAGCAGATCGAGGATATCTTGCAGAACCGGGTTCATGGGGCACGGCCGCTGACGAAAAGCTGGCGATACTAGCAGGTATCGCCGTAGCATCGCGCGTTGCGACGACTATCTACAATATAGGAGGAGCATTGACCATGACCGGACTGACGGTGTATGGGGAATCGGGAAGCCGGGCGTTGCGCGCGCTCTGGATGGTGGAGGAGTGTGGGGTCGACTACGAGCATGTTCCGACGACGTTCATGGTCGAGGCAAAAACCCCTGAATACAAGTCGATCAACCCCAATGGACGTATTCCGACCATCGATGACGAAGGCACCATCATCTGGGAGTCGATGGCCATTAATCTGTACCTCGCGAAGAAATATGGGGGAGAACTCGGGCCGCGCGATCTGACGGAAGAGGGCCACATGCTGAAGTGGAGCTTCTGGATCATGACCGAGGTAGAAAAACCGCTGCTGAACGCGTTGTTCTCCGCGGTTGGCATGATGGGGGTAGAGAAGGATGTTGCCCGCGCCGGGGTTCAGTTCCTCGAAATCTCTGATCAGCTCGATGTGCTGAACGATGCGCTGAACGGCAACGATTACCTGATTGGCGACCGGTTCACGGTGGCGGACCTGAATGTGGCGGCGGTGTTGAGCTGGACGCAAATCGGTGCGTTTGATCTGTCCGCATGGCCCAACGTAGCCGAATGGCTGGGTCGTTGCCTGTCGCGGGATGCGGCGGCGCGGGCGCGCGCCCTTTAACGTAAAAGCTCCCGAGGCGCGAAGAACCGAAACCCGAGGGACAGGACCACCGTCAGCATCGCGATCATGGTGAACGCGGCCTGCCAGCCACCCAACTGGGCCGTCAGGCCGATCGACAGGTACAGTGGAAACTCGAAGATGCCCTCCACCACGCCCGCAGCTGATGTAACCGTAGCGCGTGCCGGGCCCTCGATACCGTGTTGCAGGCGGGTCTGCAGCAGTACGGCCGCAGCACCCGCGGCACCCGAGTAGAGCGCGATCGGGAGCGCCAGCCACCAGCCGTTCGGCAGCGCGGTGGTGGCCAGTATCAATCCCGCGATGACGAACAGCCGAACCGCGTTCGGCACGGGTGCTCCCGGCAACCGATGCGCGGACGCCATGCCGACCGTGCGCGCTGCGTACGCGAGGGCGAAAATGATGCCGATGCTGCCGAGCCGAAGGTCACTGCGATCGTCGAGAAACACCGGAACGTATTCCTCAAGGGCGCCCCAGAGCGTACCCAATACACCCAGCATCAGCACGACGAAGGCCACGACCCGGTTGCGGCGCAACTCGCTGACGGCGTCGCGGAGCGTGCCGACGAACGTGCGGCTGCGCAGGGCATCGGTGCGGCGCGAAGGTTCGCGGATGCCCACCAGCAACACCATCGCCGCAATCCAGGGCGCCGCCGCGCTCAGGATGAGCGGCAGCGGATAACCGCCTTCCGCCACGAACCCGCCGATCAGCAACGCCAATGCAACGCCTAGATTTGCGGACGCCTCCGCACGGCCATAGATGCGCGAAAACTGGGCCGTTGCATCTTCCTCCCGGAGAGTGTCGTACAGCAGCGCCTCGCTTGCCCCGGAGGACATCGCCGACGCGGTCCCCCAGACGATGAAGCCCGCAGCGAAGCCGCCGTAGCTTGGGAAGGCCAACCAGGTAAGGAACGCGCAGCCCTTCATCAGCCCCGACACCATCAGGATGTTGCGGCGAGAGGTCAGATCCGCAATCGCTCCCGAAGGAATCTCGCCGAGCAAGGCGGCAGCGCCCCAGATCATGAACAGACTCGACAGCTCGAGCGGCGAGATGCCCGAGCCGGTCATCATGATGGCTGACGTCGGGTAGATCAGGACCAGCTCACGCAGGAATGCGTGTGCGTACCAGGCGTAGCTGAATCGTTGCAATCGGGTCATCGAGCGATGGTATGGTGCCGGGGCTTATCGGGACAAACGTCGAAGGGAGGGCGTATGCAGGTAACCCGGGTTTACACCGGCGACGATGGGGAGTCGCATTTCGAGGACGTCGAAATCGATCTCGAAGATCGGGGCTCGATGGGCCGGATATCGGCGCTGGTCGAAGGCAAGGGCGTGATATTTCGCGAAGTCGATGGCGACTACAATCTCGATTTCCACAACGCGCCGCGACGTCAGTACGTGGTCAACCTGACCGGCTCGGTGGAGCTGGAAGTGGGCGATGGTACCCGGCGGTTGCTCGGGCCGGGCGAGATTCTGCTGGCCGAAGACACCACCGGACGAGGTCACAAAAGCCGCGCCGTCGGCAACCAACCGCGCACCTGCCTCTTCATCCCACTCACCTGAAGAATTGGACATCCATCAAAGTTCTGGACATCCATCAAAGTTTAGGACACCTATCAAATGGCAAATCATGGGTGTCCCAAACTTTGATGGATGTCCAATTCTTTGCGCATAGGGGTAACGACATGATCAAGCAGATTTCGTTGGCGGTGGCGCTGTCTTGGGCAGCGGGCGTCGCGGCGGATCCGGTGCCGCTGCAGCCGACGGCCGCGGGAACGGCGCCCGATGCGATCCTGGGCACGGCCGGCGAACCGCTCGGCGAGTCCGTTCATTACTTTCCCGATGACCCACAGACCATTGGATACCTGGCTGAACCGGCTGGCCCGGGGCCCCACGGCGCGGTCGTGCTGATACACGACTGGTACGGCCTGCGTGATCGAATCCGCCAGACCGCGGATGCGTTGGCCGCGGAAGGGTACGTCGCGCTGGCCGCCGATATGTACCGCGGGCGCACCGGCAGCACGCCGGAGGAAAACCGCCCGTTGATGATGGAATCACTGGAAGACCCGAGCGTCATGGTGCGCAACCTCGACGCCGCGGTCAGCTACCTGAAGGCTCGGGACGATATCACCGGCAAGGTGGCGGCGATGGGCTGGTGCTACGGTGGTGGCGTCGCGCTGAGCTTTGCGCTGGGCAGCGAGAACCATGAAGGCACGGCGATATTTTATGGCCGCCTGGTCGATGATCCGGAACGGCTGAAGTCGATTCATCACGAGATCTACGGCACGTTCGGCCAGATGGACACGCGCCCGTCTCCGGAGGAGGTACATGCTTTCGTTGCCGCCATGCGCGCCGCGGGCATCGACAACGACGTCCACATTTACGATGACGTCGGGCACGGCTTCTGGCTGTACGTCGAGCAGGATCCTAAAAACCGGCTCGAACCTGCGATCGACGCCTGGGATCGACTCAAAGCCTACCTCGAGCGAACGATTCGCTGATGGCCACCAACCTGCTGTTCATCACTGCTGACCAGTGGCGCGGCGATTGTCTATCCAGCATGGCGCATCCGGTGGTACATACGCCGAACCTCGACGCATTGGCGGCCGATGGCACGTTGTTCGAACGGCACTATGCCAATGCGGTGCCGTGTGGTCCCAGCCGGGCGTGCCTGCACACGGGTATGTATCTGCATAACCACCGATCCGGCACCAATGGCACGCCGCTGGATGCCCGATTCGACAACTGGGCCTTGCGCCTGCGGAGCCTTGGCTACGATCCGGTGCTGTTCGGCTATACGCACACCGCGCCGGATCCGCGCATGATTGCCGCGGGTGATCCGCGTCTGGATACCGACGAGGGGGTACTGCCGGGGATTCGTGCAATCGTAGACATGGCGACGCATTGCGGTCCCTGGCGCGACTGGCTCGAGGGTCACGGCTACGAACTCCCCGCTGACCACGGGGCGACCTACGGTGAGCGGCTTGACGAGCAGCCGGACCCGAAGGTGCCGCGCGCCCTGCGCTTCGCCGCCGAACACAGCGATACGTACTTTCTGGTCGACTCCGCATTGCGCTATGTCGAGCAGACCAAGGATCCCTGGGCGATTCACCTGTCGTTGCGCGCACCGCACCCTCCCTGGGTGGCTCCGGCGCCCTATCACGCTCGCTATCCGATAGACGCGATGCCGGAACCGGCGCGCCACCGGGACCCGGACACGGAAGGCGCGTTGCACCCGTGGCTGGCAATGCAACTGACTCGTGGGCGTAATCAATCACATGCCGATCCGTTGCGGCATCGACTGTTGCAGGCGGGATATTACGGGCTGATGTCCGAGGTGGATGACAACATGGGCCGCCTCGTTGCCGCGCTCAAAGATCAGGACAGCTACGACGAAACGCTGATCATCTTTACGTCCGATCACGGCGAGCAGATGGGCGACCACTGGCTGTACGGCAAGTGTGGATTTTTCGATGAGTCGTATCACGTTCCGTTGATCGTCAAGGTCCCCCGGACGGCC
>Ga0209987_10000146_pt1 | contig 32950 bp, 35 predicted proteins | sample N074metaG_FD_182134 | JGI IMG/M metagenome (GOLD analysis project Ga0209987, IMG submission 182134) | Deep subsurface microbial communities from Kermadec Trench to uncover new lineages of life (NeLLi) - N074 metaG (SPAdes) (version 2) | ecosystem: Environmental > Aquatic > Marine > Ocean trench...
TTGCTCGAATCGGCCAACAAAGTTTGTGAGCGAAGGGAGTCAACGGTGCTTAGGCCAGTGACTCGCACAAAACTCGCACAATCAGTCGCACAAAAAGACAGTACACGCGTCGACGTTGTGTAAGGTATTGTAAGTGTAAGGAAAATTGGTCGGGGTGAGAAGATTTGAACTTCCGGCCCCTGCCTCCCGAAGACAGTGCTCTACCAGGCTGAGCTACACCCCGACACCAAGCAATAAATTAAGAGCTAATGCATAATTTTTGATCACAGATCGAACGGGATTACGATCCGCTTTCGTGGCTCGACATTTGCCAGCATAGACGAATTGGTCTTGATAAATGAAGACTTTTCGACAATCCGGGCATGTTTGATCGAGCATCGTCCTTTCAGGACAGTGCTCTGCCCAGATACTCTTGCGTAAGCGCGGCGCAATCATACACTTGGAGATTACAGTCGGGAAGGGCAGCCTATGTGGTTATGCCGAGCACTCGGCAGCCGCCAAACTGCAGGAAATGTCGGTCGAAGCTGAAAGCGGCGCCAATCCTGCGTGAATCAATCACGGCAAAGGAAATGGAATCGCATAGACTCCAGTTTTTGTCATTATATCTTTCCAGGAGCTCCTTAGCGCGTTGTTCTTCTTGCGGAGATACTCGAACCACTGGCAATCCGCCACTTAGTAGCCAATCAAGCGCCAAAGCCCTTCCTAATTTTCGCAACAGAAGGGCATGTGCTTCCACCTCTATATAGTTGGTAACGAAGCAAGGCCGTTCCTCCTTTGCGATTTCCCCGGCGACCCGAGCGGCCGTGTCATGGTCAGCATCATCGGCATCAAGGAGTGCCAGAACTGCACTCGAGTCCCACAGCACCGCGCGTTTCATTAGTCAAGGATGGAATGCTTGTCGCGTGCACCGGGATCGTTGCCACCGCCGCGTCCAGCGCCAACCAAGCGAAAAATTGGGTGATGCTTTGTCAGCGGAGGAATCTGATCCGCTGTTTTCTTCACAGACTTTTCCAGAGCTCGGCGGGGAACAAGTCGACGGCCGCTTCGTCGAATACTGGGCAACGCACCGCGGCGAATCATCCTCCAGATAGTTGACTCCGACACACCAAGGACTTTCCCGGCCTCGGGCACATCAACAAACTGCTTGGTAGCACTCATGCTGTAACACTATCATCACCCTATCATCCAGTCAATCATGTCACGTCCTATAACATTACGTGTGAATTCCCCCGGTGGTGTTCTGAAAATACTTCAAAACTGTACGATGCTGACGATCCTGATCGTTGAGAATAAAAACACCAATGGTGTAACTGGACTTTGCCTGCAGGTCCGCGACCTGGCGATTTCCAAATACGTGGTGGGCCGCCTGAAAGGCCTGCAATTCTCAGGCGAACTGGCACGGCTCAAGATGATTGATCGCAGTATGTTGACGCAAAGATTGAAAAAGACCGACTTGTCCAGGTCTGAACGGTCAAGGATAAGGTCGAGGATCGAGGCGAATTTTGGAAGCGATCAGCGGGTAAAAAATAGGCTGGGAGCTGCTCAGAATCTGGTTGGTCAATGAGGGAGAATTGCCTGAAGACTTTGAGCAGTTTCGAGCCTTGGCAAAGTCGAAGAATTAAGAGTTAGGCGGAATTGGTGCTAATCAAATTGCGCGGCGAACGACACCTGCGGAAGCGATGAATTCCAACTGTCTGTATGTATCATCCCGGCGGCGATTCTTCCGATCTCATCGGACGATTTGGCCGCTTTGCCATTGCCACCAACGACGACGCCGATGCGATCGTCGAGCATGTCAATATACGGATAATGAGAGGCTGTATCGGTGATAAGGCATGGCTTGAAATGCGTGGACAAGATTTCGAGCGATGGGAAAACCTCATGCAAAGCTCGTTGCAAAACAGGGTGGTGATCCTCGTGCCCGTTGCCGCGGTTCCAGTCACCTAGCGCTTTGTACCCTTCCAATGGGGCAGGGCCGTAGTAGCCGTCCATTGTCTTGATGTAGGACCGGCCGTCAGGGTAGGTGATCGGTGGCATCAACAGGCCCCAGAAATCTTCCTCACCATCGGTCTTCGCGTACAGGGTTGTTGGATAGCTCGCGCGCATCTCTGGTGCGACTTCCGATACCATAATCATGGCGGCTCGATTTTTCATGTCCAACTTGTGCGGCAGCAGCGACGTCGCGTTGGTATAGGCCCCGGTTGCCACGAGTGCCCGGTTGGCACGCACTTTCTGTCCCGATCGCAGCTCGAGTTCGATCTGCTCACCGCTCTTGCGTATTTGCACTACCACTTCTCGTAGAAGCGTGGTCCCCTGCGCGAGGCTGAGTTTTTGCTGCGCTTCAAGCAGCCGGCGTGGGTTGATATAGCCGGCATTTTTTCTTTGAATGACAGCGCTCGATCCTGGCGTGAAGCGTAGATAAGGGAAGCGCTGCTCCAGTGATGCGTCGTCGACATCTTCGATATCAACGTCAAGTTCTGCAGCCACTTCACGCATCGCAGGCAGGTTGAACCAGTCTGCGCCAAGGCCGCCGGGCGTCACCATCATGTAGCCGATGTCATGATAAAAACTGATGCCGCTTGCGTCTTCAATGTTGCGATAATGGTCAATTGAACGCTTTGCAAGTGTGGCCCACGCGAGATCAGGATCAATGCCACGGACGAGACGACTGACATCGTAGTGGCTGGCAAAAACACCTTGATGCGTGCTTTTTTGTCGCGGCTCCGCGGGACCGATAAGCGCCACGCCATCGCTAACTTTCGAGAGATGCCGCGCCGCGGCCGAGCCGAAGAGTCCGGCGCCAATGATGGCAATTTCGAAATTTCCGGACGAAATGTCAGATGCCTGTCGCCTTGCATTGGCTTGTTGCGACGGAACGATCGTTATTGCAGCGGTCAGGCCGAGGCTTGTGGAAAGAAAATCTCGTCGCTTCATCGTCTTGGTTGAGCTACGCCTGGAATTGACTTGTCAGGATCGTCGCTGGACCGCGAATTCGGCGATCGCGATCATTGCCTGTTTGTAATCCGATTCCGGAACGCTGGACAAGGCGTTTATCGCCACATCCGCGGCCTCCTGGGCGCGCGCCGTCGTGTATTGGATTGCCCCGGTGGATTCAATGACGTCGTGGATCTCGTCCATCTTGTCGAGTCCACCGGCTTCAATTGCGGCACGGACCATCTTTCTCTCGCTATCGGAGCAATTCTCCATTGCATATATGAGAGGCAAAGTCGGCTTCCCCTCTGCCAGATCGTCGCCGAGGTTCTTGCCGAGTTCCTCCGGCGTGGCATCGTAGTCCAGCGCATCGTCGATCAGCTGGAATGCCGTGCCCAGGTTCTGTCCATAGCAGACCATGGCGGATTCGTCACTCGGTCCCCTGTCGGCGAGCACCGCCGCGATCTGGGCGCCAGCTTCAAAAAGTCGCGCGGTCTTGCGATAAATCACCTTGCGATAGCTGGCTTCGCTGACATCCGGATCATGCATGTTCATCAATTGCATAACCTCGCCGGCAGCGATCATATTGGTCGCATCCGCCAGGATTTGCATGACGCGCATTCGACCGATATTCACCATCATCTGGAAGGCACGGGAATACAGGAAGTCGCCGACGAGCACGCTGGCCTGGTTGCCGAACACGGTGTTGGCGGTATCTTTGCCGCGGCGCCTGGCAGACGAATCGACGACATCGTCGTGCAGCAGAGTCGCGGTGTGGATGAATTCGATGATTGCGGCGGCATGGATCTGGTGATCGCCGGTATAGCCCAGGGCGCGCGCCGCGAGTAGCACCAGCAGGGGCCGCAAGCGCTTGCCGCCGCTGGTGACGATGTACTGGGAAACCTGCGACACGAGGACAACGTCGCTTTGCAGGCTCTGGTAAATGAGGTCATCGACGGCTCGCATATCGGTGTCCGCCAGCGCTCTCACTTCATCGAAGGTCAGGGAAACTGCTGTGTTTTCGGCAAGTTGCATCAGGCGAGTGATAATGCCTGAAATAGCGCATAGAGGCGACCTGCCAAGCGCTAACAGGTTCCGTTCTGCGTAATTGCAAGCTATTGAAATAAAGTGAAATTTTTATCATTGGGACATTGACCCGGGCTGCCTGAATCTATAAAATTCCGGCTCCTTTGTGGCGGCAGGCCCAAAAGTGACCGTGTACCGGTCGGCCTGCTCCTCAAAATCACTTATTTATCAGCGAGTTGCATAGGTTGCGGCTTGTATTTTGGAGCAGATTACGATGTACGCGGTTTTTCGCTCAGGTGGCAAGCAGTACCGGGCGAGCAAAGGCGAGATATTGAAGCTCGAAAAGCTTGATGCCGCCGAAGGAGCAAGCGTCAGGTTTGACGAGGTCCTGCTCGTGGGCGAGGGCAGCAATATCAAGGTTGGCAGCCCCTTGCTCGTTGGCAGCAGCGTCAGCGCAAAGGTCTTGAGACAGGGCAAGAGCAAGAAGGTCAGCGTCGTCAAATTCAGGCGGCGCAAGAACTATCTTCGCCAGCACACGCACCGGCAGTTTTTCACCGAGGTCGAGATCACCGGCATCAGCGAGGCGGGTAAAGCGGCTGCGGCGCCGAAAGAGGACGCGCAGAAAAAGTCGGCTGTAACAAAGGCGCCTGCGAAAAAACCAGCGGCCAGGAAACCGGTTGCGAAAAAGGCGGCGGCGAAAAAGACTTCGACGAAGAAAACAGCAGCGAAGAAACCGGCCGGGAAGAAAGCCGCCAAGAAAAAATCGTAGGTGTAGGAGCGGCTTTAGCCGCGAATCGGTTAAAATCGGCACATTGTCCGATAGAATAACGGGCATAAGGAAGACAGGTACTTAAAGTGGCACATAAAAAAGCAGGTGGTAGTAGTAAGAACGGACGCGACTCCGAATCCAAGCGCCTGGGCGTCAAGATTTTTGGTGGCGAGTCGGTTGTTGCGGGCAATATTCTTGTGCGTCAGCGCGGCACCAGATTTCATGCAGGCGTCAACGTTGGTATCGGCCGGGATCACACCCTGTATGCGAAGAGCGATGGTCACGTGAAGTTCCAGAAGAGGGGACCGAAGAATCGGCAGTTTGTGAACGTCGTGCCGAGCTAGAATGATTCGCGGCTAAAGCCGCTCCCACAAGCCGCTCCCACAAGCCGTTCCCACAAAAGACTTGGAAAGAACCTCGCCGTGTGCGGGGTTTTTCGTAGAATAAGCCAATGAAATTCGTCGACGAAGCGACAATCCGGGTACAAGCCGGTAATGGTGGAAACGGAGCCTTAAGTTTTCGCCGTGAAAAATTCATTGAGAGGGGCGGGCCGGACGGCGGTGACGGCGGTCATGGCGGCAGCGGCTTCCTGGTGGCTGACTCGTCAATTAATACGCTGGTCGATTTTCGCGTCGCCCGAAAATTTAGTGCCGCCAGCGGGCGCGGCGGTGCCGGCCGCAACAAGACGGGCCGCTCCGGTGAAGATCTCGAGGTCAGGGTACCCTGTGGCACTGTAATCCACGACATCGATACCGGTGAATTGATTGGCGACCTGACTGAGGACGGCGAGCGACTCAAAGTGGTTGAGGGCGGACGGGGCGGGTTCGGCAATGCGCGCTTCAAAAGCAGCACCAATCGGGCGCCGCGCAAGACAACCCGAGGGGTGCCGGGCGAATTGCGGCACCTGGCACTCGAACTGAAGCTGCTGGCGGACGTTGGTCTCCTTGGATTGCCGAATGCCGGCAAGTCAACTCTTATCAGGGCGATGTCTGCTGCAAGGCCGAAAGTTGCCGAGTATCCTTTCACGACGCTGCATCCCAACCTCGGTGTCGTATCGGTCGGGCTGCTGCAAAGTTTCGTGATGGCCGATGTGCCAGGCCTGATCGAGGGCGCAGCAGAGGGGGCGGGACTGGGTATTCAGTTCCTCAAGCACCTGCAGCGAACCAGGCTGCTGTTGCACCTGGTCGACATCGCGCCAACCGATGAAGACGCCAGCCCGGTCAGCGATTTTCGATCCATCCAGGATGAGCTTGGAAAATTCTCGAAAGACCTTTCGGGCAAGCCACGCTGGCTGGTGCTGAACAAGATCGACCTGCTGGCCGGCGATCAGCTCGCCGCAGCAAGAGAACAGTTGCTGGGAGAGCTGGGCTGGGACGGACCGGTGCACGAAATCAGCGCCATCACCGGCAAGGGAACACAAGCGCTGGGCCAGGCAGTGATGCAATATCTCGATGCATTGGATGACCCCCTGGCATTATGTTGAAAAAGTCATCCATGAGTCATTCAACGACGCGATCAGTGCGCTGCAAAATCCCTTCCATTTGACAAAATCTGTCCCTCGCGACCGACGAACTATGGCGCCCAGCCCTTGCGCAAAAACACCTTTTCGGCAGTCGGTAATTTTTTCCCATTGACATAAGAAGGTGCCGAAAATACCGCTTGTCGGCTCGATAATGCCGCTTATCAGGAAGTCCAGGTCACATTAATAAGTGTGAGACACGTCTCACTCCGCTGTCGATCGCGTACGCGGATAATGGCTTTCAACCACTACCGGTGACAAATCGGGTAGTCGCTGATCACTGGACGGAGCCGGGATCAGCAAACGAAAGGACAATCAGGACAAGCCAATGATGAGGCAAAAGGGATATACGCTCATTGAATTGCTGACCACACTCGGTGTGGCGAGTGTGCTGGTATCCATGGCTGTGCCCAGCATGCAGTCTTTCAGGATGAATTCCCGCCAGTCCGGAACGACCAACCAACTGATCTCAACCATGCACCTGGCCAGGAATACGGCGATCACAACCAATACGCGAGTCACGGTGTGTGCCAGCAGTAATGGCAATACCTGTGAGTCAGTAGCGTGGGACAAAGGCTGGATCGTATTCGTCGATCGGGACAGCGACCAGAATGTCGATGACGGCGAAACAGTCCTCCGGGTCGGAGCTGGCGTCGACGGTGTCACGATTTCCTCGGCCCAGTATCCAGGCTTTTTAATGTATCGGCCGAACGGTCGCGCGATGAAAAATGCGGTCAACCAGAATACGGGTCAATTTACGCTTTGTGACAGGCGTGGTTCTGATCACGCCAAGGCAGTCATGATTGATCTGGCCGGCCGGCCGCGAGCCGTCGATAACGACTCCTACGGCATCTCACTGAGCTGTCCATCCTAGGTCCTGGTCTCATTATGAATTACCGCAACAGACAGCATGCATTCTCGCTCATCGAGTTACTCGTCTCGATGGTGATATTTTCCATCGGTTTACTGTCGATCGCAGGGCTGCAGATGGTAGCCAAAAAATCGAATCATGAAAGCCTGCAGCGCACGACTGCGTCGCACATCGCATACGGCTTGCTGGAAGAAATGCGCACGAATGGCAACGGCATTATGACTTACCTTGCAGCCCCGGACCTGGGTGGCGGCCAGTTCGCCTCGCTGCCGGTGCCGGACTGTAACAACGCAGCATCACCTTGTACCGCGGGACAGAAAGCGACCCACGACCTGTGGTTCTGGGAACAGGTACTCGATGGAGAGCAGGAAGTCGGTGCCGAAGGCGCGACCGGCGGCATTCTTATACCAACACTGTGCATTGACGGACCCGCTGGCGGCGGTGCCGGCACCTACGCGGTTGCGATTGCGTGGCGGGGCTCCGTCTCGCTGGAAAACTCTGATATCGATGTCTGCGGGGCGGGATCGGGCCAATACGGCGACGGCGATGCTTACCGGCGCGTTCTGCGGGTCGATACTTTCATTGACCCGAATATCTGATTGCCATGATTAATTCTACGACTCTTATTAACAAGTATCGGCAGCAGGGCCTGAGTCTGGTCGAGCTGATGATTTCAATGACGCTGGCGTTGATGCTCAGTATCGCCGTTATCACAGTATTTACGGCAAACAGCCGCAGCTTCAAACAGGACGCAAACATACTCAGGATGCAGGATGATGCCCGCCACGCATTGCGGGAGATCGCCTTCGAACTCAGCATGGCAGGTCATTACGCCGACCTGCTGATTCCGGGCTCGGTAACCCCGGACGACAGCCTGACCCTGTCGACAGATTGTGGCCCGGTCGGGATCGACGACTGGATGTACCAAACGGTGGCGCCGGGCACGGGTCTGTTTCTTTCTGTGGTGGCTGTAGACAATGCGTCAGCAGGGGACGCGGCGGCGAATTTTTCCTGCATCAGCGCCGGTGAATTTCAGGGTGGGTCCGACATCGTCTCAATCAAGCGGGTTGCGGGGGTTCGAGCCGGTGCTCCAAGCAATGGCCGCGTGTACCTGAGAAGCAATGGCACGGTCGGCTTGCTGTTCCAGCAACCGATCACGGCTGCACCTGCAATCGTGATACCGCTACCACGCGCTGACTGGGAATATCGCCCGAGCATTTTCTACATTCGAAATTATGCTGAAGTGGCAGGCGACGAGATTCCCACGCTGTGCAAGAAAGTGCTGAGCGGTGCAACGCCCGCAATGGCGACCGAATGCCTTGCCACCGGTATCGAGAATCTGCAGGTGGAATACGGGATCGACACGACCGAAGACGGCAACGCCAACGTTTATCTGCCAAACCCCACGATCGGACAGATGCAGTCGGTCGTTTCTGCGCGAATTTTCATACTCGCCAGGACGCTCGAAAACGATATCCGTTATGACAACGACAAGACGTACAACGTTAGCAACGCTGCCCCATTCGCGCCGGGCGACGGTTTTCACCGTCGCGTATTTTCGACGACGGTAGCAATCCAGAACATTCGCAGCTTGAATGCCATGGGGTATTGACATGATGCAACCACGACTGAATTTACTGACCCGGCAGAATGGCGCGATTCTGGTCATCACGCTGGTGTTCCTCGTCGCAATTTCACTGCTGACGGTGTCTTCAATGCAGGCCAGCCATATCGGCCTGTTAATGGCGCAGAACGAAGAATCCAGAATCACGGCGAATGAGGGTGCACAGGCACTTGCGGACGCCATTTTTTCCAACCCTGCTTCAACACCCGTGGTTGGTGGAGAGGGTTATACGATTTGCACGGCTGGCCAGGACGGCTGTGATCGATTCGATCTGCCGGTAGCAAACTCGACACTGGCCACGGCCATCGCGAACGGACACGCGTATGCTCGCGTGCAGCGATGGGGGCCATTGTTGCGTCCGCCACCTCGCTCCGTCGAGTCCAGCATCGACAAATTTTCGAGCGCGTCCTTTGAGATCATTACCACGTACGACCGAACTGCCGAGTCGCTCGGAAAACAGCAGATTACGGAAGGCGTGTTGGTCCTGGTGCCGAAGTTCTAGCGGTGCCGAAACGAATTTCAGGATATCGGATATGGACATCATGAAAACCAAGCAACTGTTGACACTCGCTATTGCGGCGATAACCGTGACCTGCGGCAGCGCGAATGCGGACGATATCGACGTCTACATGAATAGCGGCGCTGGCCTGCCGCCCAATAGTGAGCCGATGGTCATGTTCTCGCTGGATTACCGGCCCAACCTTGGTTCGACAGCATGTCAAGGAGGCGTCTGCGACACGTTGATTGCCGAAGGCTACATGAGTGCAACGGGGCCCTATACCTTTTTTGATGTATTGCGCGGTGCGTTGCGCAAGGTCATGGAGCCGCTCGAAGATATCAAAGTTGGTTTGATGCTAAATCATGATTATCGCAACAATTGCGAAGGATTCGGCCGTACGGGTTGCAGCAATGGTGGCTATATTGCCATGGGATTCCAGGACTTTGAAGTCGGCGATGCGAATGGCGCGAAAGCGAGATTTCACGCTATTCTGGACGCGATGCCGACCCCGCAAGGCAACACCAGTCATGCCTATCAAGGCAAGGAGTTGTTTTTCGAGTTTTTCCGTTACCTGACCGGGCAGGGCGTCTATAACTCGCATAACGGCTGGATCGATTACGGGACCAGCAACAAGAAGAATCTCGATTTCGACAATCGCCGGATATCCTGGGACACTTCGATCGAATTAAATAATCCGGGCATACCTAATTATCATTCACCACTGGAGACGGCCGGGGTCTGCTCGAAAATTTTTACCGTCAATCCGATGTTCCTGGTAGCGAACCAGGAAGACGATTCAGATGATGCAATCGCAGCAAGCGTGTCGAGTGGAGGGTTTGGTTCGTCTCAGGATGAATTTGCCGATGTCATTCAATATATGTATGACGCCGATCTCGGCAACGGGTCCTACGGCACGGCGCCGAATCTTGCTGATCAGCAAAATGTGACATCGTATTTTCTGATCGATCCCAAATTTATTAATACGACAACTATCGGCTATGCCAAGGCTGGTGGAACCGGCACGCCGCTCGAATTGAGTGAAAACCCTGACGAACTTGTCGCGACACTGCAGGAGTTGTTCAAGCAGATTCTCAGTGTCAGTACGACCTTCGTGGCGGCTTCAGTACCGGTCAATGTATTCAATCGTGCCGAGGTCACCGACAACCTGTACATCGCACTTTTCCAGCTTGACAAGAATGCGCGGCCCGCGTGGGTGGGCAACCTCAAGAAGCTCAAGTTCGTCGGTGCAAATAGCTCAAGCTCTGATGCCGTATTGCTGGATGCGTTGGGACAGGGAGCTATCGCAGGTGACGGCCGGGTGCGTTTCGATGCTTTGACACACTGGACATTGCCCAGCCAATTGCCAATACCCGACCTCCTGGCCGGTGAAGTGACCGGTCGTGATGGCCGTTCTGTCGCGCGTGGCGGAGCAGGACAGAAAATTCCAGGCTTTCTCACGGGTTCTCCACAACTGGCAAATGGACTCGGTGGCCGCACGATTTATTACGATTCAACTTCCAGCTCACTGGCCAACCTGAATGTCGATATGACCACAGCAAGTGCGCTACAAAGCGACCTCAATGCGGGCAGCATAATGGAGGCAACGGCGCTCCTGGCATACGCACGCGGCCTGGACGTCGACGACCTGGACGGCGACGGCGTAAAGAATGAAGCACGCGATTGGATCTTTGGCGACGCACTGCATTCGCGCCCGATGCCGTTGAACTACGGCACACGCGGCGGCTACACCAGTAGCAATCCGGCGATCTATCTTGCGGTTGCGTCCAACGACGGCATGTTGCGCATGATCCGCAACACCAGTACCGGCGGCGGCGAGAGTGGCGAGGAAGTCTGGGCCTTCATGCCGCGTACCTCGATGCCGGCCCAGAAAATCCTGCGAAACAACGCAACTGGCACCAAGCATCCATACACTTTTGACGGCGCCCCTGTTGCCTACGTCCAGGATTTCGATTTCGACGGCAATATCGAGGCCGGCGACAAAGTCTGGCTGTTTGTCGGGCTTCGTCGTGGCGGCAAATCCTATTACGCGCTCGACATATCCAACCCGGAAAGCCCGAAATTGATGTGGACCATCGACAAGTCCGGTGATTTTGCCGAACTCGGGTACACGTTCTCCAATCCACGCGTCGGCATGATCGACACCGGCAGCGGCCCGGTTGCGGTGCTCATGTTTGCCGGCGGCTATGACACGAACAAGGACGATCGGAGTGGCGTTGGCACCGACGATTCGGAAGGCAACGCCATCTATGTGGTCAATGCGGAGACCGGCAATCTTATCTGGAAAGCCCGCGGTGGCACTGGCGGATCGTCAGCCACGGTATTTGAGCACCCGGGCCTGGTGGATAGTATCCCCTCGGCGCTGACCGTAGCCGACACTAACGGCAATGGGCTGATAGACCGCATGGTTGTCGGCGACACCGGCGGCAATGTCTGGCGCGCTGACCTCGCGGGCACCAACACGGCGGACTGGAAATTGACCCTGCTGGCCTCTGTCGGCAGGCACGCTGGCGGATCCTCTGGAAAGTCGTCCGACCGGCGATTCTTCCACAGACCGGACCTGGTGCAGACTAAAGACGATGACGGACTTTTCGACGCCGTCCTGCTGGGCTCCGGTGACCGGGCCGACCCGCTCGATTTGGGAGGCACCGCCGGCAATTTCTTTTACATGATCAAGGATCGCGCGACAGCCGCGGGTGCCGGAACAAACACTGGAATTGAGCACGCGGATTTTGCCGACGTTACGGATAACTGTCTCCAGGAGGGCAGCGATTGCAATCTGGATTTACAGGCAGGCTGGCGGCTGCAGATGGAGTCGACGGGCGAGAAGATTCTCGCAACGCCGTTGACGATGTCCGGGTCCGTATTCTTTACCTCTTACCTGCCCCAGGGCGCCAGTTCCTCGTCAGTCTGTGCGCCATCGGAAGGAGCCGGGCGACTGTATGCCGTGTCCCTGCAGACCGCCGTATCGGTCATCAACTATGATACGTCTGACGATACAGATCCTGACGGCGACTCGGGGGACGGCGATGCAGCGACGACGAAGGCTGATCGCAGTACTGAATTAATTTCGGCAGGCATACCGGCCGAAGTTGTGTCGATCCCGCCGAACAAGATCTTGCGGCCGGACCTGCAAATCGACACCGTCGATGTAGCCACACGCTGGAGGACCTACTGGTTCCTCCAGGAAGACTCGGACTTGTAGAGATAAAATCGTGAAAAATTGCTGGCAACACAAATGGCAGGCGGGCGTCACGCTCATCGAATTGATGATAGTAATAGTGATCATTGGGATCATCGCTTCGGCGGCCTATCCCTTATATACGCAGTATGTCGTCAGGGCGAAGCGCGTTACAGGCACGGGGATGTTGCTGCAGGTGGCCGACCGTCAGCAGCAGTTTTTCATGGACAACAAAGGGTATGCGGTGTCACTGGAAAGCCTTGGCTTTACGAGCAATCCTTTCATGATGAACGATCAGGGCGCCGTGGTGGCCGATGACGACGCCGGGCGCATTTATAGCATCGCGCTGTCCAACACGAGCGCAACGAGCTTCACCGTCACGGCTGAACCGCAAGAATACCAGGCAGAAAAAGACACAACTTGCGGCAGCCTGACGCTGACGCATGCCGGCGACAAGGGACAGAGCGGCTCCGGCACGAACTGCTGGTAACGCGAATAATTATTGTCAATCGGCGCATCCATGACGCCGCCGCGGGGGCTCAGGCAGCGAGCGCTTTCACCATCTTGTTCAGGCGGCTCTTGTGGCGAGCTGCCTTGTTCTTGTTGACGATTCCCTTGTTGATCATGCTGTCGATCACCGGCACAGCAGCTTTGTAGGCGGCAGCGGCTGCGTCCTTATCTCCCTTTTCGACCGCAGCAATGACGGCCTTGATGTGGGTACGCATCTTGGAACGCAAGCCCATGTTATGGAGCCGGGTTTTGTCGGCCTGCCGGGCACGTTTCCGGGCTGATTTGATGTTCGCCAATGCAATAGTTCCTGGATTTACCATCGTTCAGGGTCAAGGCCAGGATCCTAAGGAGGCGATCCGGGACCAAACAGCCGCGTATTATTCGCGGCCTGCGGTTGATTGTCAATGACCTGGTCGACTGGCGTCTAAAGCGCTGATTTCCGGTCGCATTTCGGGCTAGACTACGAGTCCTCAAAAGCCCGAATCACTGCACATGCCCCCGGATCGATCCTCCGGCAACGATGCCCCAGACTTGAGCCCCAGGCGTCAACATCGCCTCTCGGGCCTCCATTTGCTGAAGTCCACCTCTGTCGTCAGCACAATGACGCTGCTGTCCCGCATCCTGGGGCTAGTTCGGGACATCGTTTTCGCCAGGTTCTTCGGCGCCACGATCGTCATGGATGCCTTTATTGTGGCTAACCGTATCCCGAATATGCTGCGGCGATTCTTTGCCGAGGGCGCTTTTTCGCAGGGGTTTGTTCCGGTCATGGCGCGTTACAAGGAGAATCGCGAGCATGGGGAGGTCCGCGAATTTGTCGACGCCGTTGCCGGCACTTTAGGTCTTACGTTGTTTCTGGTGACACTGGTCGGCGTCATTGCCGCGCCGTTGCTGGTCTTGATGGTAGCGCCGGGTTTTGTGGGTGAGGACGGCAGGTTCGACCTGGCAACGGCAATGCTCCGCTTCACCTTTCCCTATATGCTCTTCGTTTCGCTTACCGCCTTTGCGGCAGGGATCCTGAATACCTACGGAAGATTTGCGGCGCCGGCTTTCACGCCGGTGATATTAAACGTGGTATTGATTTCCTGTGCCCTTTGGCTGGCACCATTACTGGATGAGCCGGGCATGGCGCTGGCTTACGGTGTATTTCTGGCTGGTATCGCTCAACTTCTGTTCCAGATTCCTTTCCTCGCAAAAATACACGCTGTCCCGCGTCCCAGGTGGCGGCCAGGGCATGCCGGGGTACGTCGTGTAGGCAGGTTGATGCTGCCGGCAATTTTCGGTTCATCCGTGGCGCAGATAAATGTGCTGGTTGGCGGCATCATCGCGTCGCTGCTCGGCGTAGGCAAAATCAGCTATTTGTATTTTTCGGATCGGTTGATGGAGTTCCCTCTCGGCCTGTTCGGCATCGCATTGGCCACGGTTATGTTGCCGACCCTCTCCAGGCAGGCGGCCAGCCACTCGATGGAGGAATTTTCAAGAACCATTGACTGGGCCATGAAACTTGTCGTTCTGATCGCGATTCCCGCTGCCATAGGCCTGGTCCTCCTGGCATCGCCACTGCTGGTGACTCTGTTTTACGGCGGCATTTTTTCCAGGCTGGATGTGGAAATGGCAGCCATCAGTTTGCAGGCGTTTGCGCTGGGGCTGGTGGGCTTCTCATTTGTGAAAATTCTGGCGCCGGCATTTTTCGCCCGGGAGGACACCAGGACACCGGTTCGATATGGCCTCATAGCGCTTGCAATCAATTTCGTCCTGAGCGTTCTTCTGGCATGGTATCTGACAAGCGTCGGCTACGCCGCGAGCCATGCCGGACTGGCGCTGGCAACTTCCATCGCCGCGATCGCCAACGCGTGGTTACTTTATCGGGGATTACGTCAGGAAGGCACTCTTACGCATACGGTGGGCTGGGGATTGTTAATGTTGAGAGTCCTGATCGCGAACGCTGCGATGATTGCAGCGCTTTTATGGTTTCAGCGGCCCCTCGACTGGTGGATCGATGCCCACACCTTCGATCGATCACTGCAACTGGGCATGGTGATCGTTAGTTGCGCTATTGTGTATTTTGTTACCCTCGCCGTACTCGGCCTGCGACGGTCGCAATTCAGATTATCGGACCAGACGCAGCATTTGAATCGTTAGAAAAGACAGATCATGCGCCTTGCACGTACCATTGAAAGTTTTCCATTCGATCTTGTCGCCGGGGGGAGTGTTGCGACAATCGGTTCCTATGACGGATTGCATCGTGGTCACCAGAAATTGCTGGGGCATGTTCTCGACCGTGCCAGGGAGCAGAGACTGCCTTCGATCGTGATGAGTTTTGAACCGACGCCGAAGGAGTTCTTCGCACAGGACCGCCCGCCGGCACGCTTGATGCGATTTCGCGAAAAATTTGAAGCATTGGCGGATTTAGGTGTAGACGTGTTTTACTGCCCCCGTTTCAACGAGGCGATGAAAAATATCAGCGTCGATACTTTCATTCGCCGCATCCTTATTCATGCGCTGAATATCACTCACCTGGTGATTGGTGATGATTTCCGATTTGCCCAGGACCGGGCAGGGCATCTGCGGACTTTGCAGCGAGCAGGCAGTGCGCTTGGCTTTTCAGTCGAACAAATGGACAGCGTTATTGTAGACGGCGAGCGGGTGAGCAGCACCGTCATTCGCGACGCGTTATGGGAAGGCGACCTGGAACACGCGCGGCGGCTCCTCGGAAAGGACTATAGAATGTCGGGCAAGGTAATCGAGGGTAAGCGGATGGGTCGTACGCTCGGCTATCCGACAGCGAACGTAAATCTCAATCGATTGCAGAGTGCAGTCATGGGAATATTTGCGGCCCGGGTCTCCGGCAGGGACTGGGGCCCGCTGGATGCAGTTGCCAGTGTTGGTACCCGGCCAACATTCGAGGGGACAAAGCCGCTGCTTGAGGTTCACGTTTTCGATTTTGCTAAGGATATTTACGGCGAGTATATTCATGTAGATTTCATCGCCCGGCTGCGTAGTGAAGAAAAATTCGATGACGTCAAAGATCTTATCGAACAGATGCACCGCGATTCAGCGCGCGCCAAAGAAATACTGGCGGCCTGACAGGGCTGCCTGGAACAAGGAATGATGGGTTGACTGATATGACAGACAAGAAATCAAACGGTTATGCCTCATTCTCTATCTGGGTATCCTTATCGATTTTGGTTATCGCCCTCGATCAGCTGACGAAGTGGGCAATCGTCAAATGGGTCGGGCTGTACGACAGGATTCCGGTCAATTATTTCATTAACATCACACACCAACGCAACACGGGTGCCGCATTCAGTTTTCTGGCGGATGCAGCGGGCTGGCAACGCTGGTTTTTCATTGCCCTCGGCGCGACGGTCAGTTCGGTCATCCTGGTGTGGTTATGGCGCATCCGCCGGGAAGGCCAGGTCACGTTGTCAGCGGGCCTGTCGCTGGTACTCGGTGGTGCGATCGGCAATGTCATCGATCGCATCATGCATGGCTATGTCGTCGATTTTATCCAGGTGCTGATATTCGGTTGGCCCTTCCCGTCGTTCAATATCGCGGATTCGGCAATCACGGTCGGTGCTGCGTTCCTGATCATTGATGCATTGTTTCTGTCTGGCAAAGCGTCAAAATTGTAAGTAATCTGCGGATCCATTCGCGGCTAAAGCCGCTCCCACAATGCTAAGTAGAATTGTGGGAGCGGCTTTAGCCGCGAATGGAGGCGTATCCGGACAAAAAAATGCCGATCTGAATTCAGATCGGCTTTTCATCTTCCCTGATTCGCGGTGTTTGTCAGCGTCTTGTGTTAGTCCAGCAGTCATCGAATGGCGTCGACCTCTTCACGCCAATTCCGTCTATCGAAAACGTCGCACACTTGCCGGCCTCGGCATCTGTATTCTGGTAGGTGGCAGTGGCACTGAATGCCCCGGGACTCGCTGCGGTTACGTTGACGATATACGATTCCGAATCTGTCAGGAAATTCGCGTCAACCGGAAAGCCCAGGGCGAGCATGTCCGTGGTATAGGTACTGTTCTGCAAATAGAACCTTTCCTGCATGGTCGCAATCTGCAATAACGCTGATTTTGCCTCAGTACGCTTGGCCTTGGTTACAAATTGACGATAACTCGGATAGGCGATCGCGGTCAGGATACCGATGATCACTACAACGATCATCAGCTCCATCAACGATATGCCTCGCATTGTTTTTCGCATCACCTAAATCTCCATTCGAAGTCGCGCTTGACGACTACTCTATTCCATCCTGTGTCCACAGCGTCCTGACCGGGTTGTTCGCATATCCGGGGTCGAAACACTCGACGCCCACGCAGCCGATCGGCGGCACCGCACAATCGGTGCCGGTGCAATTCGGATCATCCGGGCTGGGGAACAGGATCGTCGGTTCCGGTGCGATACCGCCCTGCTGCAGTTCCTCCATCCGTTTATCATCGGCGTCAGCCGCAGCAAGTGTGTCCAGGTTGTTGACGACCGGATCACCGTTCTCGACTCTGACCCGATACAGGAAGTTCCTGCCCAGGCTGGGGGCACATTGATCGCTCGAATTGGCCTCCGGCGAGAAGCCGACGAAGGTTACCGTGTCGCCAAAGGTTACCGAATTACTCAGGACTTTCTGGTTCGCCGGCAAGGTGAATTTCCAGCCTCGTTTGCTCGGACCGATTATCGTGCGTACCGATCCGCTGACCTCGACCAGATCGCTGTCCTGTACGATCGTGTAATTGTCGTAATCGGCCTGCGTCAACTGGTTGAAGACGTCCGGGTCACGCACCGAGAAGAAGCGGTCGGCCGCGGATTCATCCAGCGGATGCGCCCGGTAGCCGCTGCCGATGCTCAGCGAGATGAACCGCCTGTTCTGTGTCCCGTCCGTGAACAGCGACACGTCGGGCGTGGTATAGAAGCGCCGGGTGTCGGCGAAATCCGCAGTGGCCAGTCCTTCGGCGCCAAGTTGGGCAATGACGCCGCCGGTGGCGAGATTTGCGGGCGTCTCTCCGTTTTTGATATCGAATCGCAGCAACTGGCCACCCAGGTCCGCGGCATACATGCGATCGGCCAGGCCGTCGCCGGTCATGTCAATGACCCGGACCTGAGACACGATCGAACGGGTCATGCTGGCCAGCTGCAGATCCGCACCGGCATCGGGACCGGCTCGCCACAGTTCGGCGCCGCTCACGAGGTCGAGCATGTGGATGCCGTTGCCGACAGCGTCCGACGCCGCCGACGTATAGGTGGCCGTGTCGTGGACCGTGTCGTAACCGCCACCCAGGATCACGACGGCGTTGTCGGTGTTGGTGCCGGCCGTATTGATGTCGATACGTGCGACCACCGGCGTTGACCAGCTTTCGCCCATTTCGGGATAGGTAACTTTCCAAAGTAGCTTCGGCGAATTCTTGTTGGTCACGTCCAGCGCATAGTAATTAAAGCCGCCGCGACGCAAGCCGAAGATCAGGTAGACGAAGTCGGATCCGTCGACGATGCCGTTCTTGTTTTCGTCCTTGACGACCGACACAACGTTGCCGTCGATCCCATACTGCTTGTATTTTGACTCGGCATCGAAATAGAGCTGCGCGAACCTTGGCAATAGCTCTTTCGGCACGAACGACCACAACTCGGCTCCGGTGCTGCCGTTGATGGCATGTAGATAGCCGTCGTTGGTCGCGCTGAATACCACCACGTCCGGGTTTGCTTCCGTGCCGCCGTAGACGACCGCGGCCGGTTTGGAATGCAGCGGATCGCCCATGGCGTAGCGGACTGTCGTTGACGGGTCATTATCCTCGTCGAGCAGGTCCTCGCCGCGTGCCCAGCGGATGATCTCGTCGATGCTCGGCTCGCCCGCAGAGCCGGTGAGGCCGAAGTCGCCGTCGGAAAACGAGCCGGCGTTCGACGGCGTGAGCGCATTGTTCGCGACGGTCAGGTTGCCGCCCGAGTTGTTGGTATACAGGTTGCGCAGCGACGGGTCCGGCAGTGCATTTGCCGCACCGCCGAGAGCAACCTGGTCGCCGTCCGCAGCCCCGGAGGTCCAGAAACTCTTTGCAGTGTCCTTGAAGAAGCCGGTTGCAGGATCGACCGCGGCATTACCGTTGGCGTCAGTAATCACCCGGTCGACCAGCCTGTATTTTTTCAGGTTACCGGGCCAGTGTACCCTGGCTTGCGGCTTGAACACCGTGAGGTACAGGTCGTTAAGGTTCTGCGTGCGGTTGAAGGCATTCACCGATACCGCCGGCGCGGTGAACGACAGGTCTCTGTCAGCGATGACGCTGACGATTTCCAGAAACGCCGCCGCGAGAGATGGACCGTCGTCGGCGAAGTAAAATGTGCCACCGCCGCGCTCAGCCGCGCTGCGCAGGTTGTCGGTGTCATCAAGAGCAAAGCCGACCGTGTGCATGATGACGTTCTGTTCACCGGGGAGGCCGCCCGACGCATCCGGGCTGATATCCGTCTTGAACAGATATTCGGCGATGTCGTCTATGCATATGCCGTCAGATTCAGACGGGACGACGTCGTCACAGAAGGTGCGGCCGGTGGCAGCCGTGTAGCCCGGCAGCAACGGCGTCAGGTCTTCTGTCTTGTCGTCGCGGCCGCCGGCCCTGCCGTCAGACAGCAACACGTTGAAATTCCTGGCGCAAACGTTCAGTTCCGGTTGCACATAGACTTGCGAGCCGGGTCCGGCACTGGGGTCTACCAGGATGCCATGATCCGTAAAGTTCTCATTGTCGCCGTCGATCTCGGCGAATTCGGCCGGCATGCCGAGCCAGTAGAGCACCGATTCATACGCCGATTCGGCGATCGTCGTGTGGTCTTCCGGTGTCAGGCTGTCGACCGCGGCCAGGGCAGCGGCGCGATTCGTATCGATATCGATCAAACCCTGGATGATGGTGCCGCCTTCGTCATCGTTGAAGCGCTCGACGCCGACTCTGACATTGCTGATCGATGAAAACAGGGTCGTGAGTACCTGCTTGACGATATCGATGCGTGACACCGAAATGATGACAGGGTTGGCCTCCCAGTTGAGGTAGTTGCCGTCGTACAAGGTGTAGCTCTGGTTTCTCGGCGCACCGTTCCAGCTGAGCGCCTCGCCGGCAATCTCCGTGTACCAGTCGGTCAGGTCGCTGCCCGCCTTCGCCCAGAGAAACGTTGCCCGGCCGTCGCCGTGGACCCCGGCATCCGCCTCACATTCCACGGGTTCGCTGTTATAGCCTGACGCGAGGAACTGCCATTTCTTGGGGCCGGAGCCGGTGCCGTCCTTGCCGCCGTCCCGATACTGCGCCATGACACCGGAATAGCTGCCCAGGCCTGTCATCTGCAGGTTGGCCGCAGCGCAGTTGAAATCGGCTTTGTCGATAATTTGCGTGGTGCCGCCGGTACAGTCCGGCAGGACACCGTTAACCGTCATCCAGTAGATCGCGTTCTGGTTGCAATCGCCGCCGTAGTTCTGCCCGGGGTCATACGGTACGGCTGTGTCTTCTTCGGATTCCATGCTGCTCGAGGTATCGATGATGAACATGATCCTCGGATTGGTGGCCTCAGTGGCCGCGGCCTGTGCCAGCAGGAGTTCGGTATCGTCCGCGACAGCGGGTGCGCCCGCCATCATCGCCAGCAGGAATCCGGTGCACGTCCTTGTGATAATTCGGTTTAAAGCATTCATTTTCGTTCCCTCAAAGAATCGGCTTCCTGTGAAGATCAAAGCTTCACCCTCACCTTGGTGACGGTGTTTGATTCGAGATGATGAGACACATCGATAATCGCGTCCTTACGATTCGTGATGCGGCTGACCGCTTGTCTGAAATCCGCCAGCGTGACGTCGCGATTATTCAGCACGTAACGGGTCGCGGCGGTCGCACGCAGGGTCTGCACCTCACAGTCGGCGCATCTGCTGAAAGCCAGCGTCCCGCCTTCGGTGGCCGGCAGTCTCAGGTAAATGAGCTCTACTTCCCACACTTCCGTTGTGGTCCTGAAGTCGGCCGCGGCCGAGAGGCTCAGTCCTAACAAAACCAAGACCAGTAGTCTTTGAATATGCATGTTCATTGCTCCGTATCCCTGGTTGCTTCGCTCTTTGCCAATTAAAGTGCCGACGCCTCGGGCCCCACCACGTAGAATGCCTGGGTGTGTATCGCAAACGCGTCCCTGTCAGTCGGCGTGCCCGGATCGCTTTCGGATTTTGCCCTCGCGATCGCATTGAAGTGATAAGCGGCGATGCCGCTGCCGACGCCCATGCTGAATGCGCGATCCGGCACCAGTGTCGTGTCTTCAAAATAAATAGTCGCCTCAACTGAGTCGTTTGAAATGACGTTCTGTGTCAGGCTCACATCGATCAGTGTATTGAAGCGGCCCTGCGCGAGCGCCGTTTCGAGCCCGGTCTCGGCCGCCTGGAACGCGTTCTCGTAGCTCTGGTCATTGCGCGCCATCGCCAGTTCCGTCGTGGCCGTATTCATGCCTGAAATTGCCAGCACGGTGATGATGACGAGCAGGACCAAACTGGTGACCAGCGCCGCGCCGTCTTGCTTTCCTGACAGATTAATTCTATGCGTATTCATTCTCGTTTCTCATGTGCCTTTTATGTTCTTGCGTTACGCAGCAAAATTGTCTTGGAGATCTGCATGCGCCGGAAATCGTCGTTGAACACGCCAAGGGTCACGTCGCCCGGCTGATAATTGACGGTGTCCACGATCCCGGCCTCGCGGGTAATCCCGCGCACCACAATCCAGACTCTCGCGGTGATAACCCGGGCGCCGGCAATGAACGCCGCATCTCCAGGAATGAAAATCGGATCGCCGGGATTGACGTAGCGATCGACGGTGTTGTCCTGGTCCACGTCAACACCGAGCTGCAGCTGGATGTTTTCAACGCCCGGTGCAACTTCCTGATCGACAATAACCGGCCCGCCTGCGCCACCTGTCAGCATCTTGCGGCGCAGCGTCGGAACACCCGGGATCAGCTCCGAACTCGCCGCTACATAGTAGGAGTTGATCAGCAGGTTGTGTGTCTGAGAGACAGCCGGGTCCGGGTCAAATCCGGCCGGGATTATCCCGTCTTTGAATAACTCGCCCTGAATACGCGTCGTCTGTATCTGCAGGCGTCCGTCTTCGGGCAGCGTCGCAGCGACCGTCGCGCGACGCGTTGTAAATACGTCGGAATTCGGCTGCACGCCGCCCGTAGCGGCACAGGGAAGTGTGTATGCGTTATTGCTGCCGACCAGCGGCTGGCCCAGGTCAAGTGCCCAGGTCGCTCCACAATCACTTGGTGGCACCAGGTTCAATGGGTCAGGGTCGCCGATCAACGAGCGGCCGTCGATGGCAGTGCCGCGGCTGTGCCGGCCCCAGTTGCTGGCCATGCGCAGGTCCGCCTCAATAGTATCCATCGCGAACTGTGCGGTCTCCTGCACGCGTGCGATCGACTCGTTGATCACAAATGCCTGCCGGCTTTGGTTGTAGATCTGGACCGCGCCGATCATCAGGAACGAACCGATCGTGAGTGCGACCATCAGCTCGACCAGCGTTATGCCAGCCTGATGACGAATCGAATTTTTTGTATCGTATCGAATGATCATGGCGATCAGATTCCAAGCACGGGGATTTTGATTTTATAAGTCATGTTCTCACCCGGCTCAGTCCAGGCAATCGTAATTTCATAAGTTGGCGGAGCTGGAGCGCCGCCGTTGTCAAAAACGACCGTGACGGTGCCGTTAGGCAGCGTATCCGTCGCCTGCTGATCCCAGAGGAATATGTCGTGTCCTGCCATCTGGGCTGCCGTGCAATTGACACCGCCGGCGACGCAGTTGTTGTTTGCGCCGGCCAGGCCATATACGGCCCCGGCGCGGGGGTTGGCACGGATGCGGTCGGCAACGTCGCCGGCAAGCGTCACCGCATGATGACGGAAGACGGAGGTGCGTCCCGCCTTCATGCTATGCACATACAAACCGGCAATACCGAGCATGCCGACCGACAGAATGACCAGTGCGATCAGTACCTCGACCAGCGTAAAGCCGCTGATGGTTTTTTTCGCCGCAGCCGTTGATGTCGGTTTTGTAGATTGCATTCGTTTAATTCCGCTAATCAGCAATGGATTCGATTGTCGAGCGTAAATCACGGGCAATCGCCGCCAGCGAAGATTATGTCGTCGTAGTCGCTGATGACTGTGGCGCGTCCGATTGGTGTTATTACGAGGCGGCGCGCGGTCGCTCTGCCACCCTCAGCGATATCCAGACCACGCTGATCACAGATCATTGCGATACTCAGCGCAGGATTGCCACCGACGTCGCCGCGGCCAAGGCCGGATGGCGCAAATCCGAAATAGTCGGCGCCGCCGTTGGTGATGATGTTGATCGAATCAGGAATCGCCGGATGCGCCCGGAGAACGTTCTCTCCTGCGCCGGCGCGGGCCAGGTCACCGTTAAGATCGATGAAGATGATCCAGCCGTCGTCGAAGCTGCCGCCACATGCTGCTGCCGCATCCATGGGGTTGCTGCTGGCGCATATCGTGATGTTGGACTTGGAGCGAGCCGCCTCCGAGCGAGCGAGCTGGAAGCTCGAATGCAGGCCGTTCGCGACGGCGGTCATGCGGCTGTTCTTCGTAAAGTCGCTGAAATTCGGAACGGCGATCGACATGACAATGCCGATGATCAGCATCGTGATCAGCAGCTCATAAATCGTGAATCCATGCTGGTTTGCTGTGTCCATGGAGGCAATATACAGGCCCTCGAGACCCTGTTGACAAGTATCCGACAAGCGGCGAAATGACCCCGACAAGCGGTCGGACTCAGGCCATCCATTTAACTTAATCCGGACAGTCATAGGGGTTTCCGCGGCGGTCATGCCGGGTCACCCGGGGCCTTCCTGTATAGCTCACCACCAGGGCGCGAGGAGCGGCCCGCCTGGCTTTGTCGCAGAATATGAAGGTGCCATTGGTGGCCCTGAGCGCGGTCGTCCGGAATGAAAAACTCTTGCGATTGGCGGTTATCTGATTATGTAAACTCACTGAAAATCGCTGCAGCACGGGCTCCTCCGCATCACGGACCGCCGGCGCATCCCGGTCCAGGTTCACGAACATCATCCAGCCCTGCGACCAGTCGTATCCCGGCATGCAGTGTTGCCCGTCACGCGAGGGGCAGAGGGTGACCGCACGGCGGCGCATCACGGACTCCTTGCGAGCGAGATGGACGGCATGGAACATGGCATCGACCTCAACTCTCAGGCGATGATCCGCCAGTATTCTGCCGAACGATGGCACGCCCAGCGACATGACAAGGGCAACCACGCCGATCGTAATAATGAGTTCGTACAGGCTGTAGCCGCCTGCCGCACGCCGGATCACCATCTCAAACCTCCCTGTTTGCAGACCCGAGGCTAATTCATCAGGAGCCCGGTGAGAGGTCGCAAAACTCGGCAAAGCCTGCGCATTGAGTATTCCGATCTGGAATTGGTCTATACTCCGCAAACACCTGATTTCGTGAGTATAGTCCCATGTTACGGAAGGACATCCTCGATAAATTGAAGCAGCATGGCGTCATGCCAACCGCGCAGCGGATTGAAGTGGCAGCGGTCCTGCTGTCGCGTCCACAGCATCTGTCGGCGGATCAGATAATCGACAAACTCAAAAGTCGGCGTAGTCGCGTCTCGAAAGCGACCGTCTATAACACGCTGAAGTTATTCAGCGAACAGGGCATCGTGAAAGAACTGAGCGTGGATTCAAGCCGCAAATTCTATGACTCGACGACCCATTCTCATCATCATTTTTATCATGTCGATTCGGGCGAATTGAGCGATATCCCCGGCAGCCAGATAAGCATCAGTGGCGTGCCGCCCCTGCCGAATGGCACCGAGCAGGAAAGCGTCGAGGTGTTGATCAGGGTGAGGAGCAAGAGCAAGTAGGAGCGTGCGCCGTTCGGCGAACGCATCGCGCGGTGTCCGGGCTCCTGTAGGAGCTCGCCCCAGCGAGCGATTGAATCCAGGCACACGCATCGGGCATCGGATCGCCCGGTGGGCCGGGTTCCTGTAGGAGCTCGCCCCGGCGAGCGATTCAATCAGGCACACGAATCGGGCATCGGATCGCCCGGTGGGGCGGGCTCCTACGAGACGAACACGCATTTTGTCAGTATCGAATTGCTGCCTGTCGTAGGAGCTCGCCCCAGCGAGCGATCAAACTCGATCCTGCGCGCGTCTGGCCGTCTATGATCGGTAGCGCTATACTCGCCGCCGCATCCAAGCCGGTATAGCTCAGTTGGTAGAGCGCCACATTCGTAATGTGGAAGTCCTTGGTTCGACTCCGAGTACCGGCACCATTTCTAATATCATTAGCACGCAAATGGAATCAATTTTTACTGCTATTTGTGCTTAGATCCACTATTTTCAACCCATTCAGCTCTATCCGTATGTCAGTAGTGTTCAATTGGGTTCAATTGTATTCAGCCCAAAATAGGGATACCGTAAGGGATATCGAAGAAATATCCCTGTTTTGATGGAGTGGTATCCCTATGCGAAAGCAACTCACTGACGCTGCATGTCGGAATGCCAAGCCGAAAAAGAAGCCCTATAAGCTGACCGACCGTGACGGCCTGTCGCTGCTGGTAAAGCCTGTTAGCCAGAGAAATCCGAAGGGCATTAAGCTATGGCGCTTCCGGTACAAATTTCACGGTAGGGATACGTTACTCAGTCTCGGGCGCTATCCCGATGTGAATCTCAGTCAGGCCAGGGATCGTGTTATGGCCGAGCGGAGGCTTCTCGGCAAGGGAGAAGATCCCTCAGTAGCCCGTAAGGAAAAGCAGCGGGAAAAGCTGAGTTCATTTAGTGCGGTTGCTCAGGACTTCTTCAGACGCGGCTGCCCCTACGGTTCAAATAAAAATCTAAAACCGATCACGGTTGAGCTATTACGGCAGCGGTACAACGACCATCTAAAGCCCAGCTTGGGGAGCCTACCGATTGCCGATATTACCGTTGCCGACCTGAGCCCCATTCTTGACCGTATCGTACAAGCCGGCCATCTGGAAACCGCACACCGAATCCGGGCCTTGGCGGAACGCATCTTTCGGCTGGCAATGGTCCTCGAACTGACCGAACAAAATCCGGCACTCGCATTACGCGGCACGATACCGGCGCGTGTCACGCGTCAATACGCGGCCATAACCAAGCCTGAACAAATTGGACCGCTGCTACGAGCGATCGAGGACTATGACGGACAGCCGGAGGTGTGTGCAGCACTGCGGCTGGCCCCGCTTGTTTTCGTGCGTCCTGGGGAGCTACGCGGGGCCCTGTGGTCCGAAATCGATTGGGATAACAATGAGTGGGTTATTCCAGGCGAGCGCATGAAAATGAACCGTGAACATGTTGTGCCGCTGAGCAAACAGGCAGTAGCGATCCTCAGGGAGTTGCAGCTGGTCAGTGGTGACTTTGATCTGATCTTTCCCGGGCTTCGTTCCCGGGAGCGGCCCATCAGTGACAACACGCTAAACGCTGCCCTACGGCGACTCGGTTATACAAAGGATCAAATGACAACGCATGGCTTCAGAAGTACGGCAAGCACACGCCTGCATGAAATGCGCAAGGGGGATAAGCCCATGTTTGATTCTGCCGTGATTGAGACACAACTTGCGCACGTGGACAGCAATGCGATTCGAGCGATCTACAACAGATTCGATTCGCGCAAGTACATCACAGCGCGCCGCAGGATGATGCAGTACTGGTCAGATTATCTGGATCGCTTGAAGTCCGAAAAATCAACGGTAGTCGAGCTGAAAACGGGCTAAATTAGAAATCCCAGGGCTAGGTTAGCTGCCGAAAAGCCGGCCACCTTCGCCGGCCCGTCCTGGGTCTTTAAGAAGGCGCTAGAAGGGGCGTGCAATTGAAACGAACACGTAAAAAACGGACGCGCAAAAACTCGATGAGCATTTTTGAGGCCGTCCACGACATTAAGGAAAATACCGACGAGCGGCTGGATACGTGTGCACGTCAATTCGCGAAAGTGCTAACGGAGTCCTATCCAGAATTGACTTTTTGGCAAAATACCCCACCTGATTCCGAGGATCTTAACAAGGAACAGAATGATCTGGTGTCTGATGCAATGAGACAGCCATGGCCAGATCCATTTGAATCTTGTGGGCATACACTTGGCCATTGGCTTTTGGATGTATATCCAGGGTCAATGAAAGCCGTCCAGTTCGACAACAAGTGGGATGGGCCATATGAGTTTAACTATAGGAGTAAGTTTCAGCATAGAGCCAGTGCATCATTATCAGATCCTAGCGCCAGAAAACCATTAGGACACACAAATTGTGTACCACCAGAAGTCGCAGATCTTCCGCAGCCACTAATGCGCGACTTCCGGGCTGACAAAGTGGCAATTCAGTCAATTTGTGATCAGGTGCGAAAATCCCTGAAGCCGAATCAGGGTAGGGGCCAATCAAGATACACCAATTACGTTAATGAAGCGGTCCGCCAAGTCGCGCTTGCCGTCATAACAAACGGTGATGTGGAATTGAATCGCCGTAAGAATATCGAGCTGCAGTTAGAAAGATTTGATGGCGGGTTACTTTCTCCTGAAGATCCAATACGGTACATAAATTTTAGTGACAAAGAGGAAGGGCGTATCGAGATAATGTTCTTTCTCGACAATGAAGATGAGGAAACAAAAACAGAGGAAACCAAAACCAAGGATCTGGCAATAGATGGATTTATTCGTAAGGTCAGCGCCTCCCTCCAATAGATTCCTATCTATTTAATCGTGTGGCAGTTCTTCTAATTCACGATGCTCCCGTCAAAACCGCTTCAAAATAGCGGACTATTTTTCAGTCACTTAGTGCCCATCCAACACTCTCCCGTCAAAACTGCCAAAAAACCCGATTTATTTTCAATGGCTTAGCGCCTAATGCGGGAATGAGCTATCCCCGCAAGGTGCGATGGAAAATGTCGTTCTTTGCTATCAATTGGACGCAGCAATGAACGAAAACCAAATTGTGTCGGACCGGCTTATCCCGTTCAAGGTCGTATCACAGATTACGGGAATTAAATCCGTCAACACTATCAAGGCGAAAGAGGCTTGCGGCGAATTTCCGATGCGGCGTTATCTGAGTATCAAATGCGTCCGGTGGTCTGAGCGAGAGGTACTAGCATATTTAGACCAACTGCCACGGAGTTTTAAAGAATACAAGCAACGACATGATGGCGGTCAGGCAGCCGCATAAATCTTAGGGCAAGGACGCCATGATTACCCAATTTCAAAAAGAAAAACCCCTAGCCTTGATGAGAGGTTCGGGGTTTTTCTGTTCCGGTTCACCTACCAAAGTAAACGGAGACAGTGCACGTGATTCTACTAGAAAAACCGTCATTACAAAAATCGATTGACCCAAAGCTTCCACCCGGCACAAATCGCTGCCTCTGCGCATCGTGCGGCCAGCATTTTGGCGGCGTGGGCGCCTTCGAATTACATCGTGTAGGCCCTTCAGGCCATCGCGCGTGTTTACCCCCGCCCGGAGTGCGAGACAAGCATAAACGCCCCCTATTGAAACTGAATAAATTCGGTTATTGGGTTCGCATTGATCACCCCGGTCAAAGACAACAATCTGTTGTCCGGGAGGCAGCATGAGCAGCGGTCCCCTGGGTCAACAGAACCTGTGGCGCAACGTATTCATACCTGCCGCGAGCAAGACTCGATCTTCATCGTGGGCATGGCAACCGAACAGGCAGTTTGTGCCGCGTCAGGTCGTGACTAAAAAATCTGGCCGGTCATGGGCCGAACTGATGAATCCGGAGGAGGCGACATCATGACCATCGACACTCTCATCTCCCGCCTCGATGGTGTCAAGAAAACCGGCGCTGATCGATACCTTGCCCGGTGCCCTGCACACGATGACCGGTCACCGTCACTATCCATTGCTGAAGGCGATGATGGACGAGCGCTAATACATTGCTTCGCTGGTTGTGAACCACTGGATATTCTTGATGCAGTCGGTATGACGTTCTCCGACATCATGCCAGAGCGCCGCGGCGGCGTAACCGGTTACGGTCCTGTCCGCAATCGAATCTTGCCTCGTGAAGCGTTGGAAGCACTGGACCACGAGGCGCTTGTTATCGCGGTCATTGCATCCGACATTCAGCAGCGGCGGGATATTGACGAACCGACCTGGGCGCGCCTGTCGCTCGCAGTGCAACGCATCAACGATGCTCGGAATGCCTGCTGTCCCGCAAGAGTTTCTCGACGTAGGGAAACTTCGAATCCGTCGGAAGTCAAGGAAGCGGCATGAGCGAACAATTAAACGAGATACTTACAACGGTAGGAGAGCGTGCGTCGCCACTGTCAGAAATTCTGGAAGATACCGAATCCTTTCTCAAACGGTTTGTAGCGTATCCGTCAGAGAGCGCAAGAATCGCGCACGTACTTTGGATTGCTCACACGCACGCTATGGATGAATGGGACTCCACGCCACGAATAGTCTTCGCGTCACCGGAGCCGGCCAGCGGCAAGACTCGTGCCCTGGAAATAACAGAAACGCTGGTGCCTCGCCCGATCGAGTCCGTGAACGCAACGCCGGCATATCTGTTTCGGAAAGTATCTGACGAGGATGGTTTACCTACTGTCTTGTACGACGAGATTGATACTGTATTCGGGCCAAAGGCCAAAGACAATGAGGAGGTCCGCGGATTTCTGAACGCAGGTCATCGTCGTGGTGCAATGGCCGGTCGATGCGTCACTAGCGGTCAAACCGTTAGGACTGAAGAATTGCCGGCGTATTGTGCCGTGGCAATGGCTGGACTCGGCAACTTGCCGGATACGATCTTGACGCGATCCGTTGTCATACAGATGCGCCGTCGCGCACCTAATGAGCGTTTGGAACCGTACCGTCGACGTATTCACTCACCCGATGGAAATTTGATTCGTAACCGTCTCGCGAATTGGGCCGAGAGTTTCAGACTGAATGGTAACTATCCGGCTATGCCTGATGGTGTCGAGGATCGTGCCGCTGACGTGTGGGAGCCGCTATTGGCGGTCGCCGAGGCTGCTGGAGAGATGTGGACGAAGCGAGCGCATGTAGCGTCAGTAGCACTGATTGAGGCAGGCAGGGATACGTCACCGAGTCTTGGTTTACGTCTCCTCGATGATCTCAGAACCGTTTTCGGTTACGGCAAGCAGTCGAAGGCGGAACCCTTTGCGCAACTCAAGACCGAGACCATACTGGAAAAACTTTGCAGCATGGACGAAGCCCCGTGGGGAGATTTGCGCGGTAAACCACTAAATCCTCGCGGTCTGGCACGCTACCTAAAACCACACGGGGTCAAGTCTCATAACCTGTCAATTGGCGACTCGCGCCCGAAGGGGTACAAGGCAGAAGACTTGTGGGATACCTGGAATCGATATCTCCCGCCCATCTCCCAGGACTGCGCTACATCCGCTCTTGGCGCTACTTCACAGGCCGCGACAGACCTCAAGGTAGCGTCTGTAGCGCAAGTAGCGCACTTGCGGGAGGGCCCCAAGAGCCATCCCGATGATGTCCATCAAGGTGGCCAAGTTAACGGTCAAGGTGGCCAAGATTCTGGCACGGGGGTAAGTGGACAAGTTGATGCAACGACCGAGAAATCCCTAATCGATATCCGCCTGAGTGACAGCACGTATTACAACGCCCCCTTGGAATTCATCGAGGATCTGAAGAGCCAATTCCCGAACGTAGACATTGACCGAGCGCTAAGTGATTGCGCTGCATGGCACGGCATGAATCCCGACGGCAGAGAACCCGAGCGAGACATTAAGCGTCACATCCTACTTGGTATTAGGAATCGCGATGACGGTGTACCAATGTGGCAATGAACAACAGGAACGAATGGGGAGCTATATGTCGATGCTGTTAGGGAACTTCCGAGAACAGTACAGAATCAGCTAATAGACGTAGGAATTACCTTTCAGGGCGTAGCAAAAGCGAGTGATTGCAATGAGTGAACTAGGAAAAGCATTAATCCCCAAGCAACCAGGCTCAAAATATACGAATGAAGAAAGACGGGCGGTTATTGCTGATTATTTCGTAACAGGCAATATCACCAAGACCGCAGATATGAATAATATTCCAAGAAGGACTGTAGGGACCTGGATTAATTCGGAGTGGGGGGTAGAACTACTCGCCGAAGTTCGCCACGAAAAAGGCGAGGAATATGATGCAAACCTAACAAAGCTCATTGATTCAGCCTTTGCCGAGGCTCAGGATCGTATAGACAACGGTGATTTCAGAGTAACGAAGGACGGCAAGCTAATACGTGTCCCTATGGGCGGCAAGGAGTTAGTTATTAGTGGTGCAACGGACTACGACAAGCAGAGATTACACCGTAACCAGCCCACATCAATAACCAGCAAGCATGACAACAGGGCTATGCTTGAGGCGTGTAAGGAGCTGTCAAGAACTATGAGGGATCATCGAGTGGTATCAGTTCAGGAAAAGAGTGAGGAAATAGAGTAATCCTTTCTTATGATTCGATGCTGGCGGGCTGTAACGGTTGAACAGTTTCGAACAGAAAAGGAGAAAGGCGAATTAGGAACGGCGGCGCTCATTGCCGATGTTTAGAAAGGCTCTTGATCAGTCAGACAAGATTGAGATCGAACGACCGCTTCACGCTCGAAAGCAGACATTAGGCTGGTAGTATGACGAAGGGCCGAAGATGACCCGAAGCGGACATCGCTTTCTGGTTCGCGTATTCTGCTTTTAAGTAATCAATCGAGAGGTTACGGGGTGAACTCTCCGAAGTTGAAGGACTGGTTTAAACGTCTCGGCATTGTGGCGGCTGTAATTTTGCTGATTTTCGTGGTTTTTCTACTGAAGCAAACGCGACAGATTGACGCCGAGATCGACACCTACTTGGTTGAACAGATTAAGGCAGCTGACATTCCAGGACTAACGGTTGCAGTAGTCCGCGATGGGCGCGTGATCTACAGCCGAGCATATGGTGTTCGAGAGCTCGGGAAAGAAGAAAAACTTACTCCTCGGCACGTCTTTCATTTCGCATCCGTGTCCAAGCCTTTTGTCGCCACTGCAATCGTCCAGCTTGCCGAGGCAGGTAAGCTTAATTTGAGTGACCCCGTCGTAAAACATCTTCCCTACTTCCGCCTAGCAGACGAAGGGTATCGTGACATCACCATCCGGCAGATTCTCAACCATACTTCGGGAATGCCTGACGTTGAAGATTACGAGTGGAGTAAACCTCAATTCGATGATGGTGCAGCCGAGAGATACGTACGCGTCATGGCATCCGAAAGACTCCTTTGGGCTCCAGGCGCTGACTGGGCGTACAGCAACATGGCCTTTGACATGCTTGGAGATCTTATTGGCAAGGTATCGGGCGTGAGTTTCGAGGATTACATCAAAACCAATATTCTCGAGCCCATTGGTATGAACGATAGCTCGTTTATCTATCCAGAGATCGATGAATCGTTTCGAACCACTGGTCACGTAGGTAATCCCGCCAAAGTTAGCAACATCTATCCTTATAATCGTCGCCATGCGCCAAGCTCGACCCTTAACTCGAGCGTAGCTGAGATGACGAGGTGGATGCTCGTTAACCTTGGTCGAGGTAAGCTAGATGGCCTTCGCATCGTGAGTGCGGACAGTCACGACAAACTGTGGGCACCGTCCACCGATCTAATTGCTGGTGAAGACCGTCGCATTGGACTGAGCTGGTTCCTTGGCGATCATGGTGGACATCGGACTGTGTTTCATGGTGGTGGGGACACCGGTTTTCGTAGCTACATCTTGCTGCTACCTAATGATGGAATCGGTATCGTCTTCGCGAGCAATTGGGAGGAGACTGACCTGGCCGCCCTCGCTCGTGGGATCTTGGACCTGATATTGGCTTTCGATGGCGGATAGGAATAAATAGCGAGTGCTACAAATGACTGCTCTTGGCCGAAAGCGGACATTCAACAACTCAGAAAACTGTCTGCGATGGGATTGTCAAGTTAACTGATTTCATGGAGATGTCACTGATCGCGATGCCAGCCAAGTTACTGATTCTTGGTCCTGGCTAGAATC
>Ga0209987_10000147_pt1 | contig 32918 bp, 27 predicted proteins | sample N074metaG_FD_182134 | JGI IMG/M metagenome (GOLD analysis project Ga0209987, IMG submission 182134) | Deep subsurface microbial communities from Kermadec Trench to uncover new lineages of life (NeLLi) - N074 metaG (SPAdes) (version 2) | ecosystem: Environmental > Aquatic > Marine > Ocean trench...
AATGACCACCTATCTGGTAACAGGTGTTGCCGGTTTCATCGCTTCTAAAGTATGCGAATTTCTGCTTGCCGACGGCCACAAAGTGGTGGGCGTCGACAACCTCAATGACGCCTATGATGTTCGTTTGAAAGAGTGGCGTTTGGAGCGACTTCAGGGCAGGCCTGATTTCCAGTTCCACGCCGTCGACATCCGTGAGCAGGATCAACTGCGAGATCTCTTTTCTTCTGGGTTTCAGGCCGTCATTAACCTGGCAGCACGTGCGGGCGTGCGCCAATCGGTGGAAAATCCATGGGTGTATATCGAGACCAATATCACCGGAACCTTGAATCTCCTGGAGCTGTGTAAGGAGTTCGAGGTCAAGAAGTTTGTGTTGGCCTCCACCTCGAGTCTTTACGGCGCCAAGAACCCCATGCCATTCCGGGAAGACGCCGACACCAATGCCCCTCTTTCCCCCTATGCGGCTTCAAAAAAAGGAGCTGAAGCGCTCTGCCACAGCTACCACTACCTTTACGACATGGACATCACAGTGGTCCGATATTTCACGGTTTACGGACCTGCCGGACGACCCGACATGAGCCTCTTTCGATTCGTGCAGTGGATCAATGAAGGACAGGAAGTCACCGTCTTTGGGGATGGCCAGCAGTCTCGAGATTTTACCTACGTGGATGATATCGCCCGCGGCACCATTAAAGCGCTCAAACCCTTGGGTTATGAAACCATCAACCTGGGGTCCGATAAACCCGTCGTACTCATGGAGGCCATCCATCTTATTGAAGAGATGGTCGGCAAAAAGGCCAGCCTGGATTTTCGACCTCGCCAACCTGCTGATGTGATGTCCACCTGGGCCGATATCACCAAAGCAGCCCAGCTTCTGGAATGGAAACCGGAATACGATTTCAAGAGAGGCCTGGAGTCTCTGGTCCATTGGTACCAAGCCAATCGAGACTGGGCAAAGGAGGTCATCACGCGCACCCACGAATAATTGGTACACTAAATAGTGACCAACATGGAACTTGTCGACATACATTCGCATGTGCTGCCGGGAGTGGATGATGGGGCCGTGAGTGTGGATGAGACGATTGCCATGCTACGGATTGCTTATGATGCGGGGACGAGAAAAATCGTGGCCACACCCCATATGTTTCTCGACCTCTTTCACAATAACGATTTTGTTCAGGTGCTCGACCGCTTTGAACAACTGAAGTCGGATTTAGAGTCCTGCCAGGACGCCTTTCCTTTCCTGCAGGATATGCACATCTACTCGGGGGCCGAGAACTTCGCTTCCCAGGAGTTTCTGACGGCGCTGGAGCAAGGGTGTGTCCTGACCCTTAACGGCAGCCGTTATCTGCTCGTCGAGTTTTCGCCGGTCCTGCCCTTTCGCCACTTCCAGAGCGTCATCGAGAAAATTGTGTCAACGGGCTACACGCCTGTCATCGCTCATCCGGAAAGATATGGAGCGATTCAGAAGGACCCCTTACGGATCGAACAGTTCGAGCAGATGGGGTGCGTGATTCAGGTCAACGCTGACAGCGTCAGGGGGGGATCCGGATCACGCGCTAAAAAGTGTTCACGGAGCTTGCTCCAAGCGGGATGGGTCGATGTGATTGCTTCGGATGGCCATCGGCTCCGCTGGAGGCCGCCCAACTTGGGTGGGGTGTTAGGGAGGCTGGAAGAAGAATACACGAAGGACGATATAGCGGGTTGGCTGGTGGAGAATCCGGGGAGGATCCTGGCCAATAAGCGGCTGGCTTCCGCAGTCAGGTCCTAATTGGAGATATCGTCCGGTCTACGGGTTCACCCAGAGTTTTGAAGAGAAAACGGGGTGTGTTCAGGATCACAAGTGGGCTGACAGGAGCTGTGTATAATCCGTGTGCTGTACAGAGTTTCTAATATGGATGACGAAGAGATGAGCCGCCGGGGACTCGAACCCCGAACCTACTGATTAAGAGTCAGTTGCTCTGCCAGTTGAGCTAGCGGCCCACATCGATTGTCGAAGAAAGGACTCGATTCTATTGATTCTCTCTATTCACTGTCAATCACAGTCCGTCAATGCCCCATCGACTTTCCTGAACTGGAATTCTCGGATGCGAATGCTGGAAGAGGATCGATAAATGGAAGCTCTGAAAAATTACCTGATTAAAAATTTCGAACAGGTTTTTGTGCTGCTGATCCTGGTCAGTGTGGCCAGCATCAACTATTTGATTCCCTATAAGCTGGCTTTCCTGAATTTCTATTTCATTCCTATCCTGCTCGGGGCCTACTATCTGGGGGTGCACAAGGCCCTGATGGGCGGTGTCCTCTGTACCCTCATTGTCACCCTTTACGCCTATCTGTCTCCCGAGTCCTTCATGCCCAAGTTTTCACAGCTTGACCTGTGGATGAATATTCTGGCCTGGTCCAGCTTTTTGATCCTGACGGGAGCCGTGGTGGGGCAGCTGACCACCCGTTTAAAGAACGAGGTGGAACAGGTGCGAGATCTGAACCGCAATTTGGAGGATAGCCAGGCCAGAATAGAGGCGGCGGATAAGGAACTCAGAGATCACGCTGAGAATCTGGAACAGAAGGTCCTGCTAAGGACGGAAAGTCTTGAAAAGTCCAAGCATGCTGTCGAGGACCTGAAGAAGAAGGTGGAGGACGCGCTCTACTCGACCATGGACGCCTCGGTGGTCAGGCTGATCATTGAAAAGCGGCTTCGCACGGAAAAGAGAAGAATCAGCATTCTTTTTTCTGATCTCAAGGATTTCACCCAGTTTTCCGAAGAAAGAAGACCCGAGCTGGTGATCACCGATCTCAACCGGTTGCTGGAGGAGATGGAAGAGGTTCTTTTGGACTACCGGGCCCATATCGACAAGTACATGGGGGATGGCATCATGGTTGAGTTTGGGGCTCCTGTCGACTATCAGCGACACGCCTTGATGGCAACCATTGCCGGATTAAAAATGCAGGAGCGGATCTCCAATGGCGATTATCCCTGGCAGATGCGTGTGGGGATTTCTACGGGGGAACCGATCATCGGGCTGATTGGCAATCGGCGGCAGACCTATACCGCCATTGGCGACGTCGTCAATCTGGCTTCGCGGATTCAGGAACTATGCTCCCCTGGAATGATCACTCTAGATACCGCTACCTACGAGGAAGTCAGTCGTTTTGTGGAGGCACAGAAAAAGACCGTTTTTTCATTTTCAGAGTCCGAGGATCCGCGATTTGTGAAAAAGATCGCGGACTGCACCGAGCGGCTGGATGGAAATCCGGATGATGTCGATTTGATGAAGAAAATCGGCTTCCTGTTTCTCAAGGGCAATTACATCCTGCAGGCTCAGGAGCATCTGGGCCAGGCCCTGCAAGCGGATCCTAATGACGATAAGGTCAAGCTGGCTTACGCCGAGACCACTATCCAACTGAACCAGATGGACGCGGTGGCCATCCGGGGCAAGAAAAACAGATTGAATCTGTACGAGGTCCTGGGGCTCAAGAAAGCCTTGGATGATCGGGAAAAGATTCCCCAGGAGCTGTGTGACCAATATGAAGAGGAAGTGGATAAGCTTGTGGACTACCCGGAAGACGTCGTTCTCCCTGTAGAAGCGCTGGATGGATCGGTGGGCCACTCTCGTGTGGTGGGCTTTTTGTCCTACGCGGTAGCGGACATTCTGGGCCTGGTGGCTCAGGAGAAGTTGGAGATTTTGCAGGCGGGTTATCTGGCAGATGTGGGCAAGGTGATTGTTCCCCATCATCTTCTCAATCGGGCCGGGAGCTTGAGCAAGGAGGAGTTTGAAGAAGTCACCAAACACAGCCGGGAATCGGTTCGCGTGTTGAGGAAGATGGGTTATCAGAATAACGGCATCTTCGAAATCATCGAGGCCAGCCATGAGAGTTTCGGCGGATCGGGTTATCCGTTGGGTCTCACCGGAGATCAAATACCGATGGGTGCTCGCATCCTCGCCGTGGCAGATACTTACAATGCTCTCACTTCCTGGCGGCCTTACCGGGATCGATGGGACCATCGGGCGGCCTTCGCAGAGATGAAACGAGATGCCAAGAAGGGCAAGTTCGATCCCGAGGTCATGGAAGTCTTGGGAAAACTGTTGCAGATGTGACCGCTGAGCGGCTGACAGCCGCCAGCGGAAATTCAAATTTCAAAATTCAAAATCCCAAACAAATTTCCAATTTCCAATTTCAAATTCCAAACCTGGAACTTGGAACCTGGAACGCGCGCGAAGAGCGCTCAGCTGATACAATGGCACGCCCATGGAGATCCGTGTTGAGCTTGAAGATGTCAGCAGCGTGAAGAAGCGCCTCAAGGTGGAAGTTCCTGCAGGTATTGCGCTGAAGGAATTCGATGAGGTGGCTAATGCCTACAAGCGACAGGCACGTCTTCCCGGATTTCGTCCCGGCAAGGCGCCAGTGGAACTCATCAAGCGACACTTCAAAAAGAGTATCCGCAGTGATGTTCTTCAGAAGCTGATTCCCAATTCTTACGACCAGGCGATCCGTGAAAAAGGGGTTCAACCGATCGGTGAACCCAGTTTGGATCATTTGACTTTTGAGGAGGGAGATCCACTGGTCTACGAGGCTAACTTTGAGATTCATCCGGAAATCGAGCTTCCCGAATACAAGGGCCTGAAGGTCACGGTCGAACTGAAGCCTTTGACTCCGGAAGACGTCGAAGAGGAACTGGAGAGGCTGCGCCAGGAGCACTCCCGACTGGTCTCGGTGGAGAATCGGTCCATCAAGAAGGGCGACTATGTGGTGATTGAACTCCAGGGGGAATACCTGGATGGGGAAGAAGGTGCTCCGTTACACGAACCCTTTAACGAAAAAAACGTGGTCGTCAACGTGGGAGACGAGCAGACTCATAAGGCTTTTACCCAGGCCTTATTGGGGAGCAAAGTCGGTGAGAAAAAGAAATTTGAAGTCGAGTACGATTCGGATTATCCGGAGAAGAAATTGGCCGGACACAAGCTGTTGTTCACGGTCCAGATAGGGGAGTTGAAGGAGCAGGAACTTCCCGAATTGAATGACGAGTTCGCCAAGGATTTAGGTGACTACAAGACCATGCAGGAGCTGCGAGAAGGAATCGAAAAGCGTTTGGCTGTGGAGCGGGAGAAAAATCATGAGAAAGATTTTGAGAATAAGCTTCTGGAAAAGTTGGTCGAGAAGACGAGTTTCGAACTTCCAGAGATACTCGTGAAGGATCGAAGTGACGCGATGTTAACCGACCTGGCTTACGGAATGGTCTCCCAGGGGGTTGATCCCAGTAAGGCGAACGTGGACTGGGCAAAAATTCGAGCGGATTTCCAGCCTCAAGCAGAGCAGCAGGTGCGAGGAAGCATGATCCTGAGTGAAATTGGACGCCGTGAGGATATTCAGATATCCACGGAGGAGTTGAATCAGGAATTGGAACAAATGGCTGATTCCATGAACCAGCCCAAGGAGAAAGTACGGCAATATTTTCAGCAGGAGAATCGGATGGAGGGTGTCAAAAGCCGGTTGTTTCGAGGGAAGGTGTTGAAGATGCTGCTGGAAAGTGCCAAGGTGAGCGACTGACAACTGACAACAGACCCGTCAGGTGGTCAGGCATATAATGTAGAGAAGGGAAGCAAGCAATGACTCTGATACCGATGGTGGTTGAGCAAACGCCCCGAGGTGAACGCGCCTACGACATTTACTCGCGGTTGCTCAAGGACAATATTATTTTCGTGGGGACACCCGTGGACGACAACGTGGCCAATCTGGTGATCGCCCAGCTGTTGTATTTGATGGCGGAAGACCCTAATCGGGATATCTCCCTTTACATCAATTCCCCTGGAGGATCGATTACCGCTGGACTGGCGATTTACGACACCATGCAATTTGTAAAAAATGATTTGACCACAATTTGCATAGGCCAGGCGGCATCGATGGGAGCCTTGCTCCTTGCCTCCGGAACTCCCGGAAAGCGATTCACCTTGCCCAACAGCAGGATCTTGATCCACCAGCCTTCGGTGTCAGGACTCTCGGGGCAGGCAACCGATATTGACATTCAGGCAAGAGAACTTCTTCGAATGCGAGAAATGACCAATGAGATCTTGGCCAAGCATACGGGGCAGAAGGTAGAACGCGTCGAAAAGGACGTGGAACGTGACTTTATAATGGGTGCTGAGCAGGCTCAGGAATATGGTATAATTGACGAGATCATAGAAAAATATATACCGTCGGAAGAAACTGGCGGCCAGGCACCTAAGAAGTAATACGCAATAGCCATGAAAAAAGACGGAGACGATGTTCTTCATTGTTCATTCTGCAACAAGAATCAGAATGACGTCAAAAAACTGATCGCAGGTCCCACCGTCTTTATCTGTGACGAGTGCGTTGATGTTTGCAATGAGATCATCTCCGACGATATGTCGGTGGAATCGTCCTCCGGTAAGGAGGCGCTTCACAAGCCTATGGAGATCAAGGATTTTCTCGATCAATATGTGATCGGCCAGGAGGTCAGCAAGAAGAAGCTGGCTGTCGCCGTCTACAATCATTACAAGCGAATCAAAATCGGCCGACGTCGCCACCGGGATGTCGAGCTGGCCAAAAGCAACGTTATGTTGATCGGTCCCACCGGGACGGGCAAGACCCTGCTAGCCCAGACTCTGGCCCGCATGCTTTCCGTGCCCTTTGCGATCGTCGACGCAACCACCCTGACCGAAGCAGGTTATGTCGGCGAGGACGTGGAAAACATTATTCTCAAGCTTCTGCAGGCAGCCGGAGGAGACCGCGACCGTTGCATGCAGGGGATCATCTACATCGACGAAATCGACAAGATTTCGAGAAAAGATGAAAATCCCTCCATTACCCGTGATGTCTCCGGTGAAGGGGTGCAACAGGCACTTTTGAAAATCCTGGAAGGAACGGTGGCCAATGTTCCACCCCAGGGAGGTCGCAAGCATCCGCATCAGGAGTTCGTCCAGATCGATACCACCAACATTCTGTTTATCTGCGGTGGAGCCTTTGTAGGACTGGACAAGGTGATCAAGAGGCGCATCGGGCGAAGTTCTGTTGGGTTTAATGCATCGGTGAGCTCTCCTCACTGGGGCAATGATGAGGAGTCGCAGATCCTGGAGGAAATCTTGCCCGAAGACCTCATTAAATACGGATTGATTCCTGAATTTGTGGGAAGGCTTCCCATTATTTGCACACTGCACGAGCTGGACAAGGACGCCTTAGTGAAAATTCTCACTGAGCCGACCGATGCCTTGGTGAAGCAGTACTTTAAGATGTTCGAATTCGAGGGTGTCTCACTCAAGTTCACCAGCGATGCGCTGGAGACCATCGCCCAGAAGGCACTGGAGCGAAAAATCGGTGCACGCGGCTTGCGCTTGATCACAGAAGATCTTATGTTAGATGTGATGTACGAGTTGCCTTCGACCAAAAAGGTGAAAGACTTCGTGGTAACGCGCGAGATGGTCGAAAACAAAGAGGTCTTTTTGAAACTGCTTGAAAAGGCAGGATAGCCGCTGAGCGCATCCTGCTAGTCAATCATCCTCTAAATTCCCTGTGTCAGTTTTTGGGGACGGTTTGCGCGAAGCCAAGCGGCGCGAAGTCTACAACAGGGAAGCTTGAAATGGTCAGTACCAGGTGATAAATGGTCACTGTTCGTTTGAAACGTTTGCTTCTAAAACGGATCTATAGGAGAGAATCTGATCGGAAATCCTTTTAAGGTATGAGCGATATTAAAGAGAGAGTAAACCAAATCTACCCCATGGTGCCGATCCGGGACGTGGTGGTCTTTCCCCACATGATGGTGCCCTTCGTCATCGGGCGCCAGTCCTCGGTGCTGGCCCTGGAGAGGGCTCTGGAAGCCGACAAAAAGATTTATCTGGCTACCCAGATCGATGCTTCTCTGGACAATCCTTCTCCCACGGATATCTATCAGGTGGGAACTGTGGCCAATATCGTTCAGAGCCTCAAGCTTCCCGACGGTAATATCAAAGTTCTGGTTGAAGGCCTGCGCCGAGCACGGGCGATCCGGGTGGAGGAAGCGGTCGGATTCTTTCAGGCAGAGGTGAAGTTTGATCCCGTCAGCAAGGTTTCCCAAGCCAAGCTGGGCCTGCTGACCAAGCGGTTGAACACGCTCTTTGAAGAATTTGCCAAGCTCAATCCGAATATCAATTACGAAACCATTGTTCAGGCGGCACACAGCAGCGACGCTGACCGCCTGGCCGATACCGTTGCTGCCAATTTACCCATTTCGGTAGAAGATAAGCAGGCCCTGCTGGAAATTGCTGAACCCGCCAAGCGGATCGAGAAGATCTGCGAGTTTATCGACCTAGAAATCGAAAAGGTCAAGATGGACAAATCGCTGCAGGGACGCGTGCGGCACCAGATGGAAAAAGCCCAGCGAGAGTACTACCTGAGCGAAAAAATGAAGGCCATCCAGAAGGAGCTGGGACGAAACGAGAAGGATGAAATCGAACAACTGAAGAAGAAGGTCGAAGAGGCGAACATGTCCGAAGACGCCTATGAGAAAGCGACCAATGAGATTCAGCGTCTGGAGCAGATGCCTCCCATGAGTGCCGAGACCACCGTCAGTCGGACCTACATCGATTGGCTTGTCTCCATGCCCTGGAACAAACGAAGCCGTGAGATCAAAAGCCTCCAGAAGGCCGAAAAGGTCCTTGATGAAGATCACTATGGGCTCGAGCAGGTGAAGGAGCGCATTTTGGAGTTTCTGGCGGTTCGCCAACTCTCTTCCAAGACACAGCAGGGATCGGTTCTCTGTTTCGTGGGTGCTCCGGGAGTGGGAAAGAGTTCCCTGGGACGTTCCATCGCCAGAGCCACCGGACGCAAGTTTGTCAGGCTATCTCTGGGTGGCGTGCGGGATGAAGCGGAAATTCGCGGCCACCGCCGGACCTATATCGGCGCCCTGCCGGGTCAGATCATCCAGATGATGAAAAAAGCGGGCACCAGGAACCCGGTGTTTCTGATGGACGAGGTAGACAAGATGGGCACGGATTTCCGTGGCGACCCCTCTGCGGCGCTAATGGAAGTGCTGGATCCGGAACACAATCAAACCTTTGTCGACCACTACCTGGATACCGAGTTTGACCTGTCCGATGTGATGTTCGTGTGCACGGCTAACGTGCTTCACACCATTCCGCGGCCCCTGCAGGACCGAATGGAGATTATCCATATTTCGGGCTATACAGAATTGGAGAAATTGAGCATCGCCAAACAGTACCTGGCTTCCAAGCAGTTGAAGAAGCAGGGCTTGAAGCCTAGTTATATCGAGTTCACCGAGAAAGGTCTTCTGGAAATTATCAGTAGCTATACACGTGAGTCGGGGGTTCGAAATTTGGAGCGGGAGATCGCCAATGTTTGCCGAAAGGTGGCCCGCAAGGTGGTGGTTGCCAAAGGGGCCAAAAAGGAGTTCAAGAAGGTCATCGTCAACGAAAAAGAGGTGGGGGAACTTCTGGGCATTCAAAAGTTCCGCCAGCCGTTGGTGGCCGAGGTCAGTGAAGTGGGTTTAGCCACTGGTTTGGCCTGGACTGAGGTGGGCGGGGAAGTCATGCTGGCCGAAGCGACCACCATGGAAGGGAAAGGTGAGCTGACCCTCACCGGCAAGCTGGGTGAGGTCATGCAGGAATCCGCTAAAGCGGCATTGTCCTTTGTCCGCTCCCGGAGTGAAGAATTCGATTTGGGCACGGATTTTCACAAGTTACTGGACCTGCATGTCCATATTCCCGAGGGTGCCATTCCCAAAGATGGTCCTTCTGCGGGTATTACCCTTGCCACCACGATTATTTCGGCGCTGTCCGGAATTCCCGTGCGTCGTGACGTCGCCATGACCGGTGAGATCACGCTGCGGGGTAAGGTCTTGCCCATTGGCGGCCTCAAAGAGAAAGTCCTGGCTGCTCACCGTGGTGGCATCAAGAATGTGATTTTGCCTAAAGATAACGAAAAAGATCTCAAAGATATTCCCAGTTCGGTCCTTAAAGATGTTAAGATGATACTCGTCGAGACGATGGATGAGGTTTTGGACATCGCATTAGAGGAACCCATCCGCAAGAAAGATCGAGAAGAATTCGTGAAGGCACAGCGACCTCCTCAGATCAAAGGGGGAGATCGTCCCGGAGTCCACTGAACAGCTAATCTCTAACCGCTGGCAATGTGCCGATTAAAGACATAAACTCCAGAAAACGCAGAGTACATTAGCTGACAATTCAGCCTTTGGTTTTGAATCGTGATTCTGCTTTATTAGCGGTCAACGGTTAGCCGTCAGTGGTAGTTCACTTTCTCAAAAGCGCGACTCAAAAGGGTGAATATCCCAAGCTGCAACTTCCCCAAATCGCGTTTTCGGGGAGATCGAATGTTGGAAAATCCAGCTTAATCAATAATTTGGTCGGTAAAAAGGGTCTGGCCCGGACCAGTTCCAGCCCGGGGCGAACCCAGGTCATCAACTTTTTCAACGTCGAGAACAGATGGATCTTCGTGGATTTGCCCGGATATGGATATGCCAAGGCCCCTAAAAGTATTCGGGTCCGTTGGGGACCGATGGTTGAAGAATTCTTGAGAGAGGATGAGAACCTGAAGCTTACGGTCATGATGGTGGATGCTCGTCGAGAGCCGACGGACTTGGATCGGGTGATGCAGGAGTGGCTGGAGCAGTTCAGTATTCCCTACCAAGTCGTTGCAACTAAGGTGGATAAACTGTCCTCCAACAAGCTTCAAAAGTCCCTCAGTCAGATCGAAAAGGTTTTTAATTGTAGTGTGCTCCCTTATTCCGCTGCCACAGGAACGGGGAAGAAGGAATTGTGGCGAATACTAGAGAGGATTTAGTCATGGGTGAAGCAAGTTCCCCCTCAGTCAAACAACAGAAGGTGGACTCTTTGAACATTCAGGAGCTCAAGGAATTGAACATTCAGGCACTGGGTCAGGTAGCCAAAGACTTGGATATTGCTCGTGCAACCGGGATGCGCAAGCAGGAACTGATCTTTGAGATCTTGAGGGCGCAGACCGAACGCAGTGGGCTGATTTTTTCAGAGGGTGTGCTGGAAACCCTCCCCGACGGGTTCGGTTTCCTGCGGGCACCCGAGTACAATTACCTCCCTGGTCCGGACGATATCTATGTCTCACCGTCTCAAATTCGTAAATTCGACCTGAGAACCGGGGACACGGTTTCGGGACAGGTTCGTCCCCCCAAGGAGGGAGAGCGCTATTTTGCCCTGATCAAGGTGGAGGCCATTAACTTCGAGCATGCCGACGTGGCTCGAGAGAGAACCTTTTTTGAAAACCTGACACCGCTCTATCCTGAAGAGATGATGCAACAGGAAACCGATCAGGAGAGCCTGGCAGGGCGCGTCATGGATCTTTTGTGCCCCATTGGAAAGGGCCAGCGAGGATTGATCGTCTCACCGCCTCGGGCCGGAAAAACCATGATTCTACAGAGTCTGGCCAACTCGATTACCACCAACAATCCCGATACGGTGCTCATCGTGTTGCTCATCGACGAGCGCCCGGAAGAGGTGACCGACATGGAGCGTTCGGTGCATGGTGAGGTCATCAGCTCCACATTCGATGAGCCGGCCACTCGGCACGTCCAGGTAGCTGAGATGGTGCTTGAAAAGGCCAAGCGGCTGGTGGAGCACAAGAAAGATGTGGTGATCCTGCTGGACTCGATCACTCGTCTGGCCCGGGCTTACAACACCATCGTTCCTCCCTCTGGAAAGGTTCTGTCAGGGGGTGTGGATTCCAACGCTTTGCAACGCCCCAAGCGCTTTTTCGGTGCCGCACGAAACATCGAAGAAGGCGGCAGCCTGACTATCGTTGCCACTGCACTGATTGATACCGGTAGCCGCATGGACGACGTGATTTTCGAAGAGTTCAAGGGAACCGGCAACTTGGAGCTGCATCTGGATCGCAAGCTGGTAGACAAGAGAATCTTTCCGGCCATCGATATCAATCGCTCCGGAACCCGAAAGGAAGAATTGTTGTTGAGCAAGGAGGATCTGAACCGGATCTGGGTGCTGCGCAAGGTGCTCAATCCGCTTTCCTCCACCGAGGCCATGGAGTTGCTGCTTGAAAAGCTGCGCAAGACGAAGTCCAACGCCGAGTTCCTGAAATCGATGTCCGGTGGGCCAGTAACAGACCGCTGACCACAGACCCCGGATCGTAGACAACACACTGCAGACTAGGGCGCGGAGCGCGCTGTGATCCGCGCCCCCAAAGAAAGTTCTTGACTTAAAGAGCCAAGTCCTCCTATTCTAATGACGAGGAAGGCACTATGGCGATTCGCAGTTTTTTCTGGCGCAACGGGAACCATTAAGCACCCAGCTGCCGGAGAACTGTAATCTTCATAGGGCCAAGTAGAGATCAAAGCTGAAAGGCCGTGGAGAGTTTCTCCACGGCCTTTTTATGTTTGGCCCGGACTATGCGTAAATTCTCTACTACAGCAACGAAATCATCCGGCGTGCTGCACCGACTGCGTTGCACTCGGTCGGACTCCTCAACGTACTGCAGAGAGTACGTTTGCGGGGTCCTTCCGTCGCACGTGGCGCAACGCACTCAGGTCGGCGCTTTCGTCGCTTCGTGACAAGAACCTATGCATAGTCCGGGCCTGGTTAACGTAGGATGATTTATCACAAATCCATATTGGCAGACATGCTCACGCCGGTTTCGGCCTTTCTGAGGGTTTCCAGGGGGACCGAGCGGGCCTTTCTGTTGGAGTCCGTCGAGGGCGGAGAAAAGATGGGTCGCTATTCCTTCATTGGTGTCGATCCGGATCAGAGCTTCGAAGGGAATTTCGCAGAATTCTGCTCCAATTTTCCAGAAGAACGCCCTTCCCAGGCCGATCTCCCCCCCTTTACCGGAGGTGCCGTAGGTGTCTTTTGTTACGAAATGGCCCGGGAATTCGAACGATTTCCGGAGTTGAAAGAAACCACAAGCACTGCTCCTGGTGTGGGCTCAGGGCCCGTGCTGATGGACTATTACTCCAATATCCTGGCCTTTGACCACTTGAAGCACCAAATTATCATCCTCTCTCACCAGGGCGAGAAACAGGTGGAAGAACTGGAGGGAAAGCTGTTTGGAGGAGAAAAGGACCGTCACGACTTTTCACGAGACTTTGTGACGGTCCCTTTGTCCTCCCCCAGCTCATCCAAGATAATCACTTCCAGCTTTTCCCATGAAGGTTTTCACGCCGCCGTGAAACAGGCCAAGGAATACATTTCTGCCGGAGACATTTTCCAGGTGGTGCTCTCCCAGCGTTTTGAAACCGACTACACGGGCGATCCCTTTAATGTCTATCGAGCCCTTCGTTTTCTGAATCCGTCGCCCTATATGTTCTTTCTCAAGCGTGAAAATATGAGCATCGCCGGCTCTTCTCCGGAGATGTTGATCCGTGTTCAGGGATCGGACCTTCAGTATCGCCCCATCGCGGGTACCCGCCGGCGTGGCCGCGATGCGGCAGAAGAGAAAGCACTCGAAGAAGAATTGCTCCAGGATGAGAAGGAGAGGGCCGAGCATCTGATGCTGGTGGATCTGGGTCGCAACGATCTGGGGCGTGTCAGTCAATACGGATCGGTGCGGGTCGAGAAGCTCATGTTCACGGAAAAGTACTCTCATGTGATGCATTTGGTGAGTGCCCTGAGGAGTTCATTGCGCCCGGAGCTGAATCGATTCGATGCCCTGAAAGCGTGTTTCCCGGCTGGAACGGTCAGTGGAGCCCCCAAAGTACGAGCCATGGAGATCATCCAGGAACTTGAGCCCACCCAGCGGGGCATCTATGCCGGCGCTATCGGGTATCTGGATTACTCGGGAAATCTCGACACCTGTATTGCCATTCGCACGGTGGTCCTCCAGGACGGAAGAGCCTATCTGCAGGCCGGGGCCGGCATCGTGGCCGATTCGGTTCCCGAGTTCGAAGACAAAGAGTGCTACAGCAAGGCCGAGGCCCTTTTTCGAGCCCTGGAGTTAGGGGAGGAGTTAAGCGGAGCAGTTGACAGCTGACAACTGACAACAGACAGTGGGAACTGGAACTATTAGACATGACCGTTCTTGTCATCGATAACTACGATAGCTTTACCTACAACCTGGTCCAATATCTGGGTGAGCTAGGGTGTGACATCCAGGTTCACCGAAATGATGCCGTGAGCCTGGTTGAAATCAGTTCCATGAAGCCGGATTGTATCGTGATCTCCCCAGGGCCGGGGTTGCCCTCGAATGCAGGAATCTCTGTCTCACTGGTTCGGGAGTTTGCGGGCCGGATTCCCATTTTGGGAGTCTGTCTGGGTCACCAGGCCATCGGAGAAGCCTTTGGAGCCAAGGTGGTCCGTGCTCCCCAGTTGATGCATGGCAAGACTTCCATGATCCACCATGACCAGGACTCGGTGCTATCGAACCTTCCCAATCCGTTCGAGGCCACCCGGTACCATTCACTGATTGTCCGTCGAGAGGATCTTCCCGACTGCCTGTTGGTGAATGCCTGGACTGAAGATGACCTGATTATGGGTTTGCGTCATCGGGAATATGACCTTTTTGGGGTCCAATTTCATCCGGAATCGGTGATGACCCGGGAAGGAATGAAGATTCTGGAGAACTTTCTCCAGCTGACAACTGCCAACAGACAACAGACAACAGACAACAGACAGTCGAACTTGGAACATGAATAGGCTCGAGGAATTCACAGAAATAGTGGGTAGGGGCGACGATTTGACGGAAGCTCAGGCGGAGCAGTCACTGGAGTTGATTCTCTCAGAGGACACACCCGATGACGATATCGCTTCGCTCCTGACGGCACTGGCTGTGAAAGGGGAAAGCCCCGCAGAGATCGTCGGTTTCGCTCGCGTGATGCGGCGGCAGGCGATCCCCGTACGATCCCATCATTCCCGGTTGATCGATACGGCGGGAACGGGAGGGGGTGCCGCTACCTTTAATATCTCTACTGCCGCGGTTTTTGTCATATCCGGTGCGGGCCTTCCCGTAGCCAAACACGGCAACCGGGCCCTCACCTCCCGCTGCGGCAGTGCCGATGTCCTGGAGGCTCTGGGTGTTCGGATTGAAAGGTCTCTTGAGGTCGCAGAGCACTCCCTGAACGAGATGGGTCTGGCCTTCATGTTTGCTCCCCATTTTCATCCTGCCATGAAACGGGTGGCCCATATTCGGCGTGAACTCAATCGGCGGACCATTTTCAATTTGCTGGGACCCTTGACCAATCCGGCTTCGGCTCCCTATCAAATCGTGGGGGTCTATTCCTCGGATCTGACCGAGAAGGTGGGCCGTGCCCTGCTGGCTTTGGGCTGTCAAAGAGCCTGGGTGATCCACAGTCACGATGGTCTGGACGAACTTTCCACTGGAGCACCGGCGCGCGTCTGTGAGGCTGGGGATAAAAAGGTTAAGAACTTTGATCTGGATCCGAAAGATTTCGGCTTTGAGGTCAGTTCCCTGGACCGCTTCTCGGGTGGCTCAGCCCAAGAGAATGCGGACATTATTCGCGGAATTCTGGAAGGTCGAATTCAGGGTCCGGCCCGTGATGTCGTGGTTCTTAACGCGGCGGCAGCTCTGCATGTGGCCGATGAGGGAGAAATGGATGAAGCGATTGGCAAGGCTACCCAGTCTCTCGACTCCGGTGCCGCTTTGGAGAAGTTGTCCCAATTGATTGAGATTTATTCAAGGGAAGATGGAGTCGGCAAGAAATGAGCGTGCTGGAAGAAATCGTCGCATCCAAGAAACAGGAACTCATCCAAACCAAGGAGAGTGTTCCTCTTGAGAAGCTGCTAGGCAGGATTCCTGAGGAACCACCTGTTTCCTTTATATCCGCCCTGGCCCAACCGGGAGTCAATATCATTGCGGAGATCAAATATAAGAGCCCCAGTCGCGGAGAATTCGCCTGCCAGCTGCCTTGCCTGGAGCTGGCTGGGATCTACTCTGAGAACGGAGCTGTGGCCCTGTCCGTGCTCACAGAGAAAAACTACTTTTCCGGAGACTTGAGCTTCTTACAGGAGATTGCCGAGGAACAGCCCGAGTTGGCACTGCTGCGGAAGGATTTCATTGTGGATCCGTATCAGGTGGTCGAAGCCAGGAGTTCGGGTGCCTGCGCTTATCTGCTGATTGTTTCCTGTCTCTCCGAGCAGCAGTTGCAGAGTTTGATCCATTATGGGCAGGAATTTCAGCTCGATGCTTTGGTTGAGGTTCACGATCCGTTCGAGCTGGAGAAGGCGATAAACGCTGGTGCTGGTATCATTGGGGTCAACAATCGCAATCTTCGAACCTTTGAAGTCGATCTGGACACCTCCTTTGACATCGCCAGGCGGATGGAGGGAGAGGGGGGCTACACTCTGATCTCAGAATCGGGGATCGAGGAGCACTCACAGATCGTCGAGCTGCAGGATGCGGGTTTTCAGGCCTTCCTGGTGGGATCGATTTTCATGGACTCTTCCGACCCAGGAAGGAAGTTGCGCCAGCTGAGAGGTGAGGGATAATTCATGCCCCCTGCTGAGCCTGAATTTCTGGTGAAGATCTGTGGGATCACCAATCTTGATGATGCCTTGAGTTCTGTCCGGTTGGGAGCCAACGCGCTGGGATTCAATTTTTACCCTAAAAGCCCGCGTTACTTGGAGCCGGAACAGGTGGAAAAGATACTTCCCGAGATCCCCGAGCATGTCTTGACGGTGGCGGTCATGGTCATCAGCGGTGAAGACGGCCTGAGTGCTCCTTCAGCGGTCGTGAAGCGTGTGCCCTCGATCAGGGCCTTTCAGTTGCACGGTCTGCACCATGAATCCGACATTCCTCTCTTTGAGAAACCCCTTTTTATAGCCACCTCGCCGATGGAAGCGGATCGTTTTCCCAACCACGCAATCCTTATTGATACCTCCTGGGGCCGGGGAAAGGCTGAAAACTGGGATGACTTGCGGCGAATCGACCGTCCTTTCATCCTGTCGGGAGGCCTGCGGCCGGGGAATGTTCGGGAAGCCCTAGAGCTACTTCAGCCCGCCGGTGTGGATGTCTGTTCGGGAGTGGAGCGGGCACCGGGTATCAAAGATGTCGGAAAACTCAAGCGTTTTTTGGAGAATGTGGCGCGCGTCAAGCGCGCTCTGGCGGGAGAAGGAGAGTGAGGGATCACCATGGGTAAAAAATCGCGGCTAGCGACTTCAGATCCAAGCTACTTTGGCGACTACGGGGGCGTATTCGTTCCGGAAACGCTCATGTCCCCTTTGGAAGAGTTGGAAAAGGCTTATGGAGAAGCCCGCGCCGATCAGGAGTTCCAAAGAGAGCTCGAGGAACTTCTGCATCTTTTTGCAGGGCGCCCCACCCCGCTTTTTCAGGCCCGTCGCTTTTCGGAGCATGTAGGCTACCAGGTCTATTTGAAGCGAGAGGACCTCTGTCATACGGGAGCCCATAAGATCAACAACGCTCTGGGCCAGGCACTTTTGGCTCGCCGCATGGGGAAAAGCCGAATTATTGCGGAAACAGGAGCTGGCCAGCATGGGGTAGCGACGGCCACCGTCTGTGCCCTGCTAGATCTGGAGTGTGAGGTCTATATGGGCGTTGAGGACATGCGGCGGCAGGCTCTGAATGTCTTTCGTATGGAGCTTCTGGGGGCCCGGGTGACTCCGGTGGATGCGGGAAGCTGTACGCTCAAGGACGCCATCAATGAGGCCATGAGAGACTGGGTGACGAACGTCGAGAATACTCATTACTTGTTGGGTTCCGTGCTGGGTGCTCATCCTTATCCCACCATGGTACGCAATTTTCAGTCGGTGATTGGCCGAGAAGCACGCCGGCAGATTCTGGAACAGGAAGGAAAGCTGCCTGACCTGCTGGTCGCTTGTGTGGGCGGAGGCAGTAATTCCATTGGTCTTTTCCATGAGTTCCTAGAGGATGAGCAGGTGCGGATGGTGGGAGTGGAGGCAGGTGGAAAGGGGAAGGATCTGGGCCAGCATGCGGCTCGGTTCCAGGGGGGCAGGCCGGGGGTTTTGCACGGAACCTACAGCTACCTGCTGCAGGACGAGCTGGGCCAGGTCTCGACCACCCATAGCATCTCGGCCGGACTTGATTATCCTTCCATCGGGCCAGAGCATGCGTATCTTCGGGACGTGGGACGTGTCGAGTACACCTCGGTTTCCGATCAAGAGGCCCTGGAAGCCTTTAAGATACTCAGTGAGCTGGAAGGCATCATCCCTGCGCTGGAGTCCGCCCATGCTGTGGCTTATTGTCTGAAAACAAAAGAGTTAAATCGGGTGATCATCAACCTTTCCGGTCGTGGAGACAAGGATGTCGAGATTATCAGAGATCTTCGCCAGAAATAAGAAGTGCTTTATTCCCTTTGTGACGGCGGGTCATCCTGACCTGGAAGCCACGCGGGAGATCGTCCTGGCCCTGGCGGCGAGCGGTTCCCATGTCATTGAAATTGGCATTCCTTTCTCGGATCCCATTGCCGACGGCCCTATTATTCAAAAGTCGTCCTTTCAGGCCCTCCGGCACGGTTACTCTTTCGCCCATTACATTGAGCTAGTTCGTCAGATACGAAGGGAGACGGAAGTCGGATTGGTTTTTATGACCTACATGAATCCGGTTTTGAGTTACGGATTAGAGAAGCTGGACCGGGAAGGTGTGAAGGCGGGCCTGGATGGGGTATTGATCTCCGACCTCACCCCCGAGGAATACTCTCGTATGGAGCTTTTGGAGGCCCTGGACACCATCTTTCTGGCGGCTCCCACCTCTTCGGACCAGCGACTCCAGAAGATTTGTGAAGTCAGTCGGGGTTTTGTGTACCTGGTGGCCCGAACGGGCGTCACGGGGAGGAAGACCGATGTGGAGGCTTCGGTTCCCAAGATGGTAAAGCGCCTTCGTCGCTACACCCAGCTACCCATTGCCGTGGGTTTTGGGATTACTTCGGCTCAGGATGTGAGCAAGGTCTGGAAGTATGCAGACGCGGCAGTGGTGGGTTCGGCCATTGTGAGTTTTATCGAGGCCCACCGATCCGAGGCGGATCTGGCCCCAAAAGTTGGAGAATATGTCAAAAAAGACTTGATTTCAGCTCCCTAATTGGCTAACGTGAGTAGGCTTATGAGTTTAGCTTGCAACTTTTACTTGTTTTATTGGTGGCACAAGAAGAAACCCCGCCCACCGGTATAGGTACAAGTCACAAGCGAGATTGACAAGGCCGTGGGTAGGGATGCTACTCACGGCTTTTTTTGTTTGTATCCCGCGGATGACACGGATTTGACCAATGGATGACATCGCGAAGTGGCGCAAGAAGATCGATGAACTCGATCTGGAACTGGTGAAGCTTCTCAATCAACGCAGTGAATGCGCCATTGAGATCGGAAAGCTGAAACACAAGTTGGCCATTGAGATTTACGATCCGAGACGCGAAGAGGAGGTCATTGGCCGGGTCTGGAAGGAGGCCAATGGCCCCCTGAGCAAGGAGGCGGTCAAGCGCCTGTTCGAAAGAATTATCGATGAGTCCAGGCGGGCTGAGCGGGAGTCCAGAGGCCCCGACGACCTGGGAAAGACAGAGAAGCATTAGCCCGGACTATGCACAATCCGGGCTGAACTGCCAAGAAGATAGAGAAGGAGTAACAAACCATGGTTATCGTCATGAAACAGCATGCTACAGACAGTCAGATCGAAGGGGTGGTCGAAAAACTGGTCTCTCAGGGATTTGACGTGCACCGCTCCACGGGTGTGGAGCGCACCATTTTGGGGGCCGTAGGTGCCAAGGTGGTGGATATTCGCGACTACGAGTTGGTGGAAGGTGTTCAGGAGGTCCACCGCATCACCCAGCCTTATAAGCTGGCTTCACGAGCCTTTCGCCCTGAGGGAACCGTGATCGAGATCAAGGATGTGAAAATCGGCGGTGGCGAGACGGTGGTCATGGCGGGCCCCTGCACGATCGAGGATTACGAGCAGTGCAATCGGATCGGGGAAAGAATCAGGGCCGCAGGAGCCAGGGTGATCCGGGGTGGAGCTTTCAAGCCTCGTACTTCGCCTTACTCTTTTCAGGGACATGGCGAGGAGGGATTGAAGAGTATTCGCAAGGCAGCCGACAATCACGGGTTGCTGGTGATTTCCGAGATTATGGAATCGAGTCAACTGCCCTTGGCCCAGGAATACATCGACATTATTCAGATCGGAGCCCGCAACATGCAGAACTATGGTCTTCTGCGCGACATTGGCCAGACCGATATTCCCGCCCTTCTCAAGCGCGGAATGAGTGCCACCATTTCCGATCTGCTGCTGGCCGCCGAATACATCATGGCGGAAGGGAATCACCGCGTGATCCTATGTGAGAGAGGGATCCGAACCTTTGAGACCCACACCCGGAATACTCTGGACATTTCGGCCATCCCGGTGATTCACGAACTGAGCCATCTGCCTATTGTGGTCGACCCCAGCCACGCCATTGGAATTCGGGATAAGGTTCCCCCTCTGGCACGAGCGGCCATGGCAGCGGGTGCGGATGGATTGCTCCTGGAAGTCCACCACGATCCCGACAATGCCATCTGTGATGGGGCTCAAACCATGACCTTGGAACAGTTTGATGATCTCATGGGAGAGCTGAAAGTGATTGCGGGGGCAGTGGGTAGGAAAACAGTCACCGTGAACGCCTGACCACAGACCGCAGACCGCTGACCAGGGTCAGCGGTCTGCGGAAATTCCAAATTCAAAATCACCGGCCAGAGGCCGGAAATCCCAAATTCCAAATCCTAAATCCTAAACAAATCATAAATTCCAAGTTCTAAATCACAAACAATTTCGGCTTACAACAGTCCATGAACTCACACTCAGAGGTTTAGAATTTGGAATTTGTTTGGAATTTAGGATTTGGGATTTCAGCCGGTGTGCCGGCTGTGATTTAGGATTTATTTGTGATCCCAAATTTCAAACCTGACAGGGAGCCTGGAACTTGGAACGCGCGCTAATCCCCTAACCGGTAATTGGGTGCCTCTTTGGTCACGATGACGTCGTGAACATGGGATTCGCGCAGTCCCAGGTGACTGATTCGAATGAGGCGGGTCTTGGTCCTCAGCTCTTGAATGTTTTTGACCCCACAGTAGCCCATTCCAGCCCGGACTCCACCCATGAGGACCGGGATCAGATCTTCCATGCTGCCCTTGTAGGGGACTCGCCCTTCGATGCCTTCCGGAACCACTTTGCGTTCCCCTTCGATGGCTTCGTCGTGTCCGTAGCGATCGGCGCCACCTTCGCCCATGGCTCCCAGCGACCCCATTCCCCGGTAAGTTTTGTAGCTGCGGTTTTGATAAAAGACCACTTCACCCGGAGATTCGTCGGTGCCTGCAAACAGGTTCCCGGCCATCACACAGTCGGCACCTGCGGCCAAAGCTTTGCTGATATCCCCCGAATATTTGATTCCCCCGTCAGCAATGAGAGGAAGCTTCATCTTGCGGGCCACCTTGGCCGTATTCATGATGGCCGTGATTTGGGGGACTCCGGCTCCCGTGACCACCCGAGTGGTGCAAATACTCCCGGGTCCCATGCCCACCTTGACACCGTCCACGCCCAGATCTCCCAGTTCGCGGACCGCCTCCCCGCTTGCGATATTACCCACCACCAGGTCCACCTTTTTCAGGATCTTCTTGAGTTCGCGGACTGCCGTCAAGACACGTGCGGTGTGCCCATGAGCCGTATCCATGACGATGACATCGACCTTGGCTTTTTCCAATTCGCTGGCCCTCTCCAGAAAGTCTCCGCTGGCACCCACGGCTGCTCCCACTCGTAGGCGGCCATAGGAATCCTTGGCTGCATCGGGATAGGAGATCACCTTCATGATGTCTTTGATGGTAATCAGACCCTTCAGCAGGTTGTTTTTGTCCACCACCAGCAGTTTTTCGATGCGATGTTCGTGGAGTGTTTTCTTGGCCTTTTCCATGGAAATTCCCTGGCGTACCGTGATCAGATTGTGCTTGGTCATCAGTTGAGAAACCGGGAGATCCAGATTGGTTTCAAATCGCAGATCGCGGTTGGTGAGAATGCCCAGCAGTTTTCCCTTTTTGTCGGTAATGGGAACGCCTGAGATCTTGTGTCGGTCCATTACCTCTAAAACATCCCGGATTCGATCCTGGGGTCGCATGGTCACAGGATCCACGATCATGCCGGATTCGGAGCGTTTCACCTTATCCACCTCGGCAACCTGGGCTTCAATGGACAGATTGCGGTGGATGATCCCAATTCCCCCCTGCCCGGCCAGGGCAATGGCCAGCTTGGCTTTCGTCACCGTATCCATGGCCGCAGACGACAGAGGGATATTCAGGGGGACATTTCGAGAAAAGCGGGTTTGAAGATCTGCTTCACCCGGCAAGACCTTGCTCTTGGCCGGCATCAGCAAAACATCGTCAAAGGTTAAGGCTTCAGGGATCTCCATTAAGAGATTATAACCCACGGATCACGCAGATGCTATTCCGCAGATCCTGCGGGAATGCGTGATTGGCGGGATGGTGGTAGGATCTAGGGGTCATGTTCAACGCGATTCTGACCAAGATTGTCGGGAGTCATAACGAGAGAGAGTTGAAAAGGATTCAGCCCTTGGTGACCCGCATCAACGAGCTGGAGACGGGTATCTCCCAACTCTCGGATGCTGATCTGAAGTCCAAGACCCCCGAGTTCAAAGCCCGTCTGGAAAAGGGCGAATCGCTTGACGATGTTCTCCCCGAAACCTTTGCCGCGGTTCGCGAAACGGCCCGGCGCACCCTGAATATGCGTCATTTCGACGTGCAGCTCATCGGTGGTGAGGTCCTTCATCGGGGCAAAATTGCTGAGATGAAGACCGGGGAAGGGAAAACCCTGGTCGCCACCCTTGCTGTCTACCTCAACGCCCTGTCCGGTAAGGGTGTTCACGTGGTCACGGTGAACGACTATCTGGCCCGGCGTGATGCTGAATGGATGGGACCGATCTACCAGTTTCTGGGCCTGAGCGTCGGTGTGATTGGGCATGATATGCCCGAACCGGAGCGCAGGGCGGCTTACCAGTCGGATGTCACCTATGGGACCAACAACGAGTTCGGCTTCGATTACCTGCGCGACAACATGAAGTACTCCCTCCAGGATTGCGTCCAGAGGTCACACGACTTTGCCATCGTCGACGAAGTGGACTCGATCCTTGTGGATGAAGCCCGGACGCCTCTAATTATCAGCGGTCCTTCTGAAGAATCCACCGACAAATATTACAAGATCGATAAACTCATCCCGCGGCTGGTTCGTGAACAGGACTACAATATTGACGAGAAGGCCCGGACGGTCGTTCTTCAGGAATCAGGTGTTGAGAAAGGGGAAAAGTTTCTGGGGATCGAGAACCTCTACGATCCAAACCACATGGAGCTGGTTCATCATATTCAACAGGCCCTGAAGGCTCACACGCTGTTCAAGAGAGACGCGGATTACATGATCAAGGACGGCCAGGTGATCATCGTAGACGAGTTTACGGGGCGCCTCATGCCGGGGCGCCGTTACTCAGATGGCCTGCACCAGGCGCTGGAGGCGAAAGAGGGTGTGCGCATCGAACGCGAGAACCAGACCCTGGCCACCATCACCTTTCAGAACTACTTCCGTATGTACGACAAGTTGGCAGGCATGACGGGAACAGCCGAGACGGAAGCCACTGAGTTCGAGAAGATCTACAAGCTCGAGGTGGTGGCTATTCCCACCAACCAGCCACTGATTCGGCGCGAGTATCCGGATTTGGTGTACCGTTCGGAGCGGGAGAAATTCAATGCGGTAGCCGATGAGGCCAAGGAACTCAATGAATTGGGGCGCCCGATGCTGATCGGGACTACCTCCATCGAAAAGTCTGAGCGGCTCTCTACCCTCCTGAAACGCCGGGGTATCAAGCATGTGGTTCTCAACGCCAAGTATCATGAGCGGGAAGCCGAGATTGTCTCCCAGGCGGGCAAAATCGGGGCAGTGACCATTGCCACCAATATGGCCGGGCGCGGCACCGACATTGTCTTAGGAGGAACCTCCCCGGAGTCTCAAGCCAAGATAAATCTGCAGGCTCGAAACCTGGACCCGAAGGAGAATCAGGAGGAGTATCAAAAAGAAGTGGAGAAGCTGTCTCCGGTTTGGCAAGAGGAGCACGATAAGGTGCTCGAACTGGGTGGAGTTCACATTATTGGTACCGAGCGACATGAGGCTCGGCGCATTGACAATCAGCTCCGGGGGCGATCCGGTCGCCAGGGAGATCCCGGCTCCAGCCGTTTTTATCTGTCGCTCGAGGACGATCTCATGCGAATCTTTGGCTCCGAAAATATTTCCGGGCTTATGCATAAACTCGGAATGGAGGAAGGCGTTCCCATCGAATCCAGGTTGATCACCCGCCAGATTGAACGAGCCCAGAAGCAGGTCGAGGGCAGGAACTTCGAGGTCAGAAAGCATCTCCTGGAGTACGACGATGTCATGAACAAGCAGCGGGTGGAGATCTACAGATTCCGCCGCGAGATGCTGGAGGGAGAAGACCAGAAAGAATACATTCTGGGGCTGGCTGATGACATCGTCATTGAATTTTTGGATAGCTATGCCCATCTGGAGACCGATCCTGAGGAGTGGGATCTGGAGAACCTGAAGATCAACCTGCGTCGGGTTTACGGGATCGACATTCCTCAAGATGTGGATCAGTTATCGCGTCCTCAGTTGGAAGAAGAACTGCTCAATCGGATTAAGACGAAGTACCAGGAGAAGGAAAGCCAGGTCGGGACGGAAATGATGCGATGGTACGAGAGCATGGTGATGCTGCAGATTATGGATCAGCAGTGGAAGGATCACCTACTGGCTCTGGACCATCTCAAAGAAGGAATCGGTTTGCGAGGTTATGGACAACGTGATCCTCTGGTGGAGTACAAAAAGGAATCGTTTTCGATGTTTGAGGAGCTCTGGGACCGGGCTACTGAGGAAATGGTTCGGATGCTCTTCTTGCTGCGACCCATCACCGAGGAAGACGAACGAGACCTTCTAAGGACCCGCCGTCAGCAGCAGCCCTTGAGTTATTCCCAGCCCGAGGACAACCCCGAGCCCGTCTGGCAGCCCAGTCAGCCCCAGGGGCAGCAAAGCGCAGCAGCTGTGAAAACGATGGTCAGAAACACCCGCAAAGTCGGTCGCAATGAACCCTGTCCCTGCGGCTCGGGTAAGAAATACAAGAAATGCTGTGGAAGGTAGCGCCGCTGACCGCGGTCAGCGGAAATCCCAAATCCTAAATTCCAAATCACAAACAAACTCAGTTTAAACAGTCCGTGAACCCACACTCTCAGGAGTTTTGAACTTTGAGTCCAGAATTTGAATTCGTTTAGGATTTAGGATTTGGGATTTGGAATTTCCGCTGACGGCTGTCAAGCCGTCAGCGGTCAGCGGTCAGACCTTCACCACGTCGCAGGCATCGATTTCGCAGGCCACCGCCTGCTGGATCAGATCAATGGACAGAATGAATCGGTAGATACCCTTTTTCTCGGTGAGGACTCCCTGTAGTCCTCTGAGCGGACCCTGAACGATTTCTACCCGATCCCCTTCCACAATATAGGGGTAGGGATCGTAGGGTAGAGTACTGAAGACCAGCTTTTTGACGTCCTGGACCTGTGTTTCAGGGATCAACGCGGGCTCTCCATTGAAGCCGACGATGCGAACGATCGAGGGAATCTTCAGAATGTCCAATCGCCGCTTCTGTATCGGAGCGTGAATGAAAAGATAACCCGGGAACAAGGGAAACTGGACCTTTTTATAGCGGTCTTTCCACTTCGAGAGTACCTCACGCAGTGGCAGAAAGCACTCGATATCCTTTTGCCATAGCTGTTCCGCCACCACCTTCTCATGTCTGGATTTAGTGGTTACTGCGTACCAATGGGTGTCAGAATCGGCCATACAACATCCTTGTGAGAACCTTTAGAAGAGGTTGTCAGTGTCGCTTTCTCCTCCACTTGAGGCCAGGGAACTCTCAATGGATTCAGGATCCTCTCCCGCTTCAAGCCTGTCCACAACCTCATTGAATTCCGGACCCAGGTCTTCGCCCATTTCCGTTCCCATCTTCTTCATCATCCGAGCCATCGATTTGGGGTCGTTTTCATCGAGGTCGCCCCATCCCGAGGGATCCGCCATACGTTCCAGGCGGCTCTCTTCTGAGCGCGGCATGGAGACTCTTGAGATGAGTTGCTCGAGATCGTCACTCCCACACCTGCACCGGGTTCCATCGGCGTCAGAAATCCTCCAGAAGAACCGGGAAAAGCGCCGTCCGCATTCCCCGCACAAATACTCGTAGACGGGCATATACTAGCAATTATAAGCTGTTTGACGCGCTTCTGGCAATTTTGCCACAATCGGATTCCGGATGTCTCATCGAGGAAAAGTTCTCATCAGAGTCGGCATCACTCTCGGATTGCTGGCGTTCCTGGCCTATCAGATGGATTTGAGTAAACTGTGGTTTATTCTTGTCTCGGCAAGTCCCCTGCTGGTCCTTTTGGGAACCCTGATCCATCTACTTAGCGTCTTGCTGTCGGTCGTTCGATGGAGGACGATTCTGGTGAACTTTGATATCCACATCGATTATTCACCCCTGGCCAAGATTACCTTCATCGGGTTTTTCTTTAATATGTTTTTACCCTCCGGGATTGGTGGAGATTTCTTCCGTGCCTACTATCTCTCCAAGCGAAAAGATCGCGGGATGTCGACCACCCTGACCACCACCATTTTGGAGCGCAGTGGGGGCCTTTGCGCTCTGCTGGTCATCGGAACTCTGTTCGCTGCTTTCGAGGACCTCCGAGTGGAAGGGGTCCCGCTGTTGTATGTGTTTCTGGTGCTCATCACCCTCTATTTGCTGGGGAATCTCATGCTCTTTCATGGCTGGACCCACCGCAAGATCAGCTCGTTTCTAAAAAAGAGAAACCTGGAGCAGATCGAAGCCAAAATGGAGCTGGTTTACAGCGGCTTGAACGCATTTCGCGGCAACAAACGTTCTATCGTGCTGGCCCTTCTCCTGTCCCTGCTCATTCAGTTTCTCAACGTGGTGATGGTCTGGGTCGCGGCGTTGGCCATTGATATCGACGCCCCTTTTAGAATCTTTATGGTTTTTGTTCCGCTGATTACCCTGAGCATCATGGTCCCTCTAACCATCAACGGCATCGGCTTGCGAGAAAGTCTGTTCTATCTCCTCTTTTCCCAGATCGGGCTTCCTGTGGAAACGTCCGTCAGCCTTTCACTGGTGACTTTCTTCCTCTATTTGCTTACTGCGATTCCGGGACTGATCCTCTACTCACTCTATAAGAAGGAGGAACACCTGGACGAGATGCGATCCGCTGACCGAGGTCAGCGGAAATTCAAAATCCCAAATCCTAAATCCCAAACAAATTCAAAATCCAAAACCTGAAGCGCGCTTTGCGCGCAGAAAAAAGAAAAAAGAAAATAAAAAAAGAATTCGTTTGGAATTTTGAATTTGGAATTTCCGTTGACCGCGGCCAGCGGTGTTAGCGGTCAGCGGTTATTTCGTAGACCAAAACGCGATTGTCCTGCTCGGCGGTGACGTAGGCGAACCGCCCATCGGGTGAGAGTTCGACATCGATAGGACGGTCCCCAACCTTAACAGTTGTGATCTTCTCAAAGTCGGGTGAGAAAAGAGACAGGGTCTTGTCTCCGCTTTCCACCACAAAGATGAACCCATCCTGATTCACGGCGATGGAAAACGGTTTTGAGCCGACCTTTTCACGCCGAACTTCCTTCAGATCAATCAAGTCCACCAGGGAAATATCATTGGTTCCACTGTTGGAGACGTACAAAGTATTGCCATCCGGTGAAAGAGCTAGAGCATCAGGTGCTTGTCCAACCGGTAACTTTGTGATGACTTTGCGAGTAGCGGTGTCGATGACGTAGAGATCGTTCGAGCCGCCACACACGACGTAAAGACGGTCCCCCAACTCCGAGACCACGGCAGCCAGGGGGCGTACACCTACCTCAACCTCTCCCAGGACACGATGAGTTGATGTGTCGATGAAGTCGACTCTGCCTATCCTTCCCCTTCCGTAGTTGGTTACAAAGGCCTGTCCACCTCTGGGTGAGATGGTGATATTACTGGGCGTGTCTCCCACCTTGATGTCGTCCGTGATCTCGTAGGTCTTGGCATCGATCACCTTGATCAAGCCTCCTGCCAGATTGGTGACGAAGATCTTGTCGGCGTCGGGGGTGATGGCGATACCCACGGGTTCATGTCCACCGTAAAATTTCTTTATGGTGCGAAGGCTGGCCGTATCGATCACCGAAATCTCATCGGATGCGAAGTTGGCGACGAAAAGAAGTCGGCCATCGGGGCTGATGGCCGCATAGGTGGGAGAGTCACCCACCTTGATTTTCTTGACCTGAGTGAGGCGCACCGCTGACAGGCTCGTCAGTCCAATCAGAAGAAGCAGAGCTGTTCTCTTGAGCTGGCTGTTTTTCATAGCGGATCCAGGATTAGAGGTAACACCTGAGACGTACCAAGTTAGCAGTTTGCGGTTCAATTTTCAAACCTGGAAAGCGCGCGAAGCGCGCCTTCCCGCGCTATCCTCTTCTCAAGCGGCAGGCCATAACCGTACTTTTCATGAGATGGGCAATGGTGAGTGGACCGACGCCGAAGGGGACTGGAGTCACGGCTTTGGCTACTCCCAAGGGATCGCGAGGATGGACATCTCCCACCAGCGTGTAACCCCTCTCTTCGATTCGGCCGATCCTCTTTGAACCTTCTCCAAAGAGGCGAATACCCTCCTCTACAGATTCAACCCGGTTGATCCCCACGTCGATAATGACGACGCCTTCTTTAAGATACTCCCGGGTGATGAGGGCGGGCTGTCCAACGGCGGCCACCAGGATATCGGCTCGGCGGCACACGGCAGGCAGGTCCCGGGTGCGAGAGTGACACAGGGTGACGGTTGCGTGCTGGTGAAGCAGCAAAAAGGCCATCGGTTTGCCCACGATGTTGCTGCGCCCCACCACCACCGCCTCCAAGCCCTTAAGTTCGATGCCCTCGCTTTTCAGCAGATACATGATCCCCAGGGGAGTACAGGGTGCAAGACCCACTTTTCCGGTGACCAAATTGCGGACATTCAAAGGATGGAATCCATCGACATCCTTGTCGGGCCTGACGGCCAGGAGAATTTGATCCTCATCGATGTGATCGGGCAAGGGAAGCTGAACCAGAATCGCGTCGATCTCATCGGCCCCGTTGAGTCGGTCGATAACCTGGAGCAGTTCCTCCGTCGTCGTTTCCGCGGGAAGTTCAATCGCTTCAGAGTGCATGCCCAGTTCCTTACTGGTGCGGGCTTTCATGCGCACATAGAGTTGAGAGCCCGGATCGTCACCCACCAGGACAGTCGCCAAACCGGGCACCAGATTCTTCTTGGAGAGCTCCTGCAACTCTTCAGTCACCTCTGCTTTGATTCGCTCAGCGACCTTTCTACCATCGATGATTCTGGTTTCCATAGGAGGGGGGATGTTAGCAGTCAAGCTGACGGGTGACAACTGACAAAAAATCCCAAATTCCAAACAAATCTCAAATCCCAAATTCCAATCAGCAAACCAAGGAACCTGCCATTTGTCGTGTTTCTAAGTTCGTGCTTTGAATTTGTTTGGGATTTGGAATTTTGGATTTGAAATTTCCCCTGACCGCCGTCAGCGGTCAGGGGTACATCCGGTTGAGCATCCTGGGGAAGGCGATGGTTTCGCGGACATGATCAATGCCGCAAATCCAGGCCACGACGCGCTCCACGCCCATTCCGAAACCGGAGTGGGGCACGCTTCCATACTTGCGCAGGTCAAGATACCACTGGAAAGCTTCTCTGGGGAGATGGTGCTCTTCGATGCGCTCTGAGAGCAGATCGTAGTCATGGATTCGCTGACTGCCTCCGATGATTTCTCCATAGCCTTCAGGTGCCAGTATGTCCATGCACAAGGCTAGCTCCGGATCTTCCCCATCCGGTTGCATATAAAAGGCTTTGATCGTCGTCGGGTAGCGGTGAACGATCACCGGCCGGTCAAATTGCCTGGAGATAATGGTCTCATCGGTCCCGCCGAAATCGGAGCCCCGGGGTGTCTGTGTGCCCTCCTTTTCGAGGATGTCGAAGGCTTTGTGGTAGCTGATGCGTGGAAAAGGAGACTGTACTTTCTCGAGAAGGGTGGTGTCGCGTTCCAGGACTTGCAGCTCCTCTGTCCTTTCGGCGAGCACTCGCTGAACGATCGAGCAGAGGTACTCCTCGGCCAGATCCATGATGTCGTCCAGGTCGGCAAACGCCACCTCCGGTTCGATCATCCAGAACTCCATCAGGTGGCGGCGGGTTTTCGACTTTTCGGCCCGGAAAGTAGGACCGAAGCAGTAGGTCTTTCCCACCGACATGCAGGCTGCTTCGTTGTAAAGCTGGCCGCTCTGGGTCAGGTAGGCTTTATCCTCAAAGTAGTCGAGCCCAAAGAGGGTCGTTGTCCCTTCGCAAGCCGCCGGGGTGATGATGGGAGTGTCGACCAGAGTAAAACCGCGGTCATCCAGGAAGTCCCGGCAGGCTTTGATAATCTCGCTGCGGATTCGCAGGATTGAATGTTGGCGTGCGGAACGGAGCCACAGGTGTCGGTTGTCCATCAAAAAAGAAGTTCCATGCTCTTTCGGTGAAATGGGATAGGAGTCCGCCACCTGAATGACCTCCAGGTCGCGGACATCCATCTCGAAACCTCCCAGAGCACGTTCATCCTGTCGGATGGTACCGGTCACGACGAGAGAGGATTCCTGAGTCAGCGTATCGGTTGCTTGAAAGACTTCAGGGGTGACGTTTTTTTGGAACACAACGGTCTGGATCACTCCCGTGCCGTCCCGAATCAGCAGGAAGCGGAGTTTTCCCTTGTCGGTTTTATTGTAAAGCCAACCTTTGAGTGTGACTTCTTTCTCCACATGTTCAGCGATATCCTGGATATAAACGTGAGCCATTGTGTTCCTATTGAGTCAGACTACCCTCGACGATGCGTTGAAGATAAGGAAATTCAGGGACCGCTCGCAAGGAGAGGAGCACCCGCTGAAGCGAACCGGACACATATTGCTGATAGAGAGCATTGCCCCGCTCCGTGATTTGGAAGCCATAGGTTCCCAGGGCCTTGAGCAAGCGTTGAATGCACATTAAGTGAAACTGGCGTAGGAAATCCCCCACTTTGTGAGTCAGCGAGGCCCTGCTCAGATAGTAATCCCGGTATTCATCCACCTCCTGGGTATCCAATTCGATGGAGTCCTTCAGGAGGGACACCACATCATAGGAGAGCGGACCCAGGCGTGCATCCTGAAAATCGATGATGTACAGCTTACCGTCTTTCAGCATCAGGTTACGGACGTGATAGTCGCGGTGGCAGAGAAGACGAGGAAGGCCGGCCAGCTCAGTGGACAGTCGAGTGAACTCCTCCTTGAGGCTCTCCTCCTGGGTCACTTTCAGCTCCCGATAGCCCTCCAGGAAATGACGGTTGAAGAAAAGAAGTTCCGAGTTCAATTTCTCTTCGTCGAAGGCCAAAACGGAGGCCTCGTATTCCGGATTCAATGCCTTTGTGCCTTCCTGTTGAATGGTGACAATGTGATCGATGGCCTGATGAAGGAGTTCCCTGCGTTCTTTTTCTGCCGCCGTGAGGAGCCGATCCTGGAGGGATTCGTTTCCCAGGTCTTCCTGAAGAACGATGCCCAGTTCTCCATCCAGGGCGATGATTTTCGGAACAGGAAGACCGATCTCGCGGAACAGATGGTAAACCTGTTGATAGGTGAAGGTATCGGGGTCAAAAGGCTCCGGGTAGGCGGTGAGAATAACAGCCTTTCCAGATTGGTTCTGGTATCGAAAATATTGGCGCTCTGAGGCGTCTCCTGCCAGTCGGTTGAGTTGGGAAGGGTTGGTTCCGGGACGAAACTCTCGCTCGATGAAATCCATCAGGCGCTGCTGAATCTCGGTCATAGCGGCCAAATAAGAGAGTCACCCACCCTTTGTGCGGCTTGAAGGGGTTCCGTTTTCTCCGGTAAGGGGGTGACTATGGCATTTTCCAGATGAGTTTCTGGTCCCAGGGTCACTCCATTTGTGACTATAACACCGCTGAGGGACGAATTTGGGCCGACTTTCACATCGTCCCAGAGGACTGAGTCCTTCACAACGCTGGACCCATCGATCTGGACGGAACGGGGTGCCACCACGCCCTGACACAGCGGGCTTGCCTCACCCTCGATCAGGTTGTCCAATCCTCTGTTTTGCAGGACCTCCAAGGATCTCATCAAGTAGCGCTGCGGTGTGCTGCATTCACACCAGTAGGCCTTACTGACAAAACCCTGCACCCGATAACCCTCCTGAATAAAGCGGGGGTAGAGATCATTGACAGTCTCGGAAGGACCGGCGGGGATGAAATCGAGGATCTTGGGATCGAGGATGTGAACTCCCGTAAAGACATGGGGTTGGTCGGAAGGGGTTCGGTTCTCTGCTGGACCGAACCCCGTGATGTTGTTCTTCTCGTCCAGGAAGACGGGATTATAGGAATATTCATCCGAGTCGGGAACCAGAACCAAGGTCACCAGGGATTCCCTTTCCTGGTGAAAGCCGATGGCCTGATCCAGCTCTTGCTCGAAATAGATCTTTCCGCTGCAGACCACGAAGGTGTCCCCGGCCAAAAAGTCACGAACCTTGCCGATGGCACCTGCTGTTCCCAACCTTTCGGTCTCGTGGGAGAACAAGATTGAGGGTGTTTTCTGACCTTCGGTCCCCAGGTCCTGGACGGCAGCTTCAATGGAGTGAGGGAGATGATGGGAATTGATCATGATCTCCTGAAGACCGGCGCCTGCCAGGAGTTCCCACGCATAATGGATCAGAGGACGATTCAGGAAAGGAACGGCCGCCTTGGCACGAAAATCGGTCAGAGGGTGGAGCCGCGTTCCCAAACCCGCTGCCAGAATCATCCCTTTCATAGGCTCCAGCCTTCAAGTTCCAGGTTCC
>Ga0209987_10000149_pt1 | contig 32782 bp, 38 predicted proteins | sample N074metaG_FD_182134 | JGI IMG/M metagenome (GOLD analysis project Ga0209987, IMG submission 182134) | Deep subsurface microbial communities from Kermadec Trench to uncover new lineages of life (NeLLi) - N074 metaG (SPAdes) (version 2) | ecosystem: Environmental > Aquatic > Marine > Ocean trench...
CCATATTGCCGGTGCCTTTGAATTCTTCGTAAATTACTTCATCCATTTTAGACCCGGTTTCCACCAGCGAAGTCGCAAGGATTGTCAGGCTGCCCCCTTCCTCTATATTTCGTGCCGCACCAAAAAATCGTTTGGGACGGTGCAGTGCGTGTGCATCGACACCACCTGTCAATACTTTACCCGAGGACGGAATAGTCGTGTTATAGGCACGCGCTAGACGAGTGATGGAATCGAGCAGGATGACAACGTCACGTTTATGCTCTACCAGGCGCTTGGCCTTTTCAATAACCATCTCGGCGACCTGGACATGGCGACTGGCCGGTTCATCAAAAGTAGAGGCAACGACTTCGCCCTTGACCATGCGGGCCATCTCGGTTACCTCTTCGGGACGTTCATCGATCAATAAAACGATCAGATAGCAGTCGGGATGGTTGCTCGCAACGCTTTGGGCGATATTCTGTAATATCAGGGTTTTCCCGGCTTTGGGCGGCGATACAATCAAGCCCCGCTGGCCTTTACCGATCGGTGACACCAGGTCAATGATGCGCGCCGTGATATCTTCGGTACTGCCATTACCACGTTCTAGTTTCATTCGATCATCTGCATGTAGCGGCGTTAGATTTTCGAACAGAACCTTGTGCTTGACATTATCCGGCGAGTCAAAATTGATTTCGTCTACCTTGAGTAAGGCAAAGTACCGCTCATTATCCTTGGGAGGCCTGATCTTACCGCTGATGGTATCACCGGTACGCAGGTTAAATCGCCTGATCTGGCTCGGTGATACGTAGATATCGTCTGGACCGGCCAGGTATGAACTGTCTGCCGAGCGTAGAAATCCGAATCCATCCTGCAATATCTCCAATACCCCCTCGCTGAAAATATCCTCACCTTTCTTCGACTGGGCTTTGAGTATGCTGAAAACGATGTCCTGCCTTCGCATCCGGGGAGTGTGGTCGCCCCCCATCGATTTTAACATGTCTATTAGTTCGGGAACGGCTTTTGGCTTCAGATCGCTAAGATTCATAATGGTGCTGTACAGGGGAAGGTTTTATAGAAAAGGTCGGACCAGTAGCGTGTGCTACAACAGGTTTAGAGAGTTGGAATCGTTTTTTGGATTGTTTGCTAGTCGCCGATAAGAAGATCGCGACTACCGATTAGACTAGCACAGTAATCAGAAACCGTCTACTTTAATGGACGGGCCCGGTGAATTTAAATATTACTGTCGATAAACGCAGTCAGCTGCGATTTTGACAAGGCTCCGACTTTGGTTGCCTCGACCACACCACCTTTGAATAACATCAGGGTTGGGATGCCACGAATTCCATACTTTGGCGGCGTATCGGCATTTTCATCGATATTTAATTTAGCGACGGTGACGCGCCCATTGTATTCCTCTGCAATCTCTTCCAGTATTGGCGCAATCATTTTGCATGGACCGCACCATTCCGCCCAATAGTCCACCAGTACAGGACCGGAGGCCTGAAGCACATCGGCTTCAAAACTTTCGTCTGACAGGTAAACAATATTTTCACTCACGCGTTGCTCCAGCCCTGCGGCTATTCAAATAGACTGACAATTTAGTATTAACCCAATTAACTGTCAACAATCATTCCAGATTAATGGTTGGCTCATGGTTCATCAACTATCCGGGTGTCTCGACACCTAATATATGGCTAATATGCCAGTATTTCAAATCAACAGTACAAATTATCACCATATTGTTTAAAAGGATGAATGATTCAGCGGTTGATTACAATCTGTTACCATAGCCTTTTGATAGCATCTAGTTCCTGGCCTTCTTAATCTAATGAGCGAACAACATTTGACCGAAACAGAGTTCAACTCGCTGGCGCTAGACGATCGCCTGCTTGCAGCCCTGGACAAACTCGATTTCAAATATTGTACGCCTATTCAGGCAGAAACCTTACCCCTGTTGCTAGCCGGAAAAGATGTTTCCGGTCAGGCGCAAACCGGCACCGGGAAAACACTGGCTTTCCTGTTAGCCTGTGCTCAGCAGCTGCTCAATTCCGATGTAAAACAAACGATTCCGGGGAAACCCCGGGCATTGATACTCGCGCCTACCCGGGAACTGGCCTTACAAATATTCAAGGATGCAAAAAGTTTATTGGCAGAATTGCCGCTAAAACTGGCAATTTGCTATGGGGGTAAAGCCTACGAAGAACAAAAAAGGCAGTTTAGTCAGGAAATAGATATACTCGTTGGGACCCCCGGGCGTCTGATCGACTTTCTCAAACAAAAATTGTATAACCTGAGATCGGTTGAGGCGATGGTGCTCGATGAAGCGGATCGAATGTTTGACATGGGTTTTATCCAGGACGTCCGCTTCATGCTGCGTCGCCTGCCCGACCCGGAAAAAAGGTTGAGCATGTTATTTTCCGCGACCATGGCGCACAAGGTTCTTGAACTCGCCTACGAGCACATGAATCAGGCGCAGATGATAAAAATTCAGTCGGAATCACCGGCCGCCGATCACATCGAACAAAGCGTATATCATCCCGCAAACCATGAAAAAATTTCACTGCTACTGGGATTGATGCGCAAGTTAAAACCCGAACGCAGTATCATATTTGCCAATACCAAGCACGCCACGATTCGAATCTGGGAGTATCTCCAGGGCAATGGATTTCCAGCAGCGTTGATATCGGGTGACATTCCCCAGAATAAACGCGAAAGCCTGTTAAAAAAATTCCACCAGGGTGAGTTCGCCACCCTGGTAGCAACTGATGTAGCATCCAGGGGCTTGCATATACCTGATGTCACGCATGTATTCAATTATGATCTTCCCGAACTCGGCGAAGATTATGTTCATCGCATCGGTCGAACCGCGCGTGTCGGGAAATCCGGTCATGCTATCAGCTTTGCCTGCGAAGATTATGCGATGAATTTAGTGGATATCGAAACCTATACCCGGCGTTCAATTCCAACCATCGCGATCAGCAATGATTTACTCCCCGAACTGTCGCCGCCAGTAAGAATGAAACAATCAAACCTGATCAATAAGAATAATAGCAACTCGAAGAAAGGTGGTAATCGTCCGCGCCATGGTGCAAAGCATCACCAGGGTTCGAGAAACAGATCACGGCAGGGTTCAAGAAACAGACCGCGACCATAAACTAACTAAAACCTACTCTCAAATGTTATACGACAATTTTATCCTACTCGGTGGAAGCGGCTTCATTGGCAAACAACTAGCTTATGCACTTGCCAATCGTGGCTGTACGGTAACTATCCCATGCCGGCGACCACATCGAAATAGAGCACTACTGGTGCATCCCAATATTCGTGTTGTCGAAGCGGACGTGTTCGTCCTCGATCAACTCGACAGTGTGTGCCAAAAACAGCAGGTATTGATCAATTTGATCGGCATATTGCACGAACGTAAACGTGACGATTTCCGTAGGATACACATCGATTTTATCAAATCTCTGGTCGATGCCTGCACTCGGCAAGGTATCAAGCGTGTCCTCCACCTCAGCGCATTGGGTGCAAGTCAGGCTACCGGCACTAGCCGTTATCTACGCAGCAAAGGTGAGGGCGAGAATTTGATCCATACCTTTGGACAAAAAGAATTACATGTAACCAGTTTTCAACCATCCGTAGTATTTGGCAAATATGATCAATTTATCAATCGATTCGCTGGAATTTTACGACTGTGTTTCGGTTTTTTTCCGTTGGCCTGTGGGCAAAGTAAATTAGCACCGGTTTATGTAGGGGACCTGGTAGAAAAAATAATTATCTCTATTGACGATAAATCCACCTATTCGCATCGCTACACGGTTTGTGGGCCTGAGGTTTTTAGCCTGCAGCAGATTCTCCAGTTACTCGTAAAAGCGATGGGCCTTTCGTGTCGCATCGTGTCGCTCGGAAATACCGCATCAAAATTACAGGCTCGCGTGTTACAGATTCTGCCGGGCAAGCTGTTCACGATGGATAATTATCGATCTCTGCAAACCCCCAACGTGTGTGGGGAGGGAGAACTTTGCACGACCAGCTTGCGTCAGTATATTCAGGATATCGGTACCCTGTTTAGCAATAAAAAACACTATGATCGATTCAGGCGCCAATTTCCCAGCTAAACCAGAATAATGAAGATATATCGCGTTGGAGGATGCGTACGAGACCGATTACTGAACCTGCCGGAATCCGATATAGACTGGGTAGTCACAGGCGCTACCACCGAGGAGATGTTAGCGCTGGGTTATCAGTCCGTCGGTAAGGACTTTCCGGTTTTTTTACACCCCGAAACCAAACAGGAATACGCTCTCGCGCGCCGGGAAAGGAAAACAGGTCCCGGTTATCATGGCTTCGAATTCGATACAGATCCATCTATTAGCATCGAAGCAGATTTATTACGCCGCGACCTGACCATAAATGCGATGGCTGAAAACCAGCACGGAGACCTGGTCGATCCTTACGGGGGCCAACACGATCTCGAAGCGCGAACACTGCGTCATGTATCACAGGCTTTTAGCGAAGACCCGGTACGAGTGTTGCGGACAGCCCGGTTCGCCGCCCGCTATCACCACCTGGGTTTTAGCCTGGCAGCGGAGACTGCAGAGTTAATCGCCCAAATGGGTAAATCGGGTGAGCTGGAATCACTCGTAGCTGAACGGGTCTGGGCCGAAATGTCGCGCGCACTTGACGAACCCCATCCCGAAGTATTTTTCCAAACCCTGCGTGATTGTCATGTACTGAACATATTGTTTCCTGAAATCGATGCGCTTTTCGGCGTACCACAAACCGCCAAATACCATCCAGAGGTTGATACTGGAGTGCATCTGATGATGGCACTGCAAATAAGCGCCGAACTCGAACTGGACAATGAAACCCGATTTGCAGTTTTAATGCACGATCTGGGCAAGGCAACGACAGCGCAGCATATATTGCCCAGCCACCACGGCCATGAGCTGGCTGGCGTTGAGTTAGTCAAATCATTTTGTCGTCGCTGGCGGGTACCGAAAGCTCATACTGAACTGGCTTTAATTACTACCGAATACCATACCCTTGTGCACAGGGCCCTGGAGCTCAAAGACACTAGCCTACTGAAGCTGTTTACCCGTACCGACATCTTTCGTAAGCCAAAAAGATTCAGGAAAATGACCCAGGCCTGTCTCGCCGATCTACGTGGACGAAAGAATTTTGAATCCGCCCCTTACCCGCAGGCCGAGTTTCTCAATCGGCTGGGTAAAATATTATGCGATGCTGATCTATCCAGTATTTTACAGCAAGGGCTGGAGGGCAAAAAATTAGGTGAAGCTATCTACAGTTTTCGCCTGGGTTTAATAAAACAAAACAGCCAGGCTTTAAAGGCGGGTTAACAACCAGCGATCCACTTTCCTTAAAATTCGCCTTAGCGGCGAAAAATAAAAAGCAAGTCCTGTCATTACTCCGAGACTATTCGCAACTGCATCTGCCAAATCTCCGCTACGATAGCTGGTGAGACCCTGTAAGAATTCTAGCAACAAGCCATAAGCTATTAATCCAAACAGGATCTGCCACAGTGATTTTCGCTGTTCGACAAGTAAACTGAACCAGGTCGATAGCAACGCATAGGCTATAAAGTGACCAATTTTATCGTTACCACCCAGGTCTGGAGCTGGAATTAAAGACACGACTCCCAGGGCCAGTAGCCCAATGAAAGCCAATCCAAACCAAAATTTTGCCAACTTGAGTTCGGACCCTGTCGCGACCCTGTTATCCATACTAATCCCTGCCATACATCAAGCCCGAAGAATTCACTAATGTGCTCGCACCCTTACTCGTGCTTTGTTTTCTCAGGAATTTTTCTCTGTTGGCCGGATCCATTGGTCCGACACTTCTTCGGAAAATCTCCTGAGAAAACAAAGTCCTGCGCAATCGTCGTGGCAATTCATGAAATCTCCGGGCTAGACTAGACTATCAGCGCAATCAATATAGCGCCAAGCAGCAAACGGTAAATCACGAACGGCAACATGCCGATTTTCTCGATCAACCCCAAAAACAGGTGTATACAAATGCCCGCGCTCAGCGCTGATAACCCGAACGCGAAAAACAATGCGAGCCAGTCTATGGCATGCGATGCCTGTAATAATTCCAGCGTCTGCAAACTGCCGCTGGCAATAATAATCGGTATCGACAACAGGAACGAATATCTCGCTGCCGCGCGGCGTGTCAACCCGAGCATCAGGCCTGCAGTGATCGTGATTCCAGAGCGTGAAGTACCGGGAATTAACGCAAGCACCTGAAAACAGCCGATGATGACGACATCAGATAACTTAAGTTGGGATTCGTTGCGAACCTTTGATTTGCCCAGATCGGCTACCCACAACAGCATGCCAAATACGATTGTTGCGATTGCAATGACCCAGGGAGAACGTAATTCGGTTTCAATAATATCTATAAATAGAAAGCCGACTAAAACAGCCGGAATGGCACCGAGTATTACCCACCACGCGAGCCGGCTATCGGCAGTGATATCACCGCCTGCCAGGCTTCTGCCCCAGGCCAGCATCATTGCCGCCACCTCGTGGCGAAAATAAACCAGTACCGCAATCAATGAACCAAGATGTACCGCGACATCGAATACCAACCCCTGATCCGGCCATCCGAGGGCCAGCGGTATCAGGATTAAATGCGCCGAGCTGGAAACAGGCAGGAATTCGGTAAGGCCCTGCACAATCGCCAAAATGATAACCTGATCTATATCCATAAAGATTATCGTCCCGCAGTCAGGGCTGGGATGTCGATATCGAGATTTCTGTGTATTCCAATCACCTTGAACCTTTCGCCCATCTCTGTGGGCATAGTTAAAGTTTTTATTTGCTGCGAGAACCCCAGCCGACTCTTTGTATCCTTATCGGCTAGCGGACGCTCAGCTTCTTCTAGCAAGCCACCAGCCAGCAGGAACTGACCCTGCGTCGTATAACCACAAATTTCGAAACCGCAATCGATAGCAGCATCTGCAAAGGAATCAAAGTCGACCGAAGCGGAGATGTCCTGCAACCCGGGATAAACCAACGGATCTGCGTGACTGCGATGATGATAGTGGCAAATCAGGGTTCCACTGCACCGCTCGGGACGATAATAATCCGCCTGCTCGTAACCATAGTCGATCATTAATATGACAGCCTGTTCGCAACATTCTTGCAAGGCGTTAAGCCAGGGGCGAAAATTCAGGTTCACTTCGGTTGTGTACCCCGCGGGCAATAGCCCCCGCGTAGCCTCAATATGGCTAATAGCTGATACGGCTTCGCTGTCATCGGTTAAGCGACACCAGTTAAATCTGGTGCCGTCAAACACCACTCCAAGCTCGAACCATTGCTGATCCTTTGATACCAGGTGCACCGGCATCGCATCCAGCACCTCGTTGCCGAGTACTACTCCACTGAATTCCACCGGTAACTGGTCGAGCCAGCGCACCCGCTGAAAAACTTCCCCCGGCAGGCACGACTGCAGATATTCCTGTTGGCGCAGACGCAGGTCAGCGCTCAGTTCGATGATGCTATAGGTGCAGGACTGGCTAAGCCGGGTCAATATCTGCTGACACAATCGCCCGCTACCGGCACCGAACTCGAGTATGTTTCGCGCAGCGCCCTGTTCGAATATCAACTCGCATTGTCTGGCCAAGGTGCTACCAAACAGGGCCGAAATTTCGGGGGCGGTAACAAAATCACCCCCGGCGCCAAATTTGCTCAGTCCAGCGCTGTAATATCCCAGGCCCGGTTGATACAACACGAACTGCATATAATCACGGAATGAAATAATCCCGCCATGCTGCTCGATTTCGGCAATCAGAAATTCCACTAGCCGATTACTATGCGCGATTTCGCCCGCAGCTGGCCGCGGCAATTGCGCTAGCGTCTGTCTTTCAGAATGATATGATGACATTTATTAAAATTACCGGAATCCTACTACGCCGCCATGTTGCTTGATGGAAAAACCGCTCTGGTTACTGGTGCTGCCAATCGACTAGGCGCACAAATCGCTCGAACTCTACATCAAAACGGAGCAAATCTCATCATCCATTACCGCGAGTCTACCGCCAGCGCGAGAGGCCTTGAGCAACAATTGAACGCGCTGCGGGTCGATTCTGCCAGTTGCCTGCAGGCCGATCTGAGCGATCTCGATGCTATTACCACGCTGTCTCAAAAATCGGCAGAGATTTACTCCGGTATCGATGTCCTGATTAACAATGCCTCAAGTTTTTACCCCACCCCGATCGACAAATTCACCGATAATGACTGGCAGGATCTGATAGGTAGTAACTTGAAAGCACCCCTGTTTTTGTCCAGAGCCTGCTATCCATATTTGCGCAAAGCCACCGGTGTGATCATCAACATGCTCGATATCTATGCGTCGCTACCGTTAAAAGACCATACCCTGTACTGCTGTGCTAAAGCGGGGAATCAGATGCTGGTAAAATCGCTGGCACTGGAAATGGCGCCAGAGGTCCGTGTCAACGGAATAGCACCCGGAGCGATGCTTTGGCCTGATAACAGCGATGCCGTGCAACCTGACTACCAAAAAGCTATCCTCGAAAAAATCCCATTACAACGCATCGGAAGCCCCGAGTCGATTGCGCAGACCGTAATGTTTTTGCTGGGTAACGATTATATCACCGGTGAAGTCATACGCGTCGATGGCGGACGATTGCTGCAACCATAAAAGAGACAGGTATGAGCAAATACTGGACTGAACTAGTGAGCCAGCTCGAGCCCTATATACCGGGCGAGCAACCGCAGGACCTGCAAATCATTAAACTCAATACCAATGAAAATCCTTACCCGCCCTCGGCCGACGTGGCAAAGGCGGTCAAGACCTTTCCGCATGACAGTCTCAGGCTTTATCCCGATCCTGAATCAACCGCGTTGACACAGGCGCTCGCAGCTTATCATGGTCTCGATACCAGCCAGGTATTCGTCGGCAATGGTTCCGACGAAGTACTTGCACATTGCTTCCAGACATTTTTCAAAAATCAAAAACCGATACTGTTTGCCGATATCAGCTACAGTTTTTATCCGGTGTACAGTGCCCTGTACCAGATCGACTATCGAACGGTGGCGCTGAATGATGCATTTGGCATTGATCCCGCAGCCTACCGTCAGCCAAACGGCGGCATTATTATTCCAAATCCCAATGCGCCGACCGGCATCGCGATGACACTCGATACGATCAAGGAACTGTTAGATGACAACGATTCACTGGTGATTATTGACGAAGCCTATGTCGATTTTGGCGCCGATTCTGCCATCGAGCTGATATTGGACTACGCTAACCTGCTGGTGGTGCGGACCTTCTCAAAATCTCGCAGTCTCGCCGGTCTTCGACTCGGCTATGCGCTGGGACAGTCGGCATTGATCGAAGGCTTGAATCGGGTTAAGAATTCGTTCAATTCGTATCCGATCGACCGCTTGACAAGCGCTGCAGCAATCGCCTCACTGGATGATGAAAGTTATTTTCAACGATGCCGGAGCAGGATAATCGCCACGCGTACCTGGCTCAACGATGAGCTGGTTAACCTCGGATTTGAGGTATTACCATCCAGTAGTAATTTTCTGTTCGTACAGCATAGTTCGCATCCGGCTTCCGATCTGTATCTCGAATTAAAAAAAGCCGGTATCCTGGTACGACATTTTAATTCAGCGCGGATCAATAATTACCTGCGCATCTCAATTGGCTCCGAGGAAGAATGTGTGGCGTTAATAAGCGCCCTGAAACAACTGCTTAAGGAACCTCTGATTAATTCTGGGTGAATCGGATTGTGATTCAAAATGCCGAAGCGTCGGACCGTTCAGTTCAAGGCGTGGAACGCAAGGCCGCTCATCGACATCCTGTCGTCGCGGCACTGGCACTTCCCTGTACTGCGTAATAGCAAGGCTATTGCTAAGTTTCACAACATGGGAATTGGTCATTTTGGGCACAACGCGTTCATTCATGAATTGATCAGAGGTTCCTTAATCCAGTGCCAACTCAAATACCTCGGTAGAAATCGCATCCGGCTCCATCTCGGCCCACAATTCAGCATAACTCCGCTTCAACACCGGGTGTAGTATCCCTGCGGCAATATCTTGCAGGGGGCGCAGCACAAATGCATTCTGGAGTATTTCCCGGCGTGGAATCTGTAACCCCGGCTCATCAATCTGAAGATCGTCATAGGTCAGAATATCCAGATCGATGGATCGATGCGAGAACCGGGGTAAATTTCGGTCCCTACCCTGGCGGTCTTCGATAACACGCAACTCTAGCACTACATCGCGAACCGGTTTCCTGGTATCGAAACTGACTACCAGGTTCAAAAAATCGCCCCCTACGAAACCGATTGCCTCCGATTCATACACCGGTGAAAGTTGAAGATTGCCAAACACCCGGCGCAATTCCCTGATCGCGAATATGATGTTTTTTTTCCGATCAACATTACTCCCCAGGCCGATTAAAACCCTGGCCGTCATACTGGCTTTTGTCCTCTTTCGATCATCACACCGACCGATTTTGATCCTCGAACGGCCCCGGGTTTATTGAGGGTTAATCGCACCCAGGGTACATTAAATTCTTCAAGAATAATCTCACAGATCTTTTCCGCCAACGCCTCTACTAGCTCGAATTCGCTTTGCTCGACAAACGCAATCAGTCGCTTGGCAACCGTCTTGTAACTCAGCGTGTCATCAATATTATCGCTATCGGCAGCTTTTTTAATATCGCTTGCCATATCAATATCGAGGCTGATGATTTGCCTCACCTTTCTCTCCCAGTCATAGATTCCGATGATGGTTTCGATCTGCAGATCACGAATGAAGACGATATCCATTTATAGCTTTTCCCGGGGGTTCACTAGATTCCCGCATGTTAGCTTGCGGGGCCCTGAAAAGGAATCAACACCAGTATTGAAAGCCAGTTAAATAGCCGGTGGTCCTCTTGAATACTGGTATTGGTTCTGGTAGAGTTCGCGCCCTCTAGAACCTCTCGCTTCAATCCACGGAGTTCACCATGTCCCGGGTATGCCAAGTCACAGGTAAAAAACCTGTTGCCGGAAACAACGTATCGCACGCGAATAATAGGACGCGCCGTCGTTTTCTACCTAACCTGCATACCCATAAATTCTGGGTAGAGTCGGAGAATCGTTGGGTTAAATTACGCGTTTCCTCCAAGGGCATGCGTATCATCGACAAGAACGGCATCGATACTGTGATCGCCGATATGCGCAGCCGCGGGCTAAAGTGTTAGGAGCAAAATAATGAGAGAGTTAATCAAACTGGTATCCACCGCGGGCACTGGCCATTACTACACGACCGATAAGAATAAAAAAAATACACCGGACAAGCTGGTATTCAGAAAATACGACCCTGTGGTGCGCAAACACGTCGAATACAAGGAAGCCAAGATCAAGTAGACGAAGCCAGTAATCCGATATATTTAAACCGGCCCGCGCCGGTTTTTTTAGCTGCCCGGATCAATATCAAACTTTTTGAGTTAGGCTTTAAAAGCAGCGATATATCCGTATCATTAACCCGCCCCAACAATCAGACCCAAATATGGATTCGACGGCCCTAGTCGCGGTAGAAAACCTGTCCCGTTACTACCAGAAATATTGTGCAATCGACCAGTTGAGTTTTTCTCTACAGGCGGGTGAAGTGCTGGGGTTTCTCGGTCCCAATGGCGCCGGCAAATCGACTACCATGCAGGTTATTACCGGCAATCTCGCACCTAGTGAGGGTCGTGTGATAATAAACGGGTTTGATATTATCGAATCCCCTCGCCAGGCTAAGCAGCATATGGGCTACCTGCCTGAACATCCCCCGATTTACCGTGAGGCGACGGTCGATGAGTATCTTAAATACTGTGCAAAATTGCGTCGCATCGAGCACGGATCCATAGCCAACGCGATGGAAGAGTCCAAATCCCACTGCGGACTGCTTGAGGTTGGACATCGCCTGATCGCCAATTTATCGAAGGGATACCAGCAACGCGTCGGTATCGCACAGGCCATCATCCACAATCCAGCCGTGGTAATCCTCGACGAACCAACAGTAGGACTCGACCCTATTCAAATCAGGGAAATTCGCAGCCTGATCAAAACCCTGGGTGCCGATCGTAGTGTTATTCTATCGACCCATATTCTCTCCGAAGTGCAGGCCTCCTGTGACCGGGTGTTGATTATTCGCGAAGGTAAACTGATATACAGCGCTTCCATCGAGACACTCAAAAATTATCGAAATAAGCACAGTATAACGGCGGCCTTTAGCAACCCTCCTCCTATAGAACAGCTAGAGGCGATCGGTCTGATTGAACAGGTTGAAAGTATTGATAACAATCGATTTCGGCTGAGTTTTAAATCAGATTCACCGGCAGAGTCGTTAGTACAGGCGTCGGTAAAAAAGAAATGGGGATTATTCGAACTGGTACCCGACCATACTTCACTGGAAGACCTGTTCATTGAACTAACCCAGGATGAAAACGCCGGTGTCGATAGTGCAGAGGCCGAGGGATGATATTCACGATCGCTCGGCGTGAAATCATTACCATGTTCCTGTCGCCCCTGGCCTGGGTCATTCTCGGTGTCATTCAGGTGGTTCTCGGTTTCATGTTTCTCTCTTTACTGGACAACTATGCAATTTTGCAACCGCAGCTGATGCGCCTGGAAAACACGCCGGGGGTAACCGATATTGTCGTGGCACCACTGTTCCAGTTAGCCGCAATCATCCTGCTAATGATCATGCCGCTAATTACAATGCGCACCTTCGCCGAAGAAAAACGCAACAAGACACTAACCCTGTTGATATCGTCACCATTGAGCATGACCGAGATAGTGCTGGGAAAGTTTCTCGGCCTGTTCCTGTTTGTTTTCTTCCTGGTCAGCCTGTTGATGTTAATGCCACTATCACTTTACATGGGTACCGCACTCGATACCGGCAGACTGGTATCGATTTATCTGTCCATGCTGCTACTGCTCGGTTCTTTCGCGGCTATCGGACTCTATTTATCGAGTCTGACCGACAATCAGACCATAGCCGCCGTGAGTACCTTTGGCGCCCTGTTAATGTTATGGATTATTGACTGGGTTGGTGAAACCGCGGGTGGTGGTCAGAATGTCGCGGCCTACCTGTCAATTTTACGGCATCACCAGAGAATGCTGGAAGGCGTATTTAACTTCAGTGACCTCGCTTATTACCTGATATTGATTACCACCTTCCTGGTATTAACTATCCGCCGACTGGACCGGGATCGCCTGTTGTGATGATCAATTCCCGCTTGCGCTGGCAAATCCGATTACAGTCGGGCCTGTTTATCGTGCTGTTTCTCGTAGCCATGGGGCTGCTCGCCTGGCTCAGCCAACTCAGTCCGCTGTCGATCGACTTGACCGCCAACCAGCGTAATAGCCTGTCGGCGGAAACTATTCGCCTGGTTAAATCACTTCAACATCCAGTCGAGATAACGATTTTTATCTCTCCGGGTAACGAAAACCGAGAGGTACTGGAACGTCTGTTCGAGCGCTACCAGCACCAGCAACCGCTGGTAAAATTTCGCAGCCTCAACCCCGATTTATCCCCCGAATTGCTGCGTAAACACGATATCCGTACCGATGGCGAAATCCTGGTCGAATACCAGGGACGCAGTGAAAAACTTAGCCGGGTTAGCGAAGCAAATGTCACTAATGCGATTCAACGCCTGGTCCGGCAGGGCGACCGCTGGTTGGTATTTTTGCAGGGCCACGGCGAACGTAACCCATATAGCGAGAGCAACCACGATTTTAGCGTATTTGCCTCAAAGCTTGCTGGAGATGGCTTTACGATCGAAAATCTGACGCTCACCCAAACCAACAGTATCCCGGAAAATACCGACGTGCTGGTCATTGCCAGTCCACAAGTAGCGTTGTTGCCCGGGGAGATCGAGTTGATACAGGAATACCTTGAGCGCGGCGGCAACCTGCTGTGGTTGGCCGATACCGGGCAAACCATCGACAGTATGGAACTCATCTCGGACAGATTAACCATAGAATTTTTACCGGGGGTAATAGTCGATCCAAATGCCCAGTTGCTCGGCCTTAACCGGATTGATTTTGCCCTGGTCGCCACCTATCCCCGCCACCCAATCACCGAGGGCATCGATAGTTTATCGCTATTTCCGCAAGCGAAGGCGCTAGAGTTTTATGGCGAAGGCAACACATGGCAACAGCGCATTTTTCTGTTGAGCAGTGCCGCTAGCTGGAACGAGACTGGCAGCACTTCAGGAGATGTTTTCAAAGGTGACGACGACGATGAAACCGCCGGGCCACTCGAAATTGGTATTACTTTAACCGCCAGCCATGAAACCGACGACGAGGCACAGTTTGAGCAACGCGTCGCCATCGTCGGCGATGCTGATTTTCTCTCGAATCGCTACCTTGGTAATGGCAGTAATCTTGAACTCGGGCTCAACCTGGTCAACTGGTTAAGCCACGATGATAATCTAATTTCCATCAACCCGCGTGCTGCACCCGATACCCGGCTCAAATTGTCACAAACGCAACAAATAATTATCGGCCTTGGCTTCTTGGTGTTACTGCCACTATCGCTGTTTGGCAGCGGATTGACTATCTGGCTAAAGCGCCGTAATCGATAATCATGGCGCTCAAGATGCTATCCAGGCGCTGGCTGATCAATTACCTGTTGATTGCATTGATCTGCATATTTATTTATGCCGGGAATCGTTATCAGGCAAAAATTGAGTTCCCACCTAAAAACAGTATTACCAGCCTGAAAGCTCAAGAAATCCATTCCGTCATTATCCAGACTGCCGATAACGACCACTTCGTCCTGCGCAAATCCAGCAATCAATGGCGATTCGAAAAGCCCGTGCAATGGCCGGCTAACAATACCACGTTGGAGCGGCTAATCAGTATTGTGCGGAGTGAAGCCGATTCAAGATTGGATGCTGACGCGATAGACCAGGCAGCACTTGGACTGCAAAATCCACGAGCTACCCTGACACTCAACGATACCCGTATTGTTTTTGGCACTACTAACAATATCGGCGGACGCCGCTATGTAAAGATTGCATCGACGGTCTACCTGTTAGCCGATATCCACCTGCATTTCATGACCCAGGGTATTGTCGGATTGATCGACCGGCGCCTGTTACCGCGGTCAGTAGCACTTGAGACACTCGAACTGGGCGATTTGAGTCTACGTAAAAAAAGTGACGGCAGCTGGCAGGGTGATGGGGTCGGGGAGATCGAGACTGACCGATTAAATCGACTTGGTAATAACTGGCAAACTCTCGATGCTGGCAGAATAAAAAATTATGATCAGTCTAAAGCGCCTATAGAAAAAATTGTGGCGACTCTGGATAATGGCAGCAAAATTGATTTCCTTTTAATGACCATCTACCCCGAGATAGTCATCGCTCGGCCAGACCTTGGTGTGCAGTATCATTTTGCCGAAAAGCAGTATTATGATTTATTGTCGATCGCCGAACAAAATTCCTGAATTTTGGCTAGCCGCATTACTATTTTTCGCGTTCGATGTACCGGCAGATACGCACAAATTACCAGTATTTGAACTGGGTGTGTCTCTGGTGGTACTCAATTTACCGCATTATCGTGGCTCAGCAGGCTCGTCCAATTACCTGCTACCCCTGCCCTTTATTAAGTATCGTGGCGAACGATTTAAAATAGACGATGGCGTTGAGGGAATCCTTTCCATCAATGAAGATTTGATCCTTTCGATCAGCGGCAATGCAACTGCTCCGGTGGCTGACGACAGCCCCGAACGCGCTGGCATGGCAGAGCTCAAGGGCAGTTTCGAAATAGGTCCCTCGCTCGATTATCGTTTATATCGAGGCGAGAGTGCCGATTTGTGGTTAGAATTGCCGCTCAGGTTAGCGGTCACTTTCGAAAGCAGTCCACAAGCCATAGGCCGGGTGTTTAATCCCCGCCTGGCATGGGATAAACCGTACCGGAAAAAAGGGGACTGGGAATTACGCCTGGCTGCGGGTCCGGTATATGCCAGTGAGCAATATCATGATTACTATTATTCGGTTGACCCTGGCGAAGCTTTACCGACCAGACCTGCCTTTCAGGCCGAAGCCGGGTATAGTGGTCTGCGCGCAGATTTTACCTATAGCAGGCGATTCGGCGATTACTCGATCGGTGGATTTATCCGCTTCGATAGCCTTGACGGTTCGGTGATCGAGACTAGTCCACTGGTGTCCGACACTTCCGTATGGATGGCTGGCTTTGCCTTCACCCGGGTTCTTATAACACGTTAATGCCTGAATTACCCGAAGTCGAAACTACAATGCAAGGTATTGCTCCGTATGTGTGCAATCAAAAAATAATCCGCTTCATCGTACGCAATCACCAGTTGCGCTGGCCTGTTGCCAGCGAAACCGCCAGTCTGCGAGGGCGAGTAATCAGGGCCGTATCCCGACGCGGAAAATATATCTTGATGCAACTCGACCAGGGCAATCTGATCTGGCACCTGGGTATGTCGGGCAGTATGAAAATTAAGCCAGTGGGTAGTAAGAGCGAAACTCATGAGCACATCGAAGTACAGTTAGCATCGGGCCAGGCGCTCAAGTATCGCGACCCGAGGCGCTTCGGTGCCCTGCTTTACACGGAATCCGATCCGCTTCAGCATCGATTGCTGATCAATCTTGGTCCCGAGCCATTGTCGGATGGCTTCGATGTCGAACACTTATACCTGGCCTGTCGCAAGCGTAGCGCATCGATTAAATCGGTTATCATGGATAGTCACCGGGTAGTCGGTGTGGGTAATATTTACGCCAGCGAGGCCCTGTTTTTAGCCGGCATCGATCCGGCTCGTGCCGCCGGTGGTATCAGCAAAAAACGCCTGGCGCGGCTGGTCGAGACAATCAAACATACCCTGCAAGCAGCGATACTACAAGGCGGTACCAGTTTGCGGGATTTTACCCAGGTGGACGGTAAACCCGGCTACTTCAGCCAGAAACTCAATGTCTACGGTAGCAAGCAGGGGTGCCCAATCTGCGCTACGCCAATCAAAAAAATCGTCCTGGGGCAACGGGCCTCCTACCTTTGCCCGAAGTGCCAGACTTAAGGCAATCAGTCACTGGGAGATATAGCGTATCGGAGCGATTCGCCTTTAGTTGATCGTATATTAGAAGGTTAGCGGCAAGCCCAGGCGCTTATTATCTCCCCAAAGTCGTCAGGCTGGCCACGCCAAATAATCGTTCCAGGCTTTTCCAGATCGAGCCAGCGGTGCGCTCTTTTGGTCCAGATATGGGCAACTGGACTCAGTTGTGAATTATCATCCAGCGATCCTGCTTTCACGCTGATCGGGGCTGCTGTGTCATCGCTTGCGTGGTAAATTCGCGTGCCACATTCGGGGCAAAACGCACAGATTTTGGCGCTACCGTCATCGGCGGTCGTCGACCAAAATTTCAAAGCCCCTGCTATCAGTTCGAAATCATCGACAACTACCAGCATCGACAATCCAAATGCGCTGGCGGATTGCGCCTGGCAAGCCAGGCAATGGCAGGCATAGAATGTCAACGGCTCACCATTAACCCGGTAACGGATATTTCCACATTGGCACTGGCCAGAATAAACTGGGTTTGAATCGGTCATTATGATGATTTCCCGGTCGAATTTTGACGATTGTGATGTCCAGTCCCCTGACTGTCCAACAATTTCGCTTGAGTGGAACTACGCATAGAACTCGCAAAATTTAATCGAGGCTAGATAATTGCAAAACCTACCGGAACTGGCAATCCTTCCTGATCGGATAGTTTCACACGAATACCTATACTTGAAATTGACAGAATTAATTGCAACCATGTGGTTGAAGGTTCGATAGGGGCTAGGGAACCTCTGATCAAGTCTGGGCGAAATATATTGGGATGCAAAATGATTAGGGTCAAGGCGCGGAACGCAAGTAATAGCAGAGCTATTGCTAAGTTTCGCAACATCGAGATTAATTATTTTGCGCCCAAGATGGTCGATCATGACTTGATCAGAGGTTCCCTGGCTTTCAACCTGAAAATTTAATCCCTTATATTAATTGGAGTACCTATTTTGCCGCAAGTACACTCAATATTTGTTGCGCTTAAAACGGAACTAAAGTCCAGGGGGGTGACTTACCTGGGTGTCGCCAATCACATTGGACTGACGGAGGCATCGGTAAAGCGTATGTTTTCGCAGGAGGAAATTTCCCTCAAGCGCCTGGATAGCATTTGTCAGTTGCTGGAAATAGACCTGTCGCAGCTGACTCGAACCAACGATGCAGATACTCGAGCCCTGAAATTATTGACCGAGGCCCAGGAACTGGAAATTGTCTCCGACGAGCGACAGTTTGCGGTCTCGTTTCTGGTGCTCAATGGCTGGACATACGATGAATTGCTTAAGTACTTCGATTTTAGCGAACACGAACTGATCCAGAGACTGGCCAAACTGGATAAGCTGAAGCTAATCGAATTATTACCGAGAAATCGCATCAAGTTGCGAGTCGCACCAAATTTTACCTGGAGAAAGAAAGGCCCTATCAAAACATTTTTTGCTACCCACTTCCAGAGTCGATTCATGGAAAATCAGTTTGAAGGTGAACACGATTTTCTGCGCTTCATGTCCGGCATGTACTCGCCTTTAACCTGTTCAATCATACAAAAAAAATTGCATGACCTGGCTGCAGAAATTGACCAGTTAAATCAGCAGGACAGGGATCTGCCGCTCGAACAACGCGTTCCTTTTGCCGTGCTATTGGCGATTCGGCCATGGCACGCAGAGTTTTTTGAGAAAATGCGCAAACATTGAGCCTAAGCCCGATAAGCTCAGGAGGCATAGTTTATCCACCACGACTAACTACCGCTAGAAGAAACTATGGCTGATCCAATCCCGCGTGGGTCGGAGGCCGCGTCGAGTGTCCCGGTCTCGTGGTCGACGATTATCGCTTGCATATTTCCGTAGCGATAGGACATTTGTTTCAATTCGTGGCCGAGGTCCCGCAGTGACTCCTGCGTAGCCTGATCGAACGCATTGTCTTCAAAAGAAATTTGATCTGGAAAATATTGATGGTGGAACCGCGGTAGCGAGACGATATCGCTGGCGCTACCTCCGCGCAGGAATTCGAGCATGCCTAGCAACTGCATGGTAATGATTCGACTACCACCGGGGGTGCCTGATATCAGGCTTTTTCCGGCCTTGTGCACGAATGCCGGGGTCATGCTGGAGAGCATGCGCTTACCCGGTTGAATTGCATTCGCGGTGCTACCGAGCAGGCCGTAGGCATTTGGCACGCCGGGTTTGGCAGAAAAATCGTCCATTTCATCATTCAGCAATACCCCGGTGCTCCCGGCCACCAGCCCCGAACCAAACGGATAATTGATCGACAGTGTTGCCGCTACCATATTGCCCTGCTGGTCGATAATAGAAAAGTGGGTAGTGTTATTTCCTCCAGTTTCTTCACCGATAGTGCCGATGTCTGCGCTGCGACTCGCCTGCAGAATCGAAATATCTTTTGCCAGTTGCCGCGCGTAAGCTTTACTGGTCAACAGTTGCACCGGCACATCGACATAATCCACGTCACCGAGATAGGCGGCGCGGTCACGGTAGGCTCTGCGCATTGTCTCGACAAGCAAATGTAACTGCTGAGTATCGCCAGCCTGCGCATAACCCAAAATTTCGAGCATATTGAAGATGCTAGCTAACACCACCCCACCCGACGAGGGTAAGCTCGCGGTGACGAACTGGGCTGAGCCAAAATGAAATCGTACCGGATCGCGTTCCACAACCTGGTATTGATTCAAATCCTGTAACGACCATATACCGCCATTTGCCTGCACGCTGGCGACCAGTTTTTGTGCCACTTCACCCTGATAAAAACCATCGGCTCCCTCGGCGCTCATCGTACGCAGGGTGCGCGCCAGATCCGGTTGTTTCAATAGGCTACCGAGCTCGGGGATCTGCCCATCATGCAGTAAAGTTTGGCGGGTAGACTCGAAGCGCTGCAAGACCGGCAATCGGAACTTTGCCAGACGTCGATAGGTTGCATCTACTGGAAATCCATTGTCAGCGTACTGAATGGCCCTGGACAGGGTTTGTTCCAGCGGTAACAGGCCGTAATTCTTTTGCAAATAGTCAAGTGCAGCGGGTATGCCCGGTATACCCGCCGAAGTGGCGCCATTCATCGAACGGTCATGATCCACAGCTCCATTCGTATCCAGGTAAAAATCGCGTGTTGCCTTCAATGGTGCGCGTTCGCGCGCGTCGAGCATCACCTGCCGATTCGTTTTTTGCTGGTGGAGTAAATAAAAACCCCCACCGCCAATACCCGACGAGTATGGCTCCACCACCGCCAGCGTACTGGTTACCGCAATCGCCGCATCGAATGCGTTACCACCACTAGCGAGAATCTCGATACCCGCCTCTGTCGCCAGCGGATGCGCCGAGGCTATAGCAAAGTCAGCCGCGTTTATCGCGCCGGGCAACAGCACCAGACATATTAAAACGCCAGTACATTGGCGCCTGATCAAATTTTGGCCGATCATGGTGATGTCAATCGTTACCGGTGAGGAACCGATATTTGATCATTAATTCATCTTTGGTTTCGACCCGGGCCGGGTCGAACGGGATACAGTCGACAGGGCATACCTCTACACATTGAGAAGTTTCAAAATGGCCGACACATTCGGTGCACAAATCCGGGTTGATTTCATAAAACTCCTCACCCGGATATATTGCATCGTTGGGGCACTCGGGTTCACAAACATCACAATTGATACATTCGTCTGTGATCATTAATGCCATGCCTGTTACCCTGTCTGCTTGAGTTTTTTGGTCAATCTGCGCAGAACCTCGGGATGCAGAAACTCGGAAACATCCCCATCCAGGCGCGCAATTTCTCGTACCAGGCTCGACGATACAAATGCATATCTCTGGGCAGCGGTTAAAAATACGGTTTCTATTTCGGGCGCAAGTGAACGATTCATACCGGTCAGTTGAACTTCGTATTCAAAATCAGAAATCGCGCGTAACCCGCGAATGATGACTTCGGCGTTACAATCCCGTGCAAAATCTATCAACAGACTCGAAAAGGGCTTGATCAAAATCCTCGGATTATCACCGAACACGGCTTTCAACATATCGGTACGTTCGTCTATGTCGAAGAAAGGTTCTTTACTGAGGCTGTCGGCAACGCCAATCACGACCTGATCGAACATCTTCAACGCTCGCTCGCATATGTCAATATGCCCACGGGTCACGGGATCGAATGTCCCGGGATAGATCGCGATTTTCGTCATCCAGTCTCTCGCTTGGCTCGACAGCACTGCGACTGCCTAGGGGAAAAATATCGGTTCATTTTAGCCGCTTAGACGCCATTCGGCTATAGCATAATTGACCCGTCCAGCCTTTTTCTGTTTCAGCCAGGACAGTCCGGAATGGGCCAGTTGAAACTGCTCACCCAGCGGCCATTCTAGGTATATTTTGCAACCATCGACCAGTCTCCGATGCCTGATCAGGCCCGCCAGAACCTGCTGGCGGAGTTGCGCTGAGGCGTAGGGTGGATCGACAAACACCAGGTTATATTGATGCGTTAGATCAGCGATTACCTCGACTGCGTCCCCTGCCAATAGTGTGATCCGATCGGTCTGTAAATGCTTTGCCTGACTATCGAGATTACTCCAAGCTATGGGATTGATTTCGATCATGGTCAGGTGTTTTGCTTCACGGGACAGTGCTTCAAATCCAAGCGCACCGCTACCGGCAAAGCAGTCCAGTACCCTGGCTCCAGCGCAATCCATCATCAGCCAGTTGAACAGGGTCTCACGAATACGATCTGGAGTTGGCCTCAGTCCGTCAATTTCGGGCACAGCTAATTTTCTGCCCCGCCAACGTCCACCAATTATGCGCAGTTGTTGCATTATGTAAGGTATTTGTACATGGATGGCCAGTATGGGAATCAGATCGCACAGAATCAATCGCTTTCTGTTAGCATATTGTGCCTGATATCACGTTCCCCGGAATAACAATGTTTGGCTTCAAGTCAGATGCGAAAAATGATGACGCCAGGGTGCAAAAACCGCAGAGTTTTTTCTCATCCCTGAAAAAAAGACTTTCCAAAACCCGCGCTGCGCTGTCTGTCGGGGTCGGTGATATCCTGCTCGGCAAAAAACAGATCGACAACGATCTACTCGAAAAACTCGAAGACCAGCTGCTGATGGCCGATGTAGGCATCCAGGCAACGCAAAAAATAACCCAAAGAATTACTCAGGCTGCCTCCCGTGATGCGCTCAATGACGGTGAGAGTCTGCTACCAGTATTGAAACAATGCATGGTAGATATACTCTCGCCAAGCGCCTCACCGCTATCGATAGACGGGCAACACAAACCATTTGTCATATTGATGGTTGGGGTTAATGGCGCCGGTAAAACCACGACAGCGGGCAAGCTCGCCCAGCAATTTCAAAACCAGGGACTTCGGGTGATGCTGGCAGCCGGGGACACGTTTCGCGCCGCTGCAGTGGAACAGTTACAAATCTGGGGACAGCGACTAGACATCCCGGTAATCAGCCAGGGTCAGGGGGCAGACGCCGCCTCGGTGATGTACGACGCACTCAAGTCCGCCCAGGCCAGGAATATCGATGTCCTGATCGCTGACACCGCCGGTCGTTTGCACACCCAGAACAATCTGATGGATGAGCTTGCCAAAATAAAACGTGTACTGGGCAAGATTGACCCGAGCGCACCCCACGAAACCATGCTTGTACTCGATGCCGGTACCGGTCAAAATGCCCTGTCACAGGCGAGTAATTTCAAACAGGATATTGGTGTCACGGGCATCACCCTGACTAAACTCGACGGTACCGCCAGGGGGGGTATGATATTCAGTGTCTCAGAAAATCTTCAGTTACCCATACGTTATATTGGTGTCGGTGAATCAGTAGAGGATTTGCGCGAATTTGACAGCGAGGAGTTTGTAGATGCGTTGATGTCAGATATAGACTCCAGCGATAAATAATAGGTTAATGATTCAGTTCAGCAATGTTACCAAGCGGTTTAAAGGCGGTTTCGAAGCGCTTACTAACGTGTCGATGCACCTGGGTGTGGGCGAAATGGCCTTTCTTACCGGGCCTTCGGGTGCGGGCAAAAGCACACTGCTTAAAATCATTTCCCTGATCGAAAAACCAACCCGGGGTCAGGCGCTGCTAAACAGGATCAACCTGAATACAATATCGAGGCAACGAATACCCTATATCCGTCGTAATATCGGCATAATTTTCCAGGATCATCAACTCTTGTTTGATCGCTCGGTATTCGATAATGTCGCGATGCCATTGATCATCCAGGGATATCGGCACCAGGAAATTGCAAAAAGGACGCGGGCAGCTCTCGACAAGGTAGGCCTGTTGCACAAGGAAAAATCTATGCCCATTGCGCTTTCGGGCGGTGAACAACAACGTGTAGGAATAGCGCGTGCAGTGGTTCACAAACCGATGTTACTGCTCGCCGATGAACCCACTGGCAACCTGGATCCGGTACTTTCACGTGAAATTATGCAAATTTTTGTGGATTTTCACCAGGTGGGTGTATCGGTTTTGGTTGCCAGCCACGATCTCGATTTAATCGATGAACTGCAAAAACCGGTACTCACGCTCAACCGTGGAAAAATGATCCATAACGACCTCGATAATACCGAGCCGGATTTCATTCGATCTGCCAGGTTGGAACCTCGGGTATCGAACTATCCTGACCTGGGTGACTGGTGAGTAATGGCTAATAATATTCGTCGTAACAAGCCAGCTACTTTAAATAAAATGGCTGCTTATTTTCTCCACCATATGCAATCCCTGGTATTCAGCCTGGGGAAAATTTATCATTCGCCAACCACGACAATCATGACAGTCGCTGTTATCGGCATTACCTTATCCCTGCCGGGTGGTTTCTATTTATTTTTAAAGAACATCGACGCGATGTCAGGTGATTTTCGATCCAGCAGCCAGATCAGCCTTTATCTGGACATCGAAATGGACGAGAAAAAAGCCAGGGCTATGGAACGCCAGGTCGCTGATATGCCTGACGTCGCAGATACCCGGTTTGTTTCCAAAGGGGAATCCCTTGAGGCGTTTAGGCAAACCTCGGGATTTGGAAAAAGTATCGACACGCTGTCAAGTAATCCTCTGCCCCATACGATAATCGTTGAACCCTCGAGCAGCGCCGATACCTTCGCGGTAAAAAATCTGTTAAATCTGCTTCAGACCCTGCCAGGGGTTGAGATCGCAAAACTCGATACCGAATGGCTGGAAAGGCTTTATACAATACTCGAAATTGCCAGGCGATCGGTAGCTATTATCACCATTTTATTTGGCTTTGCGGTATTGTTAATCATCGGTAACACGATCAGACTGGATATCCAGAATCGATACCAGGAAATAATCGTAACCAAGTTAATCGGTGCAACCAATGCGTTTATCCGCCGTCCATTTCTCTACGGCGGCCTCTGGTATGGTTTGCTGGGCGGGGTGATATCCTGGTTCATTGTTGAAATTGGATATTTGGCAATTTCGGGGCCCCTGAATCGCTTAAACCTGCTATATCAGGCCGACCTGGTGTTAATTACTTTTAGCTTTCAGGACTTTATCATTCTGATAAGTTCTAGTACCTTGCTCGGATTAACTGGTTCCTGGATTGCCGTAGCCAGGCATCTGAATCAAATCGAACCAACCTGAACTACATGCTAACAAAACGTCGCCTGTTACTGATAGACTCGTCCAATTCGGTACGATCTAAACTGTATGATGATATTGCCAAACAAATGCCCAGCCTCGACATCATTGCCTGCGCGACGGCTAAAGAAGCGCTAACCGCAATCAAGCGTTTCGAATTCGAGATCATCACTACCAGTATTGACTTGCCCGACATGGACGGCTATAAACTCATTGAGCAGGTGCGAAAATCTGCCAAAAATCGGGATGCCGCCATTTTCGTCGTCTCCGGCGCCACCGATACTCGCATCGTCGAGGATGATTTGGATGATACCAATGCGGTGACAGCCTATTTTGACAAGGCTGAAGGCCATGAGGCACTGGTCAACTTCATCCTCAATTTCCTCGGCGAGGATACCGTTATTCCGGTCAAGCTGTTGTATGTTGACGAGAGTCCCACCTCTACCGCGATTACTACTTCGATAATGGAGAAAAATGATATCGAATTTATTCATTTCAAGGAGGCTGAAGATGCGTTGGATTTCCTCAGGCGGGACTTCGCTGAGCACAGCAGATGCACGGTCGACTTACTGATTTCGGATATAATGCTGTCGAGTAAGATGAACGGAATCGACCTGATTCAAAGCATACGTAATGAGCTCGAATTCAACTATTTGACACTGCCAGTGTTACTCTTGACGATAGAACCAGGCGAAGATGAAAGAACTGATTTTACTGGTATATTTGGTTGCGGCACGAATGATTTTATGACTAAACCGATCAATCCAACAGATTTCCTCGGTCGCATCAAAACACTGGTCAATATCAAGCGCCAGAATGAAGCCCTGAATCGTTGAACCAGATACCCCGAGGGCTTGAATTCCCCTGGTTTGGCACTATATTAATATTTGTTAATAAACTGTTTTAAGACTTGAACTCTTTTACTATTATATGCTCTAATATTTAGCACTCGAATAGAATGAGTGCTAAAACATAACTGAGGTCATTTATGAGCACGGAACTAGTCAATACCGGTAATACACTGCCAATACTACTAGGCACGGCAAACCTGGAGTCGTACATGCGCGCGGCCAGGAGTATACCTATTCTGACCCTCGAAGAGGAACAACAGTATGCAATCGATTTACAGGAAACCGGCAATATCGCATCGGCTCAAAAGTTGATCCTGCCTCACCTGCGATTCGTCATAAAAGTCGCTAACAATTATGCAGGATACGGACTTTCCATCGCCGATTTGATCCAGGAAGGAAATATAGGTCTGATGAAAGCAGTGAAGCGTTTCCGACCCGAGGTCGGCGTGCGCCTGGTTTCATTCGCAGTTCACTGGATCAAAGCCGAAATTCATGAATTCATTTTGAAAAATTGGCGAATAGTCAAAATTGCCACAACCAAGGCGCAGCGTAAGTTGTTTTTCAAATTGCGTAGTCAAAAAACCCGCCTGGGATGGTTTAAACCGGAGGAAATCGAGCAGGTTGCCGAGACTCTGGGCGTCACCAAAGAAAATGTAGTCGAGATGGAAAATCGGCTCAACAATCAGGATGTCGGATTCAGCATGAATAACGACGACGATGACGACTCTGCTTACCTGGCACCTGAAAACACGCTGGTTTCCAGTACACCATCGCCGGAGTTACTACTCGAGGCGAAGGATTTCGAACAACAAAACCATAATCAGTTGAGTGAAGCATTGGAAGCACTCGACGATCGCAGCAGGACAATTGTTACACGACGCTGGTTGAACGATGATTCAAAGGCAACCTTGCATGAGTTAGCCGACGAATATGGTGTTTCGGCCGAGCGTATCAGGCAGATCGAGAAAAATGCCTTTAAAACGATAAAGGCGACATTCGTCGCCTAAATTTTATTAGCCCTCAAATGAAAAAGCACGGCGCATGTCCGTGCTTTTTATTAAATTTAAAACTAGCCCGCATATTGCATGAAGGGAACGAAGATCAGGGGAGATATGGCAAACAAGGTTGATCTATCGCCCGCCGATGCATAGCCGTAGCTACGCATCAAGGTGGATCGATCAAGATCGCTTACAGGGACGTAGGTGGTAGAGCAATGCAGGAGCAACTTGCCGGGAGCAGCCAGATTTTTTCTGAATTCGTTCAGGGACAAACTGTATTTCCCGTTTCTTATGATAATCGTGCCTAATTACTCGAATTTACTGATAAAAGTAATAAATTGTCACCCCCTTCGTGCAATATGTGGGCTTGATCATATCCAATAAACAAATATAAACAAACCTAACCAGACCACGTCTACGAAGTGCCAGTACCAGGCCACAGCTTCAAAACCAAAATGATTGTCGGGGGTGAAATGCCCCTTCATCGAACGAATCAAAATCACCAGTAACATGGTTGCACCCATCGTCACGTGGAAACCATGGAAACCGGTCAGCATATAAAACGTGCTGCCGTAAATCCCGGAATCCATACGCAGGTTTAACTCGCTATAGGCATGCGAATATTCCAGTGCCTGCAGACCAACGAATAAAAACCCCAGTGCTACAGTAGCAAACAGCCAGTATACGAGCCATACCCGATCGTCACGCCTTAGCGCGTGGTGGGCGAGCGTCACTGTAAGTCCAGAAGTTAAAAGCAGTGCAGTATTGATTGCCGGTAATCCCCAGGCGCCCATTGCCTCCTTCGCGGATTCAAACTTATCAACCATTGGGGCCTCCAGTAAAGGCCATACGGCTTCGAAATCCGGCCATAACAGCCAGGCCGTTGCATCGTTGTTAGACGCACCACCGAGCCAGGGAATCGAATAGGCTCTGGCGTAAAATAGTGCGCCGAAAAATGCACCAAAGAACATGACTTCTGAAAAAATAAACCAGCCCATGCCAAGACGAAATGACATATCCACCTGCTTGTTATAAAGACCGGAGATACTTTCATCGATCACCTGGCCAAACCAGCCATACAGCATAAAAATAAGAATCGCGATCCCGACCAACATCACTGTAATTTCGGAACCGTGCAGGAACCGCGCAAATCCAATGGCGATTGTCGCCAGGCCTATCGACCCGATTATTGGCCAGTGGGTGCCATGGGGTACGTAATAATCACCTTCGGATGCTGCACTCATGAATAGCCCCTCTCTTTATACAAAATTCAATCCTGGTAAATCGTCTGTTTTGTCTTAAGGAACCTCTGATCAATTCATGAATGAACGCGTTGTGTCCAAAATGACCAATTCCCATGTTGTGAAACTTAGCAATAGCCCTGCTATTACTTGCGTTCCACTCCTTGAACTTGATCATTTTGAATCTCAACCCGATTCACCCAGAATTAATCAGAGGTTCCTTAACTCTTATCGACACTAAAAAAGGTATACGACAAGGTAATTTGTCCAATATTCTCAGAAATCGCGTTTTCGATAATAAATCGTAACGGCATCTCGCGCGTTTCAAATGCTGCCAGCTCCTGTTGGGTAAAACAAAAGCACTCGGTCTTGTTAAAGTGCTTTGCTGCTAGCCCTGGCGACACGCTCGGTACAGCCTGCCCAACTGTGATCCAGTCAGCCGTACTCTTTACCCGGTAAATGGCCTCGTACAGCTTACCGGGATGCACTTCCATTTTTTTCACCAGCGGCTCAAAGCTCCAGGGTAATCCTGGACCAGTGTTAGCCAGAAACCGGACCTCGATCGTTCTCGATGTATCGACCGCATTGGCATCGATAACCGAAGCCTCGACACGGCCTGTCTTACCGTTGAGCCCGGTAATTTCACAAAATACATCGTACAACGGCACTAGCGCAAATCCAAACCCGAACATCAATAGCGGTATCAAACTTAACTTGAGTGCTGTTCGGTTCACCCGAAGTTACCCCACAATAATGTCGCTGCGAAAAAAGAGCCTACGATCATCAGATGCGCGGTTACTATTAGTATTAACCGCCGCTTCTGACCTATCAACGAGCGTGCACTGGTCTGGTCATCTTGCATCAATTTCTTTCCCACTATCGATCATGGAGTAAAGTATCTCTTCGCCAGCTACTTGATATCCGGAGCTACCGTGAAACTATGATACGGCGGAGGTGATGATAGCTCTTCAAACTCCAGGCCTGTCGCGCCTTCCCAGACTAAATCGCTGGCTTTCTCACCACCTTTAATCGTTTTAATGACGATATAAAGGAAAAATACCTGCGCCAGCCCAAACGCAAAACCGCCAATACTGGAAATCATATTAAATTCAGCAAATTGCAACGAATAATCAGGAATACGTCGCGGCATACCGGCCAGACCAAGGAAATGCTGCGGGAAGAATAATACGTTGACTGCTATGGTCGACCACCAGAAGTGGATCTTGCCATGTGTTTCATTGTACATATGGCCAGTCCATTTTGGCACCCAGTAATAAAATGCCGCGATGATCGAAAATAGTGCCCCGGTTACCAATACATAATGGAAATGTGCGACCACGAAGTAGGTATCGTGGTATTGGGTATCAACCGGGGCTACGCCGAGCATCAGGCCCGATAATCCGCCGATCGTAAACATAACGATGAATCCCAGGGCCCACAACATCGGCGTCTCAAACGTCATCGAACCCCTCCACATCGTGGACACCCAGTTGAAGACCTTCACCCCGGTCGGCACCGAGATCAGGATCGTCGCGTACATAAAGTACAACTCACCCACCACCGGCATACCGGTAGTAAACATATGGTGCGCCCAGACCAGGAAAGACAAAATTGCGATCGAAGCCACGGCATAAACCATCGAGCTGTAGCCAAACAATCTTTTACGCGCAAAAGTTGGGACTATTGCAGATACGATGCCAAATGCCGGCAGGATCATGATATAAACTTCGGGGTGGCCAAAAAACCAGAATATATGCTGGAACATAACCGGATCGCCACCGCCGGCTGCATCGAAAAACGAGGTTCCGAAATGCCGATCGGTCAACATCATCGTAACCGCACCAGCGAGTACAGGCATTACCGCAATTAGCAGGTAAGCAGTAATTAACCAGGTCCAGACGAACAACGGCATTTTCATTAAAGTCATGCCGGGTGCTCGCATATTCAGGATTGTTGCAATCACGTTGATCGCACCCATGACCGAGGAAATACCCATCAAATGCACGGCAAGAATAAAGAAATCGGTACTATCCGGTGCAAAGGTGGTCGATAGTGGCGCGTAGAATGTCCAGCCGAATGCAGGTCCACCGCCTTCCATAAAAAGCGTGCTGCCGAGAATCGAGAATGCGAAAGGCAGGATCCAGAAGCTCCAGTTGTTCATCCGCGGCAGGGCCATATCCGGCGCGCCAATCATCATCGGAATCAACCAGTTGGCAAGGCCGACAAAGGCCGGCATGATCGCGCCGAAGACCATGATTAGCCCATGCATGGTTGTCATCTGGTTAAAAAATCCGGGCTCCACGAATTGCAGACCGGGCTGAAACAATTCGAGCCGAATTACCATCGCCATGGTACCGCCGGTGAGAAACATGATAAATGCTAACCAGAGGTATAATGTTCCTATGTCCTTATGATTGGTAGTAGTGATCCAACGTGTCAGACCCTTTTCCGGGCCATGATCGTCGTGCGCGGCATGCGGGTCATGGTCATCATCTGCAGTTATTGTTGTCATTTAAATCACCCTATCTCGAATTTTTGATCGCGGACGGTTGAACCATGTCACCCACGCTATTACCAAAACTGTTTCTTTCGAATGTTATTACCGCCGCCAGGTCTACATCACTGAGTTGTGATTTATAGGCTGCCATTGCGGTGCCAGCCTTTCCGTTCATAACGATATTAATATGACCTGCCGGGTCCCCGGTAGCAACCGGGCTATTACTCAATGCCGGGAAAACTCCCGGGATACCAGCACCGGTAGGCCCGTGACAAGCTGCACAGTTGCTTTTGTATACCGTTTCGCCTTGCGCCAGCAAGTCTTGCATCGACCATTCTTTGTCTGCCGATTCCGCGATAGCGGCTGCTTCGGCTTTCTTATCGGCTATCCACTGCTCATACTCACCCTGGGTGACCGCTTCGACTACTATCGGCATAAATCCGTGGTCCTTGCCACACAATTCGGCACATTGACCCCGATAGGTACCAGTCTTTTCGATAACAGCCCACGAATCATTGATGAAACCGGGAACGACATCCTGTTTTACCGCGAACGCAGGCACCCACCAGGCGTGAAGAACATCATCGGAGTGGAACAGGAAACGTATTTTCTTGTTAATCGGCAATACGACTGGCTGGTCCACTTCGAGCAGGTAGTTTTCGTGTCCAGTCGGATCCTTGATCACGTCACGGCTGCTTTGTGCCAGCGAACTGATAAATACCACCTCTTCGTCAATATAATTGTATTTCCACTTCCATTGAATACCGGTAACCTGAAGGTTGATATCAGCGTTGGTTTTGGCATCTTCAAGATCAATCAAGGTGGCGGTCGCAGGAATCGCAATCGCGATCAGAATGACCAACGGACCAACGGTCCAGAAAACTTCGACCTGTGCATTTTCGTGGAAATTAGCCGCGACCGCACCGCGCGATTTACGATGGTAAATAATCGACCAGATCATTACACCAAAGACTACGATCGCGATTACCACGCATACCCATAATACGATCATATGCAAGCTGTATAAATCGCGGCTGATCGGCGTGACACCCCTGGTCATGTTCAATACGTATTCAGCATCTGCCGCCGAAACAAACAGCATTGATAGAACGCCAGCTAAAGCCGCAAACAATCGCTCGGACAATTTATTGAAAATCATTATTATCCCCCTAATCCATACCCTACCGGCGGCTACGGCATTACGTGACCGGCTAAGAAATGCCGGTCTCTAATTATAATAGCGCCACCTGCAACAAACCATCCAGAGGGCTTTGATATATCACCGATAAATTATACAGTCTTTGAATTGAATGGCTACTGGGAAAAGTAGATAACCGGGCGCGGGATTTCAAGCATGGCAAAATCTCGCATATTATTCTGATCGGGTTGCTGTTTGGGATGGTGTTTGTTTTCACCATCGTCGGCGTGGTGAAAATTGAATTAAGCCTGGCAGGTACTTAAGGACGTATTATATCCGCGATGGAAAACACGGTATTCGGTTGGTAGTTTATTACAGCAGATATCCGCGGATAAATATCCTTGCGTAATGATCGACGAGAAGAAAGGCAAACAACAGGCTAAGATAAAATATCGAGTAGCTAAAAGTTTTCATTGCCATCACATTCGGATCTTTTTCCCGATACAATTTGATCGCGTAATACAAAAATCCCAGGCCTAGTGATATCGCACCCGCCAGATAGATCAGACCACTCATATGAATGACAAATGGCATTAGCGCAACGACGAATAGCAAGATGGTGTAAAGCAATATCTGGATCTTGGTGAATTCCACGCCGTGGGTCACCGGTAACATCGGGATATCGGCTTTCGCATATTCTTCCCTGCGGCGAATCGCCAGTGCCCAGAAATGTGGCGGCGTCCAGATAAAGATTATCAGGAATAGCAGCAGGGCTTCGGTTTCTACCTGGCCTGTCACCGCAGTCCAGCCTAACAAGGGTGGCGCTGCGCCGGCTGCACCACCGAGTACAATATTTTGCGGTGTGGCGCGTTTCAGGTACATCGTATAAATCAGTGCATAGCCAACCAGTGAAAAAAAGGTCAGTATCGCGGTGAGCAGGTTAACAAAAAATACCAGCATCATGATACCAATCGCACCAATCGAAAGCGCGAATATCAACGCTGCTTTTTGACTCAGCTCCCCGCTCGCCACAGGGCGGTTCCGGGTTCTTTCCATTATCCGGTCGATATGCTCATCGACAACATGGTTTATCGCCGCCCCTGAGGCAGCCGCAAGGCCAATACCGAGTAAGCCAAATACGAAAATATCCAGCGGAACAGCGCCGTCGACTGCGAGTAGCATTCCAACCATCGCGGTGAATACGATCAGATATACCACTTTGGGTTTGGTCAGCTTGTAATACTGCGACCAGACGGGTAAGGTCAGGGTGTTCATGTCTGGACTCCAGGCAAAATGTGCATCGATATCGTTTTTCAAATCAGTCAAATCAATCCGCAGCATAATATCAGACTCAACCAATTTGCGACAACCTGATCAACTTACCA
>Ga0209987_10000152_pt1 | contig 32746 bp, 47 predicted proteins | sample N074metaG_FD_182134 | JGI IMG/M metagenome (GOLD analysis project Ga0209987, IMG submission 182134) | Deep subsurface microbial communities from Kermadec Trench to uncover new lineages of life (NeLLi) - N074 metaG (SPAdes) (version 2) | ecosystem: Environmental > Aquatic > Marine > Ocean trench...
CCAGAAACTGTTATACATTAACAAACAGGATGCAATGCATGGAAGTATTTGATGCAAAAGGAGCTGCTCAAGATTACATGTCAAAGCATACCTTGGCTTTTTCAACTCCAGAGTTAACTCTAACCAGATTTGCATTTTGGTTAGGAGATACAGTACCAGATCCTAAAAACAAAGAGAATTCTCTTCCTAGAATGCTAACATTTATGAAAGAACAGGATTTTGCTCCAGTTCTAATTGATGAGGATACTTTTGTTCCATCAGGTGCGATTAAAAATTCTGGGAAATTGTATGGGAATCTCCATATGGAGAACGTACAAGAGGGTAAGTTTTGTTCGGAATGTGGTACAAAACTTTCAGCTACTGCAAAGTTTTGCCCCGAGTGTGGGATAACACAAGAATAAGCGCTAAAAAATTAAAAATAATTTTATGTTTTATTTCCACACTTTGTGCAAAACTTTGTGTTAGGTCTAAGTGGAGAACCACAAGAAGAACAATCATCTGTACTAGTTGTTTGCCTTGGCAAAAGTGCAGGGTCAGGTGTTGGTAATGTACCAGGATCTCCAAATGATTCTTGTGCAGAAACAATTCCTGGTGGTCCCCCTATGGGATTCTCTGCAGTTCCACGTTGTGGCCCAGGAGGAATTGCTATTCCAGGAGTCCCCATCCCCGGCATCAATCCAGGTGATTGAGTATTTCCAGAACCTGTTTTTAGTGATTTTCTTATTTCAAACATAACTTTGATTGCTAAAAATTCTAAAGCAGAATAAGCTACAACATAATCCCCTAGTCTTTGGAAGAATTCCTTGTCCCCAATCTTACCTTGTTTGTACACATTATTTGTGTCAAGAAATGATTCATAGTAACCTTGGGACTCATCAAACAAAGTTTCCAATTTGTCAAAAAGCATGTTAAGGGTATCTACTTCACCAAATGACATATCGAAACTCTTCTTTTGGAATATTAATTACTTTAGGATTGTACACGCAGTTTTTTGTTGTAAATGTATTAGGTTGACCTAGTTCAAAACGTGGTTAGTTTAATCGATTTACAGGATTTTTGAACGTGGTCTAGGGTATTTTCAAATGTTCTTTAATTTTAGATACATCCTCACCAATCATTGCAATCTGGCTGCTGAGTGCCCAAATTGAATTTCGAGATTGCATATTCTGATTATTAAGATATTTTACCAGTGTTAGGGTAAATTCTGAATTCTTTGTTTTTTCAAGATAAATAATAATTTCGTGAATTAGTTGTGGTGGTAACCCTTGATCAAGTTTTTTAATTGTTGTTCTACATTCCTCATCATTTTGAATTGTCATAATATTCCAAGCACTACATTGTATTTAGTTATTAACACAAATCATATCCAAATTTAGACTCCATTTAGTAATTCCATACATCATAAATTAAAATTTCAAACCCAATAAAATCAGTACAAGTAATACATAATATACTTCCTTTGATACCTCACAAGAATATAATTTTTCACATCAAGTAAAAGAATTATCTTCAAGAGAAATACTGCTTTCATGAAAATAAGGAGAATCATTTTTCCTATTCAGAACGATAGTCTTCCTGAAACTAGGAAGGCAAAATGTAAGAATCTAAAGATCAAGAAGATTAACTAGCATTAGTGCCAAAGAAACATTAACCCATATGGCTACACTAAATGCAATTAATTTTAGATTATGTACAACTCTTCTATCGCCCAATAGGTATCATTTGTATTAATTGCTAATAAGGCTTAATCTGTGTTAGATCAATTTTGTTACAATTTAGAAAATAAAAAGTAAAAACATGTGATTAGGCTTGAAGGGCTCTATCAATCATATTTTTGTAGGATTCCTTTGATGCTGCACCAACTTGCTGGCTAACTATTTCCCCTTTGTTAAGAAGAATTAGAGTTGGAATACTAAAGACGTTGTATTTTGAGGCCAAATCATTAGCTTCATCTACATTCACTTTGACAAACTTTACTTTTCCTTCATAATCATTTGCCAATTCTTCAACTACAGGACTCACCATTCTACATGGACCACACCATTCGGCCCAAAAGTCAACGAAGACAGGAATATCAGAATTGATTACATCTATTTCCCATGACTTTGCATCTGAAACTTGAGTTACTCCCATTCTAATATTATTATATTAAAGATACCTAAAAACGTTCACCAAAATTAAGACCGCATCTCAAGTACAGCAAATCTGAAAAATTGAATTTTGATATATACTTAAATGACGTTTTAGAGAATCTGGGATATGAGTTCCGAACTTAGAGTCAAAAAATTAAGAGGTTCTGGAGGCTACATAATGGCATCAATAGATGATGAACAACAGATGAAAGGAAATCTTGGCGGACCAGATCTGTTTTTAGCTCCAATGGGGAGACTAAACACAGAGATTATTACTAAACATTTTTGCAATACCTGTGAAAAAGAGTTTGAAGGTCCACCAAAAATAGAATATGAAAATCCAAATGAAGAAGTTGCAGAGAATTTAATACTTGTAGAAAAGGGACAATACATTTGTAATACTTGTAATTCGACCATTGCGGAATATAGAGAATTTAGAAAGGAAGATGAAGTTAAAGAGATAGGAGAGGCAAAACCAGTAGAAAGTTTACCACAACCTACACAAGTAGCACCTGAACCTGCTGTTCAAGAACAACCAGAAGTTTCACCTCAAGTTCAACAGGTATCAACTCAAATTCCGTCACAAGAAAAGGCAACAGAGCCAACTCCGGTAGGGTCAGTTAGTTCAATTGAAGGATTAGATGTATATGATGAAAACGCAAAAAAAATTGGAACCTCAAGACAAGTTGGAATTGATTCAAATCAAACAATGGTATTGATTATTTCAAAAAATGATGGTACCGAGGGCAGTATTTCTTGGAGTAGTGTAGGAAAAGTTGGTGATATTATTCTCCTTGGAAAGGTTAGTGTGACCCAAGTAAATCAGCCTGGAAAATGTTCTAGTTGTGGGTTTGTAAACAATGAAGGTTCGAAATTTTGTGAAGAGTGCGGAACAAAACTACAATGATTTTAAAGTAAATTAAATCAATGATAACCAATGTGTGAAGATAATTGAATAAACGAATTATTACAAAAAGTGTATTCAAGGATATTGCCATTGTAGCTGCGGGTGTTATCATAATATGGATTGGGTTACAAGTGGTCTTTGGAACTGAAAATCCCTTTTATGTTGTGGCTAGTGGAAGCATGCTTCCAGAGTTACATGTTTATGATGTGTTAATAGTTCAAGGACATGTCCTGTTTGAAGATGTCCAAATTGGAGACATTATCGTGTTTGATCGTCCCTCTGGACATGATAGAGTAATAGTTCACAGGGTTGTGTCAATTACAGATGATGATCCTAGGACACTCCGAACAAAGGGAGACAATAATGTAGCATCAATTCCTGGAACCGATTTTCCAATTACTGAAAATGAATATATCGGTAAGGTACAATTTCAGATTCCACAAATTGGTTATGTAACCCAAATATTGAAACCACCTACCAACTATATTCTCATTGTTTTAGTTATTGGAGTGATGATAGTAAAGGAAATTATCAAACGAAAGAAGACACAAGAAATCACCTCTACTGAGCCTTTAAAGGCAAATGATTCAGATGCCATAGAAGGTTATCCTGATCTTGAAACATTAGAAAAAGATTCTGTATACTCTAAACATTCTGATTCAAGAATATCCGACAATGAACCTATTGAATTTTCACAAGAATCAAAAGATGATGAAAAAAAGTCTCTCGACACTAAAGATTAGATATGATTGGGTAGTTTCCAAACCAAGCAATCAATCCATTGACTTCTTGCCCATCAATATGCTCTGCCATTGATGTTTTTCTTGGGTTAACTACCCGAAACAATTACTGAAGCATGAAATAAAAAGAATATTTTGTTGTAAGTTAACGTTTGTTTAAAATTTTTAAAAAATCATAATTAATTTAAAGTAATTATGTAACAGTTTTTTTCAAATTTAATTTGAAATAAACCCTATAAGAGGCAAATTAATTGGATGAAGATTTTGCATAATATACAAAATACCTATCATGTAATCAAGCACTGTTTTAGTGATTTTAGCGGTCCATACTGTGGAAGAAGAGAGGAATGTAAGTGTAAGGTATGATCAATATCAAAAATGCCTTATTTAACAAATGAGGTTACAATTTGATTTGTAGCAAATGTAATAATAAATAAAATCTAAATAATAGAATCTTTGGTTTGAAAAATACGCTTAAAGTAACCAGATGGTTCTGAAGGTTCTTCAAGATCGTTGGTGATGCCAGCTAGCTTCTTTGCAAGATTCTTTTTGTAGCCAATCTGACCCTGTCTTGCAATCTGGATTCTTTGTGCTTGTGGGGAACCTGCACCATGCATAGATTCTGTAAGATAACCCACAGAATTTCTACCAAGGGTCATGTTTTCAATTAGTCTAAGAATTCTCATTCTGTTTTCAACATCAACCCCTTTTCTTCCAACAAGGAATCTTTTGAGTAATGGACCAGCTACTGGATGTCTAAAGTCTTTTTCAGATGGAAGAGTTACGACTAGTCCACCTGCAATGTCTTGTGCAAGTCTACTAATTTCATATGGGAATCGAGTGACATTGTGTTTACAAACTTGTGCAAGCATATCTTCATTTAGATATACACCTGATTTCAGCTTGTGTCCTAGGTGAGAAGATGCAATTCCTGCAGCAAAGATTGTTTCATTAAGATGAGTCATCTCAACAATTTTGTCTTTGATGTGAGATACATTTGGTACTCCATTATAGTCAGCAATTGTTGCTGCAGCACCAATGAGTACATCACCAAGGCCTGTTTTGCACACATAACTACGTCTATGATAACAAGTAAAACGCTCTATAAGCGTAGATGCAAATTCGTATTCTCCATGCATGAAGACTTTGTCCCATGGAATAAACACCCTTTCTAAAATCATTAATGCTTCTTGGCCAGCATATTTTGCGTTACCAGCATCAATGTCACCGTCTTCCATACTTCTAGTGTCACAAGACTGTCGACCATAGATGTAAGTAACTCCTTTTGCATCTGCTGGAATTACACCAACAAATGCCCAGTCTCTGTCTTTTTCTGTTAGTCTAACTGTTGGCATCAAAATTATCCAATGTGAATTAATACAACCAGTTTGGTGTGCTTTTGCACCAGATACATAGATTCCTTTATCATCTTTCTCCACTACTCTAGTAAACATTTCTGGATCCTCTTGTTCTGATGGTCCTTTACTTCTATCACCTTTAGGATCTGTCATTGCACCACCGATTACAAGATTTTCTCTTTGAACCATCTTTACAAATTCTAAGAATCTTTGATGATAGTCTGTTCCATGTTTTTCATCTATATCAAAAGTTACAGAGTGTAAAGAATTCAACGCATCCATTCCAACACATCTCTGGAAACATGTTCCAGTGTTTTGTCCTAGTGTTCTTTGCATTTTATTTTGTAAAACTAAATCTTCTGCACTTTCTACAATATGCAAAAATCGGTTAACTTTCAATCCAGTAATAGAAGAGTCAGCTGTTGCCAGAGCTTCTTCACGCACCGCAAGATCATATGTTTCTGCAACTGCGTTAATTGATGGTCTAATCATCGGGTGGTCTACTGGCTCTTTGACTAATTCTCCAAATAGGTAAATTTTGAGATCTCGACCTCTAAGACTTTCGATATATTCATCTCCAGATCTAATGGTCTTATAGCTCTCCACATTTGCCATGACATCATTCCCTCTAACTTGTATAAATATACGAGATCAAGATTTAAAAAACTTAGGAATGGATTAGATCAGAGACCTATTCTAACATCAAGGATTTTGCAACCTTTTCCTTTATCCATTACAAGGACTGGATTCATGTCTAGTTCTTTGATTTCCTTAAAATCAGTGACTAATTGAGATAGCCTCTGAATACATTCAGATAGTTTTGCAATATCAGCTGGTTTTTCTCCTCGTACACCTTGTAGAAGTTTTTGGGTCTTTATTTCAGAGATCATATCATCTGCTTCTTTATTATTTACGGGAGCTATTTTGAATGTTACATCTTTGAGCACTTCAACATAGATGCCACCCATTCCAAGCATAATAACAGGGCCAAAACCGGTTTCAAGTTTAGAACCAATGATCATCTCTTTTCCTCCTTTTACCATTTCGACAATTAGGACTCCTTTAATCTCGGCTTTCTTGTTGTATTTTTTAGCATTTTTGACAATTGTTTTGAAAGCTTCTTTGACTTCTTTGTCGTTTGCTAGGTTTACCTTCACGCCACCAGCATCTGATTTGTGAATGATTTGAGGAGATACGATCTTCATTACAACAGGATAACCAATTTTTTTTGCAATCTTTACGGCTTCAGCTTCAGTTTTTCCTAGTCCGCTTGTTGGTAATGGAAAACCATATGCCTTGAGTATCTCTAATCCTTCCTCTTCGAGAAGACTTGGTCTTTTTTCTTTTTTGGCTTTGGCAAAGATCTTTTTTGCCTTTGCCTTGTTTACTTTAAATTTGGTAATTTTTCCTTCTGTTTCTTTGATCCAGTTTGAAAACTTTATCATTGCAGCAAGTGTTCTAATTGCGCCTTCTGCATAGGTATAGTATGGTACATCTCCTTTTGCTAAAATTTCTCGATTTGTAATTCCTTCATCTAATCCCATCAAACTTGCAAGCATTGTTTTTTTGTATTTCTTTGACATTGCAACAATAACTTCTGCTAGTTTATCATAATTTAGAGTTCCAGAAGGAGTACACATTGAGATAACAGAGCCCACTTTAGGATGTTGAAGTACTCTATCTAAGACATTATGAAATCTATTAAAATCTGCATCACCTACAATATCAACAGGGTTTCGTGAGCTTCCCCAAGGTGGAATTACCGCGTCAATTTTTGAACGAATGCTATCAATTTTTGCCATTTTAACGCCTAGTTTGGAGCAAGCATCAGTTGAAATTATTGCAGGTCCTCCTGCATTTGATACAATTACCAAATCTCCACCAGATGGAAGGGGTTGCTTCGAGAATGCAGTTGCATAATCAAACAGTTCTTCCATCGTATCAACTCTAATGGCACCGGATTGTTTTAGTAAAGCTTCATAGATTTCATCAGAACCCATCAAAGCACCAGTATGAGACATTGCAGCTTTTGCTCCTTCTGGACTTCGTCCTGATTTTAGAACTAAGACTGGCTTTTTGAGTTTGCGAGTAATATGTTTACACACTTTGAGAAACTCTTGACCGTTTCCCATGTCTTCAAGATACATTACAATTACCTTAGTCTGATTGTGAGAGGCTAACATCTTTAACACATCAACTTCGTTCATATTTGCTTTGTTTCCCATACTAATTACCGCAGAAAAGCCAATACCTTGAGCACTAGCGTCCTCTACAAGGGCTGCACAAATTGCTCCACTTTGAGATACAAGGGCAATCTCACCTGACTTGGGGGTAATTTTCAAAAAGGTAGAATTCATCATCGTTTGTGGGGCTAGGTTCATTACACCAAGACAGTTTGGTCCAATGATTTGGATTTTGTATTTTTTGGCGATATCTTTTAGTTCTTGTTCTCTTTTGGCTCCTTCCTCATCTACTTCTTTAAATCCGGCAGTAATGATAATTACGCCTTTGATTTTTTTCTTTCCACATTCCTCTAAAACACTAGCTACCAATGTATTTTTGATTACAATAACTGCAAGGTCAACTTGTTTGGAAATATCCATGACGCTTTTGTAGGCTTTTTTGTAAAATACGGTGTCTCTAGAAGGGCTAATGGGATAAACAATACCTGTAAAGCCGTTCATAATATTTGATGTAATGGTGCTTCCAACACTACCCCTTTTGTCAGATGCACCAATAATTGCTATGGATTTTGGTGATAGAAAAACAGATTCAGCCACTTTCTTTGAATTAAAAATTTTCCATAATAAAGTTATTCATACGAATTTCTGATCTCGAAAGTTTTAGCTTCCCAACATTTTTCCTGCAAGATTTTCTTTTCTTGGAACCCAAGTTAAGGTAAGATTTGGAAATTTTCCAATAATATTCCAAGCTTCTCGAGCTAACACTCTTAGTTGTTCATTGTTTATCGCAAATTCATGATTTAATTGAGATACAGTATTTTTTGAATCACTGAAAATTATAATTTCCTCATTAGAATTTAAAAATTTTTTTAATGCTGCAATTATGGCCATGTATTCGGCTTGGTTGTTTGTAATGTTGGGTTTTTTTTCATAAAAGGATTCACCTGTTTCTTTAACAAAATACCCATATCCACTATTTTCACCTCCAGAACCGTCTACATACACGCTAATTACCATCTTTATTCAACCTCATCATTTTTCCAATCAAATTTACCACTATCCTGTAGATAATTGTGGATATAACTTGTGATATAATTGAAGCCAAATAGAGATCATAACTAATTGACAGAAAATAATATTACAATTAAACTAAGACTAGTCCAAAGTAATTTTCAAAAATATTAACAAGCCCCCTAACTCCGCGATTCCTACTCCTAACATGTATGGAAATATTTCCTGAGAGAATAATTGATCCATTGAAAAATATGCTAGTCCTCCAATAACATTATGAAGAAACAACATGCTAGTTACTACAATCATTCCTAATGGAAGTTGTGCCTTTGTTTTTACATACATTTTTCCAAAAATGTAAATCAAAACACCTAGTACTGCCATATTTGCAATTGAAACAACAGATAACACTAGGGATGTAAATTCCATTTAGAGATGAAAACCTCCCGAGCTCTTATTTACTTTTATCCAATTTTGTAGCAATTTTCTCAAACGTCTCCATATTTACTTTCAAAAAATTAGAGATGAAAAAGGTAACTCCATATTTTTCTCCAACCTTTGTAATTAAATTATTTTTCTCAAGAACCTTAATGTGATGTTGAATTGCCTTATAGTCTAAACCTAATTCCTTTGCAAGTTGATTCGTGTTTAGTGGCTTTTCCTTTAAAGAAGAGATAATTTTCAAGCGATTTAATCCGCCTCGTGAACCGGCAAAAACAAACCAGAGGAGTCTCTTTGAATCTGGGTCATTTGCCATAAGTTATCAATTTCATGAGGCATTCCACTAAAAGGTATTATGTAAAAAATTCAAGGAAATACAAGAAAGTATAAAATACATAATTGGGTTACTTTCTTTGATTAACCTCATGATGTTAAACTATGATGCTCCATTGTATAGGCCCCCTTCAGAAGCTAAATCCTTAATTTTTCAAGTAACACTGGGTTGTTCATTTAACGAATGTTCGTTTTGTGATATGTATAGATCAAAAGAATATTCAGAACGACCATGGGAAGAAATCAAAATAGAAATTGATATGATGGCAAAACAATTACCTGACACCACTAGAATATTTTTGGCAGATGGTGATGCATTAAATCTTGATGCAAATTACATGGAAAAAATTGTAAAATATATTTATGAAAAATTCCCAAAACTTGAAAGAATTTCTTGTTATGCAATGCCTATGAATATTTTAAAGAAAACACCTGAGGAGTTAAAGAAAATGCATGATGCAGGATTAAACATGTTTTATTTAGGAATAGAGAGTGGATCAGATGTTGTATTAAAAAAAGTAACCAAAGGTGCAACTTCAAAAACAATAATCAAATCGGTAAACAAAGCAAAGGATGCGGGTTACATTATGTCTTGCATGATCATCTTGGGGCTTGGGGGTAAAAAATATTCTAAAGAACATATTCAGGGAACTGCAGAAGTAATTAGCGCATGTACCCCTCAGTATGTTGGAGCTTTGACTCTATACCTGGAAAATGGAATTAAAGATGAGTTTTTGCAAAAGTATAGCGGAGAATTTGTTCAAATAAATGACGACGAGGCATTAAATGAGTTAGAAGGCTTACTTGATAAGATCAAGACAAAAGAAGAGATAATTTTCAGAGCAAATCATGGCTCAAATGCTTATACGATCAAGGGTACATTCCCCCAAGACAAACAAAAAATGCTAGAGCATATCAGATGGATGAGAGAACATCCCGAAGTGGTTAGACCGCAAGGATTAAGAGGATTTTAAATTAAATTATTTTGGTCAAGATAGACCACCTTGAAAATAGTAACATAATAATCTCCATCAAAAATTTTGATTACTTTATCATTCTCTACGTTTAGAACTCTAAATTTGTATTCATAGCTTCCATCTTCCTTTACATCAGTTTGAGCAAAATGGACGGACTCATCATCTTTTACAATTTGAATAATTACAGGATATCCTTCAACAGGGTTGGCTATTTTTCCTTCAACGAATCCCCATGGTAATGAGTTTTCTTCATTGACATGGAACATGACAGAAGTTTTCTCCAAAGCAATTATTCCATTTAATGGAATGTATTCGGTTTGTGGTTGATGTGTGTGACCGTCGATGAGAATTTGACCTGGATGAGGATGGGCAAAAACAAATGATGATGAAGAGAAAATAACAATTATGCCAAGTATGGCTATAGCAAAGATTCTTTGGTTTTCCATATTAAAGAGGAAAATTAAAGGGGATTTAACAATTACTACTAAAGTTGGTCGATAACTGATTTTAGATTATCTGGCAAGTTTGGCAATTCAGTATGGCTTTCATTATTTTGAAGTATTTCTGGTCCTATTCTTCGAACCCTTTGTGTTCCAATTAAGGTGTCAATATTTCTTTGAACATCTTTTTCTGGAAGAATGGTTTTTAATTTTTCAAAAAGTGTTGCCTCATTTTCATATTTTTTTATTGCATACTGAATTAGAATCATCTTTTCATTCATTGAATATTCCGTCATTCGTACATTCCAATCAATTCAATGTAAAAAACATTACCAGTTTACCTGGAGAATTTCTTGAGATCCTCAATCTTTGGAATCCCCGTAAACTCTAATTTTCCGTCTATCACTAAACCTGGGGCAGTAAATATTGGATATTTTTCTAAATATTCTGATTTTTCAGTAACATCTATCAAGTCATAAGACATTCCAAGGTTATCCAACATCTTTTCAAGGACTTTACAATTCGAACAACCTGGAGTGGTAAGAACTTCTACCTTCATGATTCTATAAATTGATCAGGATTTTGCTCAAATGCCCATCTACATGTTGCACAGCAAAATCGATATTCCTTCCCTTCGTGTACTAGAGGTTCTCCTTTGTCGACTTCCATACCACAAACAGGATCTTTCATAGTACTGTTTTCCTTTTGCGGGTAAAATACCATATGATTGGAAAAACCATCAAGCCAACAAACAAAATTGGAACTAATTCCTGTGGAATTTTAGTATCATAATCATGACCATGTTCTCCAACGTGAAATTCCGGCGGAAGAAGATTCGTTGAAACTAGATTATTCCAAGCTGTATGGATAAACGTGGATTCATACCACTCATGTCCACCCGGAATTCCCTGAATTATTAAAAAGGCACCAATTATAATTAACATCCAACCAGTAATTTTTTCAATATTTACACGACTAGAGGTTATTCCTTTTGTTGCATTTACTCCAATCATCGCAAGGACAGAAAGCAGTATTAGAGGAATTGCTCGTCCAACTCCATGAACTATGCCAAGACTTGCACCAATCTCTGCACTTCCAGTACTTGCAACATAAATTAAAAGCCAATAAAACAAGGGATTTGGACAACCAACTCCTGCATTTCCTAATAATAATCCCATGAAAAATGATTTCGAGTAATCACCTCGATTTTGAATAAATTTTGGAGTCCCCGAATAAGTTGGTAATTTTAATTCAAATAATTTTAGTTGTGATAAACCAAAAATAAACGCGGCCAATCCTGCAATCAAAAACATGTAGGTAGAAATTTGATCCAAATCAGCGGTTTGACCTAAAATACCAATTCCCAATCCATAAAACATAATTGTTATTGTAAGACCTGTTCCAAACATTGTAGCCATTAAAAGTCCTTTTTTTCCACCTTTACCCATGCTTAGAGGAATTATTATGAAGACAAGTGGAAGTGTACAAGGTAAAATAATCATTGAGAGTCCTGCAAGATAGGCGATGATCAACCATGAAGGATATGATAATTCCTGTCCTGAGCTTATCGCAATGTCATTGGTAACTCCAAAAATTCCTCCAACAAAAATTAATGAAAAAAGTACAAACATAATACCAATTAAAGATTTTTTTGCCACAATCGTATTTGACACATATTGAATGATTTTTTCAAATATTTAATTTGACCATATTATACTTAATCTACTAAGGGCAATAATTTCAAAATTATAAAATTAATTTTATGAATTTTTGAACTAAACTATGTTAATTTTAGGCTCAATTCTTCACCATTATCAATAGGAAGTGTTACGGACCTAATTTTTGGATTGTTTCTTACGTGTTTCACATACAGGCTTGCAAATTTTTGAAATCGTTCTGGAAATAAAATATTATCCGCTCCAATTAATCCCCCAGGCTTTACCATTGGAAATAAGACATCAAAATATTGAATGTACCTTTCCTTATCTGCATCAATAAAGACAAAATCAAATGATTCAGATGAATTAGACTCATTTTTAATATCCAATAAAACTTCCAAGGCATCTCCATGACGAATATCAATAAAATCACTAAGGCCGGCATCTTCAAAATTCCTTTTTGCCAGTTCAATCTTTTTTTTATCCTGATCAATGGTAATGATTTTACCACCGGTCTTTTTGGATATGGCCTCTGCAAACCAAATGGTAGAGTATCCTAAAGACATTCCTATTTCAAGAATCTTTTTTGCATCCATGCTTTTCAAAAGAATATTGTAAAAAATTCCTGTGTTTCTTCCTATTGCCAGCACTTTTTCTGAATTTGGTATTTTGTATGGATTTTCTTGTTCAAACTTTTCTTGTTCTTCTATTCTTTTTAGCACAGAATCAATTTTAGAATCAAGCATAAATTAAGTAGGAACAACTATTCTAAAACAATTTGGGTTTTCAAAAATTTTTTAGTTGTTTGCATTATAAATTTCAAAATAATATTAAATCATTTTTTAGATGGAATTTTAAATTTATTGGGAATTTATAAATAAAATGAAATTCTTTTTCATATACAGTAAATAGCGTAAAATAATATTGAATTTACGCCTGAAATGAATATTTTATGAGGTTAAGGTCAATAATTTTTCTTAGGTCAAATAAGATTTAGATTCATGTTATCAAATCATGGGCAAAATATTAGAAAAAGTGAGGGTCACCATTGACAAAGATTTGGATTCAGCTTATCAAATCATGGACCAAGGGTTAGAAAAAGTGAGGGTCACCATTGACAAAGATTTGGATTCAGCTTATCAAATCGTGGACAAAAGGTTTGAAGGAGTGAGGATCACTCTTGACAAAGACTTTGATAAATTCATGAAGAGAGTAGGATTTTTTCAAAGATGAGTTTTAGAAAAGATCTCTAATCAATCTTTAGTGACTTTTTAAATTTCATAGGCGCCAAATTTAAATTGTAAAATATTCTGTCGCAAATTTGGTATAATTTATGGACTCTTTTCCATCATACCCATATCTTTTTCAGAATGTAGCTTAAAGATTGCAACATAGTTCTTCTCATTTACAAAAATTAATTCCCCCTCAACTCCTGACATGCTTTCAAATATCCTTGGAATCATAGAGATTTTCCCCATAGCCTTTCCATAGTACACTTCCATCTCCCAAGTAATCATGGGAACATTTACTACGAGATTCGATTTTTCAATAGTAACCTTACCTTCAGATTCGGCTTTTAAGATTACAGATTCTGAATTCAAGATGCTTGGTTTAGTATCATTATTCCAGGTTACTAAATATGGTATTCTAAATTGTGAATACTCTTTTTGTCCTGGAATTGAATCAAACACATCTATCTGGAACATAAATGGTCCTCCGCCATAGGGTTCAGAACCAGGCACACCATTTGTAAAAACATAAACTCTTGCCATTTGATCTTCAGGGATATTTTTCAATTCAGGCACATGTAGTGTTGGAAAATTGATCATCTTACTCATCATTTCTGCCATTGCAGAATCAGAAACCTCAGTGTGAACAAAGTACACCTTATTTCCTTCGTAATATCCGTCAATCATAGGCATGATAATTGGGACATCTACATTAAATGGCATATTTTGTTTCATCATACCCTGACTCATCATTTCCATTGATTCGTTTGCCATTTCTATCTGGATAATTTTATTTTCAACTAGGAACGTAATCGCATTTAGAACATCATCTTCAGATATTTGGCCTTGGCCGTACCAGACAAAGATGTTCTTAACCCAATCTGGAAGTTTTGATTCCTCAGCAAAGGAATATGGAATAACAAATCCAATTAATAATAAAATTGCAAAACAGGCTATGGCACTATTTTTCTTCACATTCACGTTTAGTACTTCCTTCTTTTTTAGGATTACAAATTTCACAATCTAATAGGCATGTATCTTCAGGACAATAGCCACAAATTTGCTTTTTCTCTATTTCCAATTATTCTCCTCTCCCCAAATCAGTTATAGATATAGAATCTTTTTTCCATTTTTGTACTATAATTCCAAGTACTAAACCAAACGCCAAATGAGCTATCAATGTAATTACAAAAATATTGTAACCATCCATGTGCTCTACACCAAATGGTCCTTTCATCATTATCAAATATGGTGCAACCATCATAACCATCTCAATTATCACTGCCCAGACCATGCCATACCACCATTTTCCTTTTCCAATTAACAAAGCATAGATAATTCCAAATGTAGCTCCATTCCAAAAGTGCCAGAGTGCTCCTACCATAAATGCATCAATAGGTGCATGATATAGATTCATTGCAACTCCTGATTGCATTACTATTTGTTTGACTTCAGACAGCATGGTAATTTTTTCAGTAAGAAATAATCCTGGTAATGAGATCATGCTATCCATTGGTAACCATTTTGCAAACATGTATCCTGGTATTCGTATTGCTTCAAGAGCTAGTGATGCTATGGCTCCTGCTGCCATTCCCTTGAACAATCTATTTGTCAATCGTGGAAATTTTGAGCGTGAGAGTATACCTATTGAGAATATTATGATAATTGATGGAATAATTGCAACATCTCTAAATGTTGCATACGGGATTATGCCTAATGGTGGAAGCAATAGTAAGCTTGCAGATGCACCACTGAGAATTATTATCAGTATTGTTAATCCTAATTCTGATTTATTTTTCTGAACTTGCAATATGTTACTACAAATTTCAAAGTATTTAATATACAAAGTTCGAAGTATAGTAGTGACTTTGAAAAATCAAAGTAATGCAATTTGTTTATGTCCATTAGATGGAGTAATTGAAACCATAGGCAAGAAATGGAGTTTGTTAATTGTAAATGAGATAGGTAATCATTCTTCACTAAGGTACAATGACTTTTTAGAGGAGTTAAAAGGAATTAGTCCATCAACTCTGGCATCCATGCTTAAGGAACTACAAAAAGAAGACATTATCTCAAGGGAGGCATTCAATGAGATTCCTCCTCGTGTAGAATACACCCTAACAAAACGGGGAAGAGAACTACGCATGGCAATAATTCCATTATTGACATGGGCAACCAAGAAAGGCAATTTCAAAATGCATTGCTCTTGTAGTTTATTGAAAAAATAACGGAAACGATATGGGTGAACAATCAAAGAATTTCTTTGTTTCAATTCTATTATTTTTATTAGCTGGTATTTGTGAGATAGGTGGAGGCTACCTAGTTTGGCTTTGGTTACGTGAAGATTTTGGTTGGATATTGGGTGCATCTGGTGGATTTGTATTATTTCTGTATGGTATTGTTCCAACATTTCAGAAAACTCACTTCCACCGAGTCTATGCAGCTTATGGAGGAGTCTTTATTGTAATGGCTGTGTTCTGGGGTTGGTTGGTAGATGGTGTAAGGCCTGATAGCTATGACATTGTAGGAACAGTAATTGCTGTAATTGGAGTCTTGATAATCTTTTACTATCCAAGAAAAGGTGAGAAGATTTGGTCGAAGTAATTCTTTCAACTCTAGGCATATTCTTTTTTGCTGCACTGCTAGAAATTGGCGGAGGTTATCTTGTATGGAAATGGTTACGAGATCATAAAGGAAAGATTTTCGGTTTGATTGGAGGATTGATCCTGTTTTCTTATGGGATTGTCATGACTCTGCAGCCTGCAGATTTTGGTAAAGTTTATGCAACCTATGGAGGGATTTTTGTAGTATCCTCAATAATTTGGGGATATTGGGTTGACAAGAAAAAGCCAGATAGATTTGAGATTATTGGCTCAGTAGTTGTTTTGGTTGGAGTCGCAGTTATGTTTTATTTTCCAAGATGATGAATATGCTTGTTTAGCTACAAAAATGGGCCCAAGGGGATTCACCCACCAAAATGGGGATAAAAATTGACGCAGTTGGACGTGAAAAAATAATTTTATAGTTGAACTGATCTAGGAAATTTTATTTTGTTTAATCTAAAGAGAATTTCATTTAGAAGGGTCTCAAATACAATTGATATAGATTCAGGAAAAGAGGATACCGAGATTCTTTAGCTGTTATTCTAATTTTTTATCAATTCTGATAACGACAAGTAATATCATATTCATGCGTATCTATGGTATGGCTCAAATAGTATTACGAGAACATTCAGAAATAGATGTTGATCGTTTGCAACTTTTTTGTGGTGTTTGTGAAAAAAGATCAGCAATTCTCAGATGGGATGAAAATTATGCTGGATATAGAGGACGATGCAGTTTATGTGAATATGACTGGCCAGAATCCTAGTTATTACCAACTTTTTAGAAACAAAAGGAGGTTTTAGGTGTGGTAAGTTCCCATGTAGAAAAAATATTCTGTTGGATCTGTCATACTGAAATTATTCAGTATTATCATGATGGATACAAAGGTATGAGAGGAAAATGTTCAATCTGTAAAATTGATTTCCCTTTAGAGTAACTATGGTTCAAATCCTCCAAGATTCAGACCATAGATGGATAACAAAAAGAATCCAAGTTAAAGTCTCCTGAGACTCAGATCAAGTCAAACTCGTGTTTAAAATGATTATACGTTTCATCATCATAAATACAAAACTCAACAAGCTGAATGGATGTTCCTTGATTTTCCTTTACAAATTTTTTTGATTCATCAATTAGTATTTTAGCACATCTGTCCTTTGGAAACCCAAAAATCCCAGAACTTATTGCAGGCATTGAAATGCTTCTGAACTTTTTTTCTGTAGCTAATTTTAGAATATTTTCAACAGCACTTTTTAGTTTATGATCTTCATCGCCTTCTCCCATTTGAGGACCTACGGCATGAATTACTGACTTGCAGGGAAGCCTTCCTCCAGTGGTAATTGCCACTGACCCCACAGAAACATAATCAATTTTGTCACTTTCTTCTTGGATTATGGCTCCACCTTTTCTTACAATAGCTCTGGCCACACCACCTCCATGTTTGAGGTACGAATTTGCAGCATTTACAATAGCGTCTACATTTCTTTTGGTAATATCGCCTTTGACAAGCCTGAAGATTTTATTGCTAAATTTTTTCTCCATATCTTTCTAATGTCTTGGATTTATTCCAAAAAGGGTTATCTTTTTTGAATCATCTTGAACAATGCAAAAGTGAGGTTTGGCCTCTCCTGCCCCATAATATCCTTCAGGTCCTCCCAGACCAACTTGGATCAAATAGCTGTTACCTGATTCAATTATAATCTCTTTTTTTTCAACTACAAAGTCGAATAATCTCTCTGTTTGAAGTTTGATTTTTGAAAGAATTTCTTGTATCCCGTCTTTATTCTGTGTTAGTGCACCCTCTATGTGTTGATGACCACATAATATTATAGGATTATCAATTTTTGTTTTTGTCTCAATAAATGCAGATGAGGCCTTGTAGAAATAACCATAGTCGCTAAAAAATTCTTCTTCAGATAATCTCTGCCAACTTTTCTGATAAAACCATGCGTCCAGTGTTGCATCTTTTGGAGTGATCTTTTTGGGATCTAAGGGACCTCCATGAACACAAACTAAGCCAGTCTTTTTATCCAAAAATTCTTGTTGACCATAGGTGTCATCTTTATTTTTTTTAAAAAACTCAAGATCTTCTTCAATTAAAGAATCATGTGCACTAATACTTTCTAATGAGCTTCCAGTGACTTTCCTATCATACAAAAATGCTTCATCATGGTTTCCCATAACCGAAATTACTGAATAGTCTTTGGACAAGGCCATCATCTTTTTTAAAACTTGTTTGGGACGAGTTCCTCTCTCTAATACATCTCCAAGATTGATAATTCTAGAAATTTTGCCATACTTATTTTTGAAATCTATTGAAGTAGTGAGGTCTATGATTGTGTTAATTGCCGAAATATCTGCATGAATATCAGAAATAACAAGATCCATTTTCAATATATTCAACTATTGCCATAATTTCAAATTTTTTATTTGGCAATATGGTAAGTTTTCAACGATTCCCAGAAAATAATTAGAAAACAGTTGATGGGGTTCTGACTCTCATAGGGTTCAGTTCAAACAGAAATAATTTCAAACCCAGTAAGGGAAACTAAACTGTGTGGGCAGTAAGGGGTCCCCTTTGGATAGTTAGTACCAAATCTATCATTTTTAAATTTAAATTAGGACCAATTTTTTTCCATACATTGACTAGGACCAAATTGGCCATTGTGTTTTCACTTGCAATTTTACTTACAACAATAGCAACTATTGATTTGGACCAGGCATCTTATGGTTTACAACTTAAAGACAGTGAAACACAGTGTCGGGAAGGGCAGGTTTTGGTATTTCGTGCCATTTCTAATAATTATGTATGTGTCTTTGAATACACCGCAGAACGATGGGTTGAGCTTGGAATAGCAGAGATGGTAGAACAAGAAGTTCAAGAAGAATCAATGAAAAATGAGGTTCAAGAAGATTCTATGCAAGAACAAAACGTCGTATATGATGATGGCATATTCCAACTAGTACAAGTGGCAGAAAACGTTTACAGCTTTGGTAACCCGATGGCATCTTTTTCTTTGGTTTTGGTAACAGATGAAGGAGTCATCGTCGGGGATCCTGTTAACAAAAATCATTCAGAGGTTATGCTTAAAGCAATCAGGACAGTAACTGACCAACCAATCAAATATTTAATTTACAGCCACAATCATTGGGATCACACTGGTGGAGGACAAGTGCTCAAAAACGAAGGAGCAATAATTCTCAGTCATATTGATGCAAGAGACTGGCTTTTAGAGAATCCAAATCAGAATGTTGTAGTAGCAGATGAAGTTTGGGAAGGAAATCTAAAGGAAATTATTCTAGGAAATAAAACACTAGAGCTTCATCACTTTGGCCCAAGCCATGGTGAAGGTATGACCGTTTTTTATCTGCCTGAAGAAAAAATAATTTTCATAGTTGATATTGTAACTCCTAAAAGACTTGCATTTACAATCATGCCTGACTTTTCTCCCATGGAATGGGAAAGAACTTTGATTGAAGTTGAAAAACTTAATTTTGATACTGCTATGTTTGGTCATAAGAGAGCACTTGGCCCTGCATTAGAGGTAAAAGAGGTTAGAGAATATTTGCAGGATTTACGTGCTGAGATCTTTAGTATGATGCAAGAAGGTGTTAATCCATTTATGATTCCATCAACACTAGAGTTACCAAAATATCAAGACTGGGAGTTTTATGATGAGTGGCTAGAAATGAATGCATGGCGAATATTTTTGGAACCACATATGGGTTGGTAATAAAACACAGTTCTTACTTCCCATAAAATAATTTTAAAAGCAAAAAACTAGAATCAAATTATTAAGAATTTTCAGTATAAAATCATGCATAATTCTTTTTACAGATAATTGAGGTGTAGGAATAATGGAGTATTGCAATAATTGTGCACAAAACCATCAGGTTGGGTTTCCTCCTGTTGAATCTGCTCATGTGCCTTATTCAATTAATGAAAAGTGCAATTGTAAATGTCACAAAAAATAATTTCAAAGGTTCAATTCCTTAGAGGCTTAGACCATAATTGGCTAACAAACAGATTACTAAAGTTAGCACACAAGTTTTCATTAATACAAAGAATTTGTTTTTTGAATTAGTACAATCATAAAACAAAGTTGTAGTTATTATACTCATTTTTTCTAATTAGGATATTGTTCGAAATTTCAAACAAAACTATAATGATTGGGGTTGCCGTTGTAGTTGTTACAATTTCATTATTTGGCTACCAAATGTGGCATGTTTCACCTTCATGGGTTATGGAAACGGTAAAGATTGTTGCAAATACTGAATATGGTTGTATTGCAGAAACCATGGATGGATTTCCAGTTAACATAGGACCATGTGATGCCAATGAAGGCGACATAATATCTGCAAAAGTGGATACAAAATTAAAAGAACGAGCAGCTGTGGTGAATCCTTCAGGATAATTATGGTAATTTGATATTCAAGAAAAATGAAGCAAAAATATGTGATTGTGTGGGGGCATAATTCTGTAAATAAAATATGAAATGAATTTGTGCAAAGGGACTAATCTCAGAAGACGACTTTGTCAATGGAATAAAGTTTCTAGTAGAGAAAGGGATAATCAAAGTTTAGAATTTTAATTCTCATCCTTCCTAAAAAATAATTTCAAGCCTCTAATGATGTTATTCGTCTAATTTTTTATCAAGTTTCTCTTGAGATTCTTTGAATTCTTGATATCTCTTAGTCAACCTGTTTAAAACAATAAGATATCTTCCACCAAGTCCAACCCAGATTCCAATAAACATAATGAATACAATGCTATGTATGATGTCTCCAGATTCGCTATGCAGTGATTCATAGCTAAGGTCAAACACTGTAAACATTATTTCCAAGATTACAGGAGGGATGATAATCGTGACAAGAAGGATCATGAAGACTTTTTTGGTTTTGTTAATCTGCTCAACCATGTCATCCATAGTTTTAAAAATACTACGGGTATGATCTTCTGACACTATTCATCTTCCTCCACTTTTTTTCTAGGGAACATTTTTTCATATGGTTCCAAAACCTCTTGGTAAAAATCAAATCCTTTAGGAGATAGTTTGTATTTTCTAATGGTCTTACTACCCCATGGTTCTTCAGTTTTTGTTATTAGTTCTTTTTTTTCCATATCATCTAGTATTTCTTTATGTTTTTTCATATTCAAACCACAATATCCAATAAGCCTAGTCAAATTCAATTCACCATATTCTGCCAACATAAAGATGATGTCTTTTCTAATGTAAGTTCTATCTCTTGGATCTTTGCCCAGCTCGCCTCACGATCCTTTTTGATTGAATATACATTTACCCAAATCTCTGATGTTCCATTATTCATTCAAGATAGAATAAAATTTTTACCATTAAAGTCTAACTTAACCTCGTTAACTAATCAGGTTGAACAACGGCTTTTAATCATAATCATATCCATTCTACCATGTCACATCCCGTTGAACTAATTGGACTTTTACTTGCAATTGTATTTCCAGTAGTCATCATAGTATATCTTAAATTGAAGCGTCCAAGTTTAGTAAAACCAGTTGGATCCATTGCTGTAATGGCTGGAGTAATAGGAATTATCATGTTGTTTGCATTTGAATTCATGCCTGCAGATGCATTCATGCATACAGATGCATTCATGATTCATCATCAAATTGGCGTTGAAGAACCCACCAAAGTAGTTGTACCAGCAGGACCCATATTTGCAATTCAAATTCTTAAAGATTCCTTTCAAAAAGGAAATCCAGATTATGGACCAGATGTAGCAGTTGTTTCACAAGGAGATACAATTCAATGGACTAATGAAGACTCTATGATACACACAGTCACTAGTAAAACAGGATTTGGGAAAATATTTGATTCAGGTTCCATTAGTCCAGATAGGGTCTTTACATTAAACACATCAGAATTGGCAGTGGGCGAATATGAATATCTCTGCGTTGTACATCCTTGGATGGTTGCAACATTAGTAATTGAGGAACCAAAAGAATGAGTATAAAATTATGAAAAGATCAGCTTGGTGGTTTCTATTACCAATATTTCTTGGAATACTGGGATCTGCAATTGCTTGGGCAAAGTTACGTGAGAGTGAAGACCATGAATTGTTAAAATGGATTATGATTTTTGGTGCTGTTCAGACAATTGCTATTGCACTGGGTGGAATACATAACTCATTAGGATGGTCAGATAACATGATGGCATTTCACATGAGAAATTCATAAGCCATCAAAGGATCTAAGTGTTTTAGTTCAAGACTCTTGGTTGAAACCTTAGAGGTTTGAACCATATTTGGGTAAAAAATAATTTCAGGTGATACGTCACGGGGATTCAGCAACCAAATTGGGGATAAAAATGGACGCAGATAGGCATAAAATCATTCAACAAAAATTCCTATCCATATGTATTGGCTTACCTTCATTATTCATCGTCCTCCAATGCTAAAGCTGAAACAGCAAATACAATATCGCGTAGTTCCTCATTAAAGATTTGAGTTTTCATCATAGTATAATCAAGACTCCGCCCAGTTAATTTCACAGACGTTACAAGTTGCTCGAACTCCATTGTAGCGTGATTCCCAATATGGTTTGATTTCACGGTTACAAATTGGACATTCAATTATTTGGTGTTCATTGGTATTTTCATGTACAACTTTGTTTTTAGAAAAAAAACGGAGCTTCATACAGAAGCCTCCGTTTGAATATTATTGTCTATATAGGTTCTTATCGACTCTTTTGATGCAGCTCCTGCAGATTGTGCAATTACTTTACCATCTTTGAAGATGGCAAGAGTTGGGATACTAAAGATGTTGTATTTTTGTGCAAGCTCGTTGTTTTGATCAACGTTTACCTTGACAAAATCTACTTTGTCTTTGTATTCACTAGATAATTCTTCTACTGCTGGGGAAACTGCTTTACATGGTCCACACCATTCTGCCCAAAAGTCTACAAAGACTGGATTGGCTGAATTGATAACCTCTTCTTCGAATTGTTGTGTAGATGTTATCTCATTCATTAGTTAGTCCGCCTTTGTGTAAGGATTGCTCCTAATACTAATCCAAAGACAATGTGTCTTGTCATGGTAATTGTTGGAACAAGTGGATCTATCTCTAGTCCTGCAACTCCTGCACCAAGTGCTGGAAGCATTCCAAACCAAACACCAACTACTGTCTCAAATGCTGCAAAGAGTACAGCATAAACAATGATTGGTTGTTTGGATATTTTTTTAGCGACTGGCACGACTATATAGCCAAATAAAAGTGCCAAACCTACACCATTAGCTAGATGAATTAATTGTCCAGCTATTTCGGCATAGGCACTTTCTCCTACTGCTATATGACCAATAGTAGCTGGAATATCAAGTGGGATACCAGTAATTGCAATATCGGAATACATCACGGCATTGAAAGCTAGGGTTGCAGCCACGCCTGCAACAATAATTCTCAAAAACTTGCTGTTTTTGAGGCTATTTACTGGTCTGGTTTGTGTTAAGTAACTTTCCATAGTATAGTTAGTATACAGGAGTTATTTATAGTAGAAAGTGAATTAGTCGTTACTTACTTTCTATACGGTTAGTTACAATTCAATATCTACTATAAAAAGGTAAGTTATATATACAAACTATGATAAGATAAATCATGATAAAACAAACACCAATGGATTTGATGAAATGTTGCCCAATTGATAATACATTTAAAATTATTGGGAAAAAATTTACAGTTCATATAATTCGTAACATGGCAATGCAAGGACAAACAAGATTCAATCAAATGCTAGACAGTATTGAAAATTCAAATCCAAAAACTCTATCAGCTAGACTAAAAGAAATGGAAAAAGCAGGGCTCATTACACGTAATGTGTATGACGAGGTTCCAATTAGAATTGAATACGAGTTGACTAAAAAAGGAAAAGATCTACAAGGATTATTAGATCAGATGGCAGCTTTTTCAATGAAACATTATGCAAAAACAGTATTCAAGGATGGTAAACAACGCAACTACAAACAAGTATTCAAAAAACCAGTTAGTCTTTTGAATTAGTTTCTATGTTTTGTTCTTAGTTTTATGCTGCAACAAGGACATCTAATTTCTACAGTCTATACAAATAAGGAATAATATGTACATCTTTTGTAACCAGAAGAATATTTTAATTCATTTGAAATTTTTTCTCCTGCATATCTAACACAAATTCCTTTACAAACTTGTCCCATGATATTAGTACAACACTAAAGAAGTTAAGTTGTATAGTTACCAAAACGAAAGTAAATTACTGTTAGTACACTTTCTGCTATAAATATAGTATTGTTATTTACTTACATTAGGTAAGTTAGATGAGAACGACAAACAAAAACAAGACAACTGAAATTTTTAGAGTTGCTCTTCAAAACATCGCCCCAATGCCCCCTATCAATGTCGTTCTCACTCTATCCTTCCTACAAAGAAAGGGAGGTGAAATGTATGGAATGTAATGGACAACAATGCTCTACTTTACGCACAAATTCTAACTGTCAGGAATCTGATTCTTGTTGTGATGAAGGTTGTGGATGCCCCTCAGGTCAGGATCTGCTCAAATTTGGTGAAATAATGTGGCACAAGGCAGCAATGTCAGCTATGTTTGAAGCCAAAAAAGACCGAATCAGGTCAAGACTAGAAAAATCATTTGGACCAACACTCGATAAAGGTGCAGATGCAGTGGTTGATGCTATTCAGAAAAAAATAGCCTCCGCAGTTCAAAGTGCTAAAACAGAACAAGAACTACACAACAAGCTAGTTTCAATATTAACTGAAGCTACAAACTAAATTTTTTTAATTTAGTTTTTATTTTTTTTATTAATATATCAAAAGAATGAATCTGCATCAAATAAACTAGTGATGGCTAATCCTTAGAGGCTTGAACCATTTTTGGGTAAAAAATAATTTCAAAACAATGTATCTTGCATTTTATCTTGAAATTTCAATTCTTCAAGCCCAAGTTGTGTCCTAAGAGTGTTAACAGAAGATGGTGCAAAACCTTCTAGATGATTGTTTGAAAGCAAATAACCAATTTTAATTTTTTTATTATTTTTTATTTTATCAATTCTTAACGCCCATTTCTTTATTGTACTAGTTTGGTCTCTTACCTTGCGGTCATAAACGTCCTCAGGTAATTCTCTATCTCCAATTAGACGAAGATAAACAAAATCAGTTGTGATTGGAGCTGGATTATCAACCATTGGAACCTCATTCCATACAAGACAAAAATTCTTCTCTGTTAGAAAAGATATTGCCTCATCTGAAAACCAGGATTCATGTCTTCCCTCTACGGCATATCTGCAATAGTGTGGCAAATGATTACTTAACTCATCTAATTTTGGTTGGGCCTTTTCAAATTCTAATGAAGGTGGCAGTTGAAAAACAAGCACAGATATTTTTGATTTTAATGGCTCCAATCCTGAAAAAAATCCTGTTAGTTCTTCTTTAATTTTAGAATATTCTAGACTGTGATCATGAGTAATTTTACCTGGAAATTTTAATGAAAACTGGAAATTATCTGGAGTCTCATTATACCAATTCTGTGCCATCCATTTTGGAATAATTCTGTAAAAACTGGAATTGACTTCAGTCGTATCAAAAATCGAAGAATAATGTCTCAACCAATCCTTTTGTTTTACAGTTTTAGGATAGAAAGTTCCTTGCCATTCAGGGTAACTCCATCCAGTACATCCTATCTTAAAATCCATATCTAATTAAGAAATAACCCTTCAATTAAATTTCAATTCTCAAACGGTTCTAATATTGACTTGCAACACTCATCAAGCAATTCAGAGTATCTCTTTGCATCATACTTGTCTGCAAACTCTATTGGAACTACCCTGTGTGAAATTTTTCTAGAGTAATCATTTATCACATAACGAATCTTTTGCCCTGGTTCAATATTACGACCTTCCCATTTTAGCTGGTTTACTGCATCGGCTTGTATGGTGTTACTTTTGTGCTGACCAGTTCCCCTTGTAACCTTGTTTGTAAATGCCAAATCTTCAATGGATAATTCGTGCCTAAAAATACGCTTTTCATACTGATTTTGAATGGATTTTGCCTTTGAAATGGATTTTTTTATCTCAGAGACACTCTTGCATTTTGCAAATAAATTCAAAATATCGTATTGACATTGTTTGAAAAATTTTGGAGTATCACGCCTCCTAGTTTCAATACCACGAAGTTTTAACTCTCCATCTTTGTTTGCTCCAAAGTATCTGTTTGCAACAGGTAGATCAGAATTATTTTTTGAAGGCAAAAATACAATCCAGTTATAGACCTCCAAGGATAAATCAAATCCAGTATTTTTTGCAATTGTATCTCGAAGTTTTTCATAGTCATGTGTGGTTGCATTTTTTTTGTACATCCATAGTGAATCAATGATTCCATGCAATACTGTAAATTCATGCTCTTCTGCAATCTTCATTGCTTGCAGTAATAGTTGTCTTGCAAATGCACATACTGCCATGTGAGCATCAATGCGTCCAAACTTTGCATTGTTAAACCCTAAATATCCAAATGATGTAACTAGTATCCACTTTAGTGCTGCTTTTCGTTGTAAGTATATTTTAGATTGTTCTTTGTTTTTTGTAGTTTCAATTAGTTTAGCGTATTTTTTTCTCTTATCAAGTAAGATACGTAAAGATTGTGGAACTATACCCTCTCTTTTGCAAATATGGTATCCAAGGTCTGGCACCTTATCAATAGAGTCAGGACAGCAATTACAGTTTATTGTTTCTGCTGAGATGTTTTTTTGTAGCATTATATTTCCAAATAAAGATACAAAGTCTACTTCTCCAACATTTTCATGTGCACCAATTCTTGGCTCTAAGATAAATCCCCCTCTATCTCCAATAAGTAAATCCATTCTTGTTTTGAAAATCTCAGATACAGTTGGTTTCCAAGGAATCAAGAGATTTCGTTTTGTTGCATTGTAAAACTGGACTGAGCTCATGCATTTTCCAATAGATGCTCTAGCTGCTGTCTGAATTGGCAGCCTGCAAGTTCGTGCAATCTCAAAGATTGCCTGAAGGGATTGTTCTGTCTCCCATAGGAAGGAATTTGAGAGGTCTATGTGGATTCTGCCCTGTAATTGGGCAGAAGTAGGCTTGAAATGAATCTGGCCATATGAATAGTATGATGTGCCATTTCTTTTTGGCATTCTGAGAGGAATATTTTCTCGACCCAAAACCAGCTTTTCTGAAATTTTATTTTTTTCTGCTCTAAAAGCAAGATATGGAAAATCCCAGGAATCACCTCTCTTTGTAATGATAAAATCAGGATCAATGTCTTTAATCATTGTAACACAATCAAGAATCATTTGCACTTCAGATTCTGACTGTATAGTAACATCATTGATTTGAATTGATTGTATTTTATCTGAAAAATTTGGAATTTTTCGAGTTGTTTTTGCATTGACTTTTAGATTTATTGTCGTAAATACAGGTAATGTGTAGTCAGTCTCCTCAATATTTGATTGTGGTATCCATTTGTCTTGTATTTTGTATTTTCCTAGTGGAAACAAGTCATGCTCATACATAAAACTCTGAGCTGGTGGAATATCTACATTGTATAGTCTGTATACACCAAACTTGTCAAGTTCTTCTATTGTTTTTCCCAGTCGTGTAAGATCAGAGGATTTTTTGACAGTAAGTTTTAGAACTTTAGATTCTTCAAGATCAGATACTTTTTCAATTTTATTTACCCACTCATAGTTTTTGACCAAAGAAACTATCTTAAGATTTTTGCTTAGTCTATCTTGCTTGTATCTATCAGATGCAACATAGAGACAAGGTGTCCATTGTTCTTCAAGTCTGTGTATTTTTTTGTTTTTAATCCATAAAATGATCTTGTCATCTAGTGAATATACATCAAAGAGCCATCCGCAAATCATTTTTTGTTTAGCAAGAATTGTATCATTTGATGTTGTATTAGAATTAAGGACATCATTACAGATGATGTTGTGTATGGCAGTCCTTTGGAATTAATTGCCTTGATGTAGCGATAACACTGTCTAATCATTTTATTGAAAAGTTTTCTGTCTTCTGCACGAAGACTATCTCCAAATGCCTTCCAGGATTCTATCTCCTTTGAGAGCAGATCATCGTCTGGAAATAGGCTCAATTTTACTCACCTAGGCTCAAAATCTGCTTGAAATGATGAAAGATTACAGCCATAAAGATAGACTCTAGCCTAACTGGCCTGCATGCCATCATACATGCAGAAATGTATAGCCTTGCAGTTGCAAACAAGTCATCAAATAATATTTTGTTTTTCTTGTCAAGTGCTACACGAAATTTTTTCCATTTCTTTTCTTCTTGGTATAGTGCAATACGAAATGAAGGAACAGTTCTTCCCATAATATCACCTAGTGCTGTTGGATAGTCTCTAGCGCATTGTTATCTAACAGTATTGATTGAGTTTTTCCTAAATCATCAATGTGGACTGATAATGCATTGTAGCTTTGTTTGATTTTGATGGTTTTTGAGAATAATTGCAATAGCATACCATCAAATCTAGTAGGCATGCCAAGGGACACTACAACTAGACAGTTTTGTATTTTTTTCAAGGATTGTACAACTGTTTTTAATATTTGCTGCATTTCATGCTGGTTCAAGTAAGGATCATTTGTAAAAAAATGAAGCAGATGTGTAATTATCACTATTTTTGTGTCATACTGTTTTATTGCGTTATGCAGCTCATTTACAATTAAATTTGCAAGCTGATAAACGGTAAATGTTCTGCATGAAATTATTCCAGATAGAATTTTTTTTACATTTAGTCCATATTGTTGTGCAAAATCAACACATTGATACAGATCAGAGCTGTTAGCACCATCAATTAACAGAACATTAGAATCAAGACCACCGTATCTGCATGGAAGTTGTGCTCTGACACACAGTCGCTCTACTAGTTTTTGTGTATGTATTCCTGCAATACAGATTTTTTGATCTGGTGTAAGAAAATGTAAAACAGAATCAATCTTATCTATATCAAATGTAATCTTTGGCAGTTGTGATGCTTTTTGAAATATAATTGCAGGAGAGTGGAGTTTGTGTGGTATTTTTCGTTGCTGCAACGAGTCACTCAAAAGTGTGCCACAAAATGGGCATGGCTCTATGCTATGAACTTGATGAACCTCAGAATCTAATTCCTTGAGTGCGTTGTTGCAGTGTCCGCAGTAATACTTGAGTAATGTCTTATTCACTTTGTTTTGTGCGTAAATTTGGCTTAATAGGGCAGGTTATCTCAGAATACCCCGATCAAGAATTGTCGGGTTCAAGTCCCATAAGATTCAGACCTTTTTTGGGAACAAAAATGGGCCCACGGGGATTCACCCACCAAATTGGGGATAAAAATGGACGCAGATAGGTGTGAAAGCAAGTTTTCATTGTTTATTCCAAGAGGGTTCGTCATCTCTAATTTCTAATAAAATTTCTACACACTGATTAAAATCATCTATATTTACTCCATCAGGAAGACCAATTTCTTGTATAACATAAGGCACTCCTTTATCAAACATTGATGAATATCTAACCAAGTGCTTTACTATATCCTCAGAACAGATTTCAGGTATGTAGTATCCTAAAAACGCAGGATGTCTATTTCCAAGACCACCAAATGCATCTTCAAAATCATCAACAGTCCAATTACCTACACTCCATGTATCATCCCAAATGTCTGGGTTTGTCACACATAATGTGTAGGTTTTATCCTCTGGACAAATTTCGTTATAGCAAATCTCAAGACCATCTACAAATTTTCCCCCCATTAAAGAGCACTGCAAATCAGTAACCTCTCTGCACCCATCATACTCTGGATGCCATTTTCCTTCATAATTATTACACAATGCATGTGAAATATTCTCACCAGGTGAAATCAAGCGCATTGTTGCCCATCCTCTTAGCCATAATGCATTTTGTGTATCTTCAGACACACATGCAGTCATCATTCTGTTGTATTTGTAAACAGTATGTTTTCCCTCAGAGCATTGAACATCAATTAATGCCACACCGTTTTTGATTTGTTTTAGTGGAGAGATATTTTTTTCAGGTTTTGAAATTACTGTAAAGCCAGTATATGATTCGCTCTCTCCACTTTTCTCATTTTCTTTAACGTTAAGATACATTCTATAGTTTCCTTCCTCTGGAGTAAACTCCCATGTCGCCGAGGTAATCCAATTACATGGTTCTAATTCTGAATGGATATTCTTTTCAAAAAGAACCTGATTACTTCCTTCCTTTCGTATTGATACAACAACATCAATACTTCCACCATAAAGAGTATCAATATCCTTGGAAAGATTAAATTTCATTGGTATTCCTTCAGTATAGTTATCATCTTTTGCAATCCTATCTTGGAAAATTTCAAAAGAATTTTTAAGTTCAATCCTTGGTTGTTGCAATATCGTTTTTGCATCACATGGTAGGGGAATCTTAAATGATTCAAATGAATACTCGTTAACATCATCAAGATTTTGAATGTAAAACAAAACTCTATCACCTAGTTCAAATCCACCAATTGGGACATCACGTCCAGGTACACTAGTTGTGGGTTGTCTTACTTTCATTACTGCGGAATCTTGTGGATTTTTTACAAATTCTTCAACATTTACCGTATATTCGTCAAGACTTAGGGTGTAATGTTCAATTATTTGTGTTTCAATACCTCCCTTTTCTATGTAAGAAGTTGATGATTTTTCAAATTCTAAATCGTTGACTGATGTGATGTTTCCCACAAAGATTGTCTGACTTTGCTCATACAATTCATCAGGAGACAGTGGAATCACCAAACCATAGACATCTTCTACAATTATAGAAAAACCAACAAATCCAAATAAAAGCATCAAAATTAAAAAATATTTCATAATATAACTAACAAATAATGGAAAGTTCATAAAGACTTCGAATCTTTTACTCTTGCGAATCTACCAAGACCCGCTTCGTGTTTGAATCTGTTACGGTCCACTACCAAGAAGCAGGTCTGTTACGACTCGCTACATTTAGGGGCATCTTCCCATTTAGCAAATTCCCCTTAAGGGATTTGAAATTATTTTTTGGGAAGGATGAGAATCGAAAAAAAGAAAAAAAGAACTAGACAAAGAAGAAGATGAATCTGAAGATTTGTTTGATTATTCACAACTTGAAGATTAATTTTTCAGGAATTAATAATGAGATTGACATAAATCAAAAACAAGACTAAATTCTGATTCTCTTCTTCCTAAATCTTTACTAGTTATTATGTGATAACAAATACATGAGTTCGAATTATCATGCAGAGATTAGCATAATTCCTATCGGGACTAATTCAACAAGTCTTAGTCAGTATATAGCGAAAGGAATTAATTCACTTTCGAAAATTCAAGGCCTAAAATATCAAGTGACACCTATGGGTACTGTTTTTGAAGCAGAAAACTTAAACAAAATTTTTGAGGCAACACAAGCAGTTATTGATGCCCTTTCTAAAAGTGGTGTGAAGAGATCCCAGACTATACTAAAGATAGACGTAAGACATGACAAAAAAAGTTCCCTTGAGGACAAGGTTAATTCTGTGAAAAAATACGTCTCTTAATTTTTTTAATAATATCTTTTTGCTTCAAAAAAGGATAGCAATCCTACCACCCAAACTTCTAATCCATTGATTAGTCGTCCATTGAGGCTGTTAACGTACATCAGTGTTTCTTGGTTGATTGCTATCCTACATATTTTCCAAATAATAAAATAAAAAGAATATGATCCAATTTCCGAAAATTTGTTTAAAAATTTCCATTAAAACTTTAATTAAATAATCAACATGTATTTTGTAAACATGTGTTTTCCAAATTCATCAGTTACTCTTTCAACCTTGTTGGTTACCTCGAAATCGTAATAAAATATGTAATCATTACCAGAAACCCAATCACTGTTTCAGTAAGCGAAAACTATTCCTATTTCAATGGTAAATCACATTATCTTAAGATCTGTTAAAATATTATGCCATAAATCAAAAATCTTTCTAGTCAGAAACGTGTCATCTTTATTATGAATTAAACAAAAAAAATGCAGAAACCTGTCCAAGACGCTTAATCTAACATTCAAAAACAAATCATACTTTCGTCTTACTCGTCCGACGTAGGTTTTTAGGAACAAAGGGGGGATTGCCTTTTTACTGATTGTCGATAAACTCGTTAACACTTCATTTTCCATTTTAAAATAAAAATATTCTAAAATCAAAAAGATAATTACATAGGGTTACGATATACCAAATATGTCACTGGTTCAAACTACATTTCAACATGAAAATCTAGTTTTAGAACCTGTAGGAAGGATAATCCCTCTAGACTCACATCTATGTAGATACGAATCTTGACAGATACATACTTTGAAAATGAACAATAAACATAATCACTCTGGTAAGATTTGAAATTCTTTTACTGTAACTGATTGTGTACTTGTGGAACCTAAAAAGGTTAATTTTGAAATATGTTACCAATCTTCTACGATTTGGTTACATAGAGGAACGAAACTACTAGGATTTGGTACCATTATTTTATTAAAAATAGATGCGGGTCTTGGTAGATTCATACCCATCTTGAGGGTGTTAAACTAATTCTGTAAATCCCATTGAAGGGATTTGACATTATTTTTTGGGAAGGATGTCCAAGAATATCGACTTGTTTTTATTCCCCTTTGAGAATTTCAATATTTTATTAGGTGTTTTTAGATCAAAACTTTTTTCTGCTGATAAATAAAGAACAAA